>SDBT01013203.1_pt1 | contig 13251 bp, 10 predicted proteins | sample 2277101 | NCBI WGS metagenome assembly SDBT01 (sample SAMN10404973, study PRJNA504765) | marine sediment metagenome | isolation source: marine sediment core GS10_PC15, 103 cmbsf | place: Arctic Ocean: Southern Knipovich Ridge | collected 2010 | reverse complement strand
CTTTTCCCTCCATCAGGGTGCCATTTTCATCCCCGCTGCCCGGAAGCGATGCATGTTTGTACCCAGGATGAACCGAAGCTAGAAGACCAGGGCCACGGTCATTTGGTAGCCTGCCACCTGGATTTTTAACCTGACCGGTTGAAACCTCCTTTCGATTCACAATTTCTCAAAGCCAGTGAATCGTCATATTGACTCCTAGTCGGTGATTCCAGCCAGTCTTTTTGCCAATTCCTTTTTCATATCCATCTTACTCAACCGCTGATACATGACCTTCTGGGATTGGGGAGACCCGGCCCCGTGCATGGATTCTACCAGCGCCGTTCCTCCTGACATGTTTTCGATCAGCCTTAAGATCCTGATCCTGTTTTCGGTCGGGACACCCGCGACTCCGGCCAGCAGCTTTTCCACGTAAGCCCCGGTGGCCTCACTCTTCAAATCAGCCTCAAAGGGCATAGTGGCCATGATGCCGCCGGCTATGTCGTGGGCCAGCCGCGCGATTTCATAAATATGCCGCGTCACGTTGTGCTTGGCGCAATTTGCCAGCAAGGGATCCGGATAGTATGACTGGCAGGGAGTTGGAGACCCCATGGCTGAACAAGCGATGGAACACGAGTATATGGTCTCGGAAAGATGAATCATCTCGGCAATCTTGTCCCTGATATGGGAAGCACGGTCTGTGCCCTGATACTCCGCCACCAGGGCCGTGGCTCCAATGAGGACATCAGAGACGCCGCCTTTGCATCCGCCGTAGTTCTGCCGGTGCAGGGTAGCGAAGCGCTCCACGAGCAGGCCGGAAAAGTCAATTTCTCCGCACATGAACACCCTTTCCCAGGGGACGAACACATCTTCGAAAACGATCAGGGTTTCACCGCCGACTAAACCGTATACCGCGTTTCCGATATCCAGACCGGATTCGAATTTTCGTTCCTCATTTGTCTGCCGTCCGAAAATTTGCAAAATACCGGGAGAGTTGAGCGGAACCGCGCAGACCACCGCAAAATCCTCGTCTCCGGTACGCATGGTCTGGGTGGGCATGAGAAGAATTTCATGGCTGTTGGCCGCCCCGGTCTGGTGGGCTTTGGCTCCCCGGATGATTATCCCGTCGTCTCGTTTTTCCGTCACGTGCAGGAATACGTCCTTGTCCGCCTGTTGGCTTGGCGGCTTGGACCTGTCTCCTTTGGGATCGGTCATTCCGCCGGCCACCATCAGGTTTTCAGCCTGGATCATTTTTAAGTATTCAACCAGCCGGGCGTGATACTCGGTCCCGTGCTCCTGATCGATGTCATAAGTGGTCATATAGGTCGCATTGAGGGCATCGCATCCCACGCAGCGCTGAAAACAGCTTCCAGTCTGGTGGGCCAGGAGCCTCAGCATCTGAACCTTTTTAACCAGATCGTCAGGGGACTGGTGGATGTGGGTGAATCGGTTTATTTTTTCTCCGGTCAGATGGCTGGTGGCCGTCATAAGGTCCTCATGTTCGGGTTGAAGAGCCATCTCATACGTTTGGGCCGCTGAGTTGATGTGAGGTATAAAGCCCTGGTGGGTTGTTATATCATCAACTAATTGACCGTTGTAATAAACAACGTTTCCCCATTCCTTCAGACTCTTGATGTAATCATCTCCAGACTTAATCATAAATCCTCTCTCTGTTTTTTTAATCCCCGGTGGGGGTTTAATTCGCTGAAGCTTGCTTCGTCTTTCAATCGGATTTGTTTCGTATTTCTGAATCTCAGTTCCGAAACCTCGTAACCGGCGCGGTATGGTCAAGTATTAAATCTCTTACCCCCTCAGGGGTAAGAGCCTTATTCGTAAGTGAAATTAGCACACGGCCGGGCTCTATTTTTAGCTCTTTTAGCGGACAGGCCCTTCCGCATCCATTAATGACGAGCAGAATTTCAAGGGCCGATGAATCATAGCTGACCCAACCCAGATGATCCCCGGCTGCTTCCTTGATAGATTCAAAGTATTCTACACGATCATAGACTGGATCACAACCGCCGCAGAATTTTACTCCAATTTTCATTATGGTTATCCCAATTGATGCCAAGGACTCATTCCATGTGGGGAATTCAAGCCAGCACAGGTCCCCCAAAGCATGATTTCTCTTATGATTTTTATCAATCAATTCTCCCGCGCCGGGTTTTTGGTCCGGGCGGCTTCCACCGAATAACCATATCATAGCCGTGATGAGTATTCATAACGGATTGTGGCCAAACTCAAACCGGAGGCAATTCCGGATCTCAGACTGTGGTAATCTAAAGACATATAAGTAAGACTACTTTATGACCTGCCGATGGTCCACCCTCGCTGTTTCCGGGAAGGTAATTCAGTGGCCTGATTTCTCGAACGCCTGCAATGTCTCTCGATTAACTCCTTGTAGCGAAAAGTCTAATGGGGTACATTTTCGATGAAGAGAGTTTTTCTCGAAGCACAGTTTTGGAAAATAAGGAGTGCCAACTTAAATGAAATCACGCATATTTATAGCTATACTGTTTATTCTGGCGGCGGCCGTCTTGGGGCCAGCCGGTTTCGTCCATGCCGACGGGAATCAGTTAAAATTCGGAGTGTTGCCCGTTGTCCAGGCCTTGCCGCTTTATGTGGCTCAGGAAAAAGGCCTGTTTGAGGCTGAGGGAATAAAGGTTGAGGTGATCCCATTTAGAACAGCTCTGGAAAAAGACATGGCCCTTTCCTCCGGTAATCTGGACGGCAACTTCGGCGATCTGTTCACACCCATTGTGCTCCGGTCGAACGGTGTCGATCTGCGTATTGTGGCCCGAAATTTTAAGACAGGAAAAAACGCGCGCATGTTCGCTGTCATAGCCGGACCGAAATCAGGTATAACCGATCTCAAAGGCTTGCGGGGTGTGCCCGTCGGCGGATCCTCCAACACCATTATTGATTATGTTACTTCGGAAATTCTGAGTAGGGCCGGCTTGAAAGAGAGCGAGATGCAAATGATGGAAATTAAAAGCATCCCCTTACGTTTTCAGATGCTCTCTTCCAATCAGTTGAAGGCCGCCACATTACCCGAACCGTTGGCCACGCTGGCTGAATTCCAGGGCTCCCGGATATTGGGCGACGACAGGGATGTGGAGTTATCCAATACCGTGTACGTCTTTTCGGCCAAAGCCATTGAGTCGCGGCCCACGGACATTCAGAAATTCCTGAAAGCCCTGGATAAGGCGGTTGATCTCATAAATGAAAAACCGGAGGAAGTAAGGCCGATAATGAATAAGAACTGCAATATTCCCAAGCCGTTAAGGTCAAATTTCGGTGTCCCGCGCTTTCCCAAAGTAGACCTCCCCGAGAAAGAAAAAATCGAGAGCGTAATTTCCTGGCTGGCGAAACGAGAATCGCTTACGAAGATTCCGGAATATAAAGACGTGGTAGATGAACGTTTCGTCCGGTAATCTTCTGCGGGTTGAAAGGGTCTCCCGATCTTTCCAAGATCAGGAAGGGGAAAAGACCGTTCTGGCGGATATTTCATTCTGTCTCGATCGCCGCGATTCCCTGGCCGTAATCGGTCCCTCGGGGTGTGGGAAAACAACCCTGCTCCTCATGGCTGACGGCCTCCTGCCTTCTACCAGCGGACGGATAGATCTTAACGGCCGGGAGATCTCCAGGCCGAGGAAGGAGATGGCTCTGGTACTGCAGGATTATGGCCTTTTTCCCTGGAAGACCGTTCGCCAGAATATAGAATTGGGTGTGCGGCTGAGGAAGAGCCGGATGGCTCCATCGGATCTGAATGACCTGGAATCGGAACTCGGAATTGACGGGCTGGGCCATCTCTACCCCCAACAACTGAGTGGCGGGCAGCGCCAACGGGTAGCTTTGGCCAGGGCTCTTGCCCTCAAGCCGGAGCTTCTTTTGCTCGACGAACCCTTTGCCGCGTTGGACGCCATCACAAGGGAGCGGCTGCAGCAGGCCTTGTTGGACCTCTTCGCCCAGCGCACTTTCAGCTTCATCGTGGTTACACATAACATTGAAGAGGCCGCCATGCTTGGCAGGCGTATCCTGGTTTTGGGCGGACAACCCACCAGGCTGATGGAAATCATGGATAATCCGACCTTCGGCCATTCCCATCAGCGAATGAGCGACGAATTTTTCAGAGTCTGCCGCCGTCTGCGGCGGAAAGTGGAGGAACTTTGAAGAACCGCCCTTTATGGCTGGCTTATCTCCTGGCTTTTTTATTTTTTTTCGGTCTCTGGAAAGGCGCCTCGATTTTGGCCGGGCCAGTGGTAGTACCCGGGCCGTTGGATACCGTCCTGACCCTGGCTGAAGAAATCCAGACCAGAGAATATTGGGTTCATTTTGCGGTCAGCGCCTACCGCATCGGTATGAGCCTCTGGCTGGCTTTCATCACCGCTGTCCCGCTGGGACTTGCTTTGGGCAGCTCCCGCAGGTTGGACCGGGTTGCGGCTCCTTTCATCAACCTGAGTTATCCCATCCCCAAAATTGTTTTTCTGCCCCTGGTTCTCCTCCTTTTCGGATTAGGCGATTTGAGTAAGATTGTAATGGTGGCCATGATCGTCTTTTTTCAACTGCTCATTACCACCCGTGACGCGGCCAGGCAAATAACCAAAGAGATGAGATATTCCATGAAATCCCTCGGGGCCAACAGGCGGGACTTTTTTATCCACGTCGTCTGGCCGGTGTGTCTCCCCGGAATATTTACCTCCCTTAGGATCGGAATAGGCACCGCCATCGCCGTGCTCTTTTTTGTCGAGTCAATAGGAACACGGCATGGGTTGGGTCTTTACATTATAGATGCCTGGGGCATGGCCAATTATCCCATAATGTACGTGGGGATCATCTCTTTATCGGGATTGGGGATATTTGTTTATGAGATTTTTGATATTATGGAGAGACATTATTGCCATTGGAAGAAATTATAGATATAAGGCACTATATTACCAAAGGAAGAATTGCCTTGCCGCGGATAAGGTGCAAAGTTGATGAACACTAAATTAAAGGCTTGGTATCAGGCCAGCCGTCCCCCGTTTTTTATCACAACCCTGATCCCTTTAACCCTGGGCCTGGTGCTGGCCGGGCGGGAACTCGGGGAATGGCCGTTGGGGCTGTTCATGCTGATTTTATTCGGGGCCTTTGTCGTTTATCTGGCCGTGAATATAGGAAACGATTATTTCGACTACCTGCTCGGTACGGATTCCGGCGAGTCTATCGGCGGGTCAAGGGTGCTTCAGAGCGGGCAGCTCAGTCCGGCCGCTCTTCGCAACTCACTGATTTTTTTGTACTCGCTCGGTTTGATATCAGCTGTCTTGATCACCTCCTTTTCAGGGCAATACGGCCTATGGTTCTTGATTGTATTCGCGGGCGCCAGCAGTTTTTTCTACGTGGCTCCACCTATTAAATACGGCTATCGTGGGTTGGGGGAAATATTTGTATTCATAAATATGGGGCCGATTATGGTCTGCGGGACGTATTGGGCACTGGCCGGGCAATGGAGTTCGGCCACTCTCTGGTATGCGGCGCCGATCGGGTTGATGGTGGCCAATATATTGTATTTCCAGAACTTCCCGGATATGAAGACGGACGAAGCCGTCGGGAAAAAAACTCTGCCGGTCAGACTGGGGAAGAAAGGGTCGCATATAGTCTTCCGTCTCTTCTGGGCGGTCGCTTACAGTTTCATAATAGGCCTTTCCCTGGCCGGATTTATATCCCTGTTCGCCTTCGCCAGCTTGCTGACTATTCCCCTGTTCATCAAGGCCGACCGGTACATCAGCGAGACCGAGGATTGGGTGGAACTGGATAAGCACGGCCACCTGGTGAGAAAGTTGTACCTTGCGAACGGACTTGTTGTTATCCTGGCAACAGCGATGAAATAGATTTATATTTGATCCGATCATGGGGGACCTGAATGATGAATCTGATAATTTCCCGGACCAGCGATGGGGCTTGGTTACTCGGAGACCGCGTTCTACACCCGGCGGAGGATCAACTGGCCGCCGCCAGTTCAGATCTCGGCGGCCTGCTGGAAGAGGCCCGTTCCCATGACCTGGTGGTGATGGCTGGTTCCGGATTGGGCTGGCATATCCAGGCCATATTGGATCGTCCGGACCCTCCCTCTATTATTGTGTATGAGCCCAGAGCGGAGTTACGCGAGGCCATGAGTGAACATGGCCCCACTCTTGAAAATCTTCCTGTAAATGAAGCGGATTTTGTGTCCGACGAGAAAGGACTGGCCGAAGCCCTGGGCCGTCATTTAGTTTATTCTCAAAAAAGACGGGTAGCCTTTTTTTCTCCTCCGGCCTATAAAAGTGCTTTTCCCGATTCAGTCGATGCCGCCCGTGTTTTAGTGGACCAGTCGCTGGCCCGGTCACGGTCCAATGCGTCAACCAGGAGTCTAAAGACCGGCCTATGGCTGGATAACATGGCTGAAAATATAGTTATTTGGCCCCAATTTCCGGACGCCACTTTGCTTCAAAATGCTTTGACCGGCATCCCGGCTCTTGTTGTAGGCGCCGGACCGTCTTTGGACCAGAGTATATCCGAAGTGGTGGAAATGCAGGGGCGCATGCTTATTTTTTCGGCCGCCTCCGCCCTGATGCCCTTGAGCAAAGCAGGGGTCATTCCTCACGTAACCATGGCTCTTGAAGCCAAAGACGAGTCCCGTCAGTTCTCAGGTGTTGACCCTTCGCATACCCTCCTGGCCGCGGCCTCGACTGGTCATCCAAATCATTTTTTGAGATGGTCCGGCCCGAAAAGCATATTCCATCTGCAGCCCTGGGTCGCGGGCCTGTCCGGGATGGGTCAAGCTCTTCCCAGCGGAGGACACGTTACCAGCGCGGCATTTTCATTGGCCCTTCTGTGGGGGTGCGATCCCATAATACTTGTAGGTCAGGACCTGGCTTATACTTACGGGCGAATCCATGCCGCCGGGAGACCCGGCGGTGAGGACGAAGCCAGAGATGAGACGATTGAAGTGCCGGCCATTGGTGGCGGGAAGGTACAGACTTCTCCCATCATGCTCAGTTATCTGCTCTGGTACGAGGAATCGGCCAGTTATTTGGGAAAATCGGGTCGCGGCATATATAACGCTACCGCGGCCGGGGCGTTGATTCCGGGTTTTGACCATCGGACATTGACCGGACTTCGAGCGAATATCCCTCCCTTTAAGGAGGATTTGGAAGCAGTTTTAAAGGCCATGGACCGTTTGCCTCGTCCCTCTGCTTCTTTTCTGCTGGAGAGTATGGTGAAGAAAAGGATCGAAACGCGGGCCGTTTTGGAAGAATTGAACAAAAACGGGCTCGAATCCGCCCGTGCTTTGGCCGGAGGGGCGTCACCCGCTTCGGCAGCCCTGGAAGATATCCCGGTTGGAGGAGACAGTATCTTTGCGCGAAGGCAACTGGAAAGAATGGTGGAAACGCTTGCGAAAGCGGGAAAAAACCTGCATGCTTCAGCCGCTTCTCTGGGTTGAACAGACGTAATAAGCAGTTTGCGAATAATATTTTTCAGTACGGATATAGTCAGTGTGGAGTTTTTATTATCTGGAAGGCCGAGTTTATGATATTGAAGCGGCGCTTATTTTTATTTGAAAAAGAACTTGACTCGGAAAATGTGTGCGGATAAAGTCACTTCTTCCAGAGTCACCGAATCTTGTTGATTTCCATGGGTTAACATGGGTAACCAAAAGACGCTCTCGGATAATGATTTTTTTTACTGGCTGGCCCTGTACATGACTCCCGGAGTAGGGGCGATTCGTTTTTTTCAATTGCTCGAACATTTCAAGACTCCCAGGAGAGTATTTCAGGCTTCAGCCGCTGAATTGGGCCGGATTCCCCGGTTACCACGAAAGACCGTGGCCGCCCTGAGGAGTTTCAGTTGGGCCGAAGACGTTGAGGAAGAGATAAAGCGTGTTCGGAATCGGGGATTTGCTCTGGTCACATATGACGACCCGGTCTACCCGCCGCGGTTGAAAGAAATCCCCAATCCACCGCCTGTACTATGGGTTGATGGGAATATCTTAGAACAGGACCATGTGGCGGTAGCCATTGTAGGTTCAAGAGGCGCGACCGCCTATGGCCGAGAGACATCGGCCCGGCTTGCCGGTGAATTGGCCACGGCCGGTGTGAGTGTCGTCAGCGGTATGGCTTTGGGTATTGATTCGGCCGCTCATCGGGGAGCGCTGGCCGTGGGCGGGCGGACCTTGGCCGTGCTTGGCTGCGGGATTGATGTTTTGTACCCTAAACCAAACAAGGACCTCTTCCGGAACATCCCTCGGCAGGGAGGGGTCATCAGCGAATTCAGGCTGGGAACCCAGCCGGAGCCCGGACACTTTCCAGTCCGCAACCGTATCATTTCCGGACTATCTTTGGGGGTGGTGGTGGTTGAGGCCGGATCGAAGAGCGGCTCACTCATTACGGCGCGGTTGGCGCTTGAACAGAACAGGGAAGTTTTCGCCGTGCCGGGACCGGTGGCCTCGAGAAAATCCAGGGGAACCCACACCCTTCTGAAGCAGGGAGCCCGTTTAGTAGAGACGGCGCAAGATATTCTTGATGAGGTCGCTCCACAGATTGAAAAGAAACACAAAAAGTCTCGGCCTGAGGACATGCAGCCGAGGCTGGATGGCGAACAGGCAAAAATATGGGAGGCGTTGGATCAGGAACCGCTGCACGTGGACAAAATCGGCCGCGAGGTCGGACTGGCCCCGCCCCAATTGGCGCCATTCCTTCTCGAAATGGAATTGAATGGGTTAATTAAGCAATTGCCCGGAATGAGATATATCAGGATTTAAACATGGCAAAATCACTTCTAATAGTTGAATCCCCGGCCAAGGCCCGAACTATCGGCAAGTACCTGGGTCCGGATTTTGAGGTCAAGGCCTCGGTCGGGCATATCCGGGACCTGCCGGTAAATAAACTGGGCGTGGACATCGAGGAAGGTTTCACCCCGGAATATGTGACCATACAGGGCAAACAGAAGGTTATTTCGGATTTAAAAAAAGCGGCCAAGGGCAAGGATACCATATACCTTGGCCCCGACCCGGACCGGGAAGGAGAGGCCATCGCCTGGCATATTGCCCAGGCGCTTAAAGGCAAGGGCCGGGTGTTTAAAAGGGTTCTTTTCCACGAATTAACTCCGAAGGCCATCCGCCAGGCTATTGAAAACCCAGAGGAATTATCAGTGGAGCGGTTTGAATCCCAACAGGCCCGGCGGATTTTGGACCGGCTAGTTGGCTACCAGATTTCACCCTTGCTCTGGAACAGGGTCAAACGGGGACTTTCCGCCGGCCGGGTTCAATCGGTGGCTTTAAAAATTATAATAGACCGTGAACGCGAGATTTTCGCCTTCGACCCTGAAGAATATTGGAGCCTGACCGCTCAATTTGAATCTGAGGGCCAGGGATTCTCAGCCCGCCTGTTGCGGGAGGGACAAAAAAAAATCAAGCTCGAAACAGGCGAAAGATGCCGGGAGATAATCGAGGTAATAAAAGACGGCCCTTTTGTCGTGGAAAAAGTTGAATCGAGAGATCGAAAGAGAAATCCGCTGCCGCCTTTTACCACCAGCCAACTCCAGCAGGAGGCTTACGGCCGGTTGAGATACCCCACCCGCCGGACAATGTCCCTGGCCCAACAGCTCTATGAGGGTGTGGAGTTGGGCCAAGAAGGGTCGGTGGGGCTTATTACTTACATGAGAACCGACTCGGTTCGAGTTTCCAATGACGCCATCAGTGAAGTGAGGGAACTGATCCCGAACCGGTTCGGGAAAGATTATCTACCCGCCAAACCGCGGGCCTACCGCAGTAAGAAAAGCGCTCAGGAAGCGCACGAAGCCATACGGCCCACTTCCGTGCTGAACACCCCCGAGAAGGTCAAGGAGTTTCTGTCTCCCGACCTTTTCACCCTGTATGAGCTAATCTGGAAGCGATTTGTGGCCAGCCAGATGAAACCGGCGATAATTGCCCAGACCTCGGTCGATATCAAAGCCGATACGTATATCTTTCGCGCCACGGGTTCGGTTATCAAATTCAAGGGCTTTATGGAGGTTTACGGCCGCACTTCCGTGGGTGACAATGAAGTCCTGCCTCCGCTTACGGAAGGGCTGGAGCTTCTGCTCAAGGAACTTATACCCAAGCAGCATTTTACTCAACCGCCGCCCCGTTTCACTGAAGCTACACTCGTTAAGGAACTGGAGGAAAACGGGATTGGCCGGCCGAGCACCTATGCTTCCATCATCTCCACCTTGAGGGATAAAGAATATGTGCAATCGTTGCGGGGCCAATTCTCACCCACTGAGTTGGGCTTCCTGGTCAACGACCTTTTAGTCAGCAACTTTCCCCGCATAATAGACACCGAGTTCACAGCGGGCATGGAAAACGATCTGGATGAAATTGAAGAGGGAAAAACAGACTGGGCTGAGATCCTGAAGCGCTTTTATACTCCTTTTGAGGGTGAACTTCACCGGGCCGAGAAGGAGATGCTTTCTTTAAGACGGGATGGGTTAAAGACCGACATCGAGTGTGATCTCTGCGGCTCGGAAATGGTGCTTAAATGGGGCCGCAACGGACCATTCCTGTCGTGCAGCCGATATCCGGAATGTAAGAACGCCTCGGATTACCAGCGGGATAAAAAAGGCCGGATTGAGGTGGTCAAGCAGGAAACCGTAGATGCGGATGAAAACTGCGAGAAATGCGGAAAGCCCATGACAATAAAAAAAGGCAAATATGGTTCTTTTCTGGCCTGTACCGGCTATCCTGACTGTAAGAACACCAAGCCGCTGGCCAGCGCCGGAGGAGAAGCCATGCCTGAGCTTCCGCCGACCGTGTCAAAGACCTGTGATAGCTGCGGTTCTCCGGTGGAAGTTAAACGAAGCCGGATGGGTAATCTTTTCATTGCCTGTACCGATTACCCTAAATGTAAGAGCGCCCGGTCTTTCCCCACGGGTGTTGATTGCCCAAAAAAAGATTGCGGCGGCGAATTTGTGGAGCGTTCTTCAAAAAAAGGGATTTTCTTTGGCTGCAGTAATTTCCCGAAATGCCGTTTTACACTTCGGACCAAGCCGGTAAAAAAGACATGTCCTGACTGTGGTTCACCCTATCTGGTTGAATTGCCTCAAAAATCGTCCGCGGGTCAGCCGGATACGCCGCCGGGCCTCAAATGCCCCAATAAATCCTGTGATTACTTTATCGAGTCTGAAAGCGACACCTAAAGCAGTAATCTGATCTTTTCGCTTTTTTTAATATAGAGCGTTTGTCCCGACCTGAAGGGGACGATTGACCGACATAATTTATAAGGCCGAAGGTCGTATAAATATACCAGAGAAAGAAACCTTGGTTTCTTTGATAGTTATCATGTTATTAAGAACCTAAAACCAAACAATAATATGACAAACGCTTAAGACCATAGGATGGGAGGAAATCCCTCGGGAACACGTTTAACATGAGGTCCAGAAACAAGGATTTATTTATAAGCAAAATTCGTCCGGCTCGCCGGATCAGACCCAAGCGAAAGATATTTTTTCGTATGGTTGCCGCATTCATTGGATTAGTGTTTGTGGTTTTAGTAATCGGATTATTTCTGCCGGGTAAATACTCAATTACCCGCTGGGGCGGGGCCATGAAAGCGCCGTCTATAACGGTCTTACCGTTTTCTAAGGGCGGCAAATACGCAAAAAACGGGTATTCCAAACACATTCTGGCTGAGATGATCGGACTGAATTTATTCAAGCCGGATGAGCCGGGCACATATGTCCTTAAGGATCAATCGGGTAACGACCTGTTTATTACCACAACTTTGGACAGTGAACTTCAAAATTGGGTTATAAAAACCGTGTCGAAGGTCAAGGCCCACCTGGCGGCCCTGGTTGTTTTGGAGCCCGCGACCGGAAACGTGTTGGCCTTGGCCGGTTATAAAAAAGGATACGCCAAAGAAAATTTAACTCTTCAAAGTTCTTTTCCCGCTGCCAGCATTTTCAAAATCGTTACCGCGGCCGCGGTCCTGGAGGCAAGGGAGATGACTCCAGGTTCCACTTTGACCTACAGTGGGAAAAAGCATACCCTTTATCGCAAGTACCTTGTTCCTGATTTTCGGAACGGGCAGTATAAGACTACTTTGGAAGAAAGTTTTGCCAAAAGTATCAATATAGTATTTGGAAAATTAGGCGCCTTTACTTTGGGCTCCGGGCCGTTGGAGGATTTTGCGGAAAGGTTTAATTTTAACCGGCCTATTAACTTCGATATTCCGGTGGAACCGAGCCGGTTCGATTCTCCGGGAGATGACACCTTTGTTCTGGCGGAAAAAGCCTCCGGATTCAATCAGGAAACCCAAATTTCGCCTCTACACGGGGCTATGATAGCCGCCGCTGTGGCAAATGAAGGAATATTGATGGAACCGTCCGTGATAAAAGAGGCATTTGACAGGGATAATACTATTTATTATCGGCACAAACCCGCCGAAGCCGGGACGGTGATGAGCAAGCAGGCGGCGTCGGAGTTAAAAGAAATGATGAAAGCGGCCATCTCCAGGGGAACGGCCCGACCCGCCTTTAAAGATATTCGTTATCATCGCACACTGTCACGCTTGACCCTGGGCGGAAAAACCGGCACTATCAACGATGATTTTAACCGGAAGGTGGATTGGTTTGTCGCCTTTGCCGAGCGGCCGGGTACCGATGAAAAAATCGCCTTGGCCGTTTTGATAGTCCATCATCCCGATGTTCTGGGAATCCGGGCTCGAACAATTGGACGCCAGACAATAATTCGTTACTTTAATCCAAGAACCAAGAGTCCCAAGCGTGTCAGGACAGCCCGAAGGACAACGCGATGAAATTCAGGATAAATCAAACAGACCTGGAGCTTGTCCTGGGAGACATTACCGAGATGGATACCGAGGCCATCGTTAACGCGGCCAACGCCAATCTGATTTTAGGGGCCGGGGTGGCCGGAGCCATCCGGACCAAGGGCGGACCGGCGGTTCAGGAGGAGTGCGACCGAGTTGGAGGAACCTACGTCGGCGGGGCCGTAGTAACCGGCGGGGGAAATCTCAGGGCCAGATACGTGGTACACGCCGTTGGGCCAAGAATGGGCGAGGGAGACGAGGACGGGAAGCTGAAAAACGCCACCTTAAACAGCCTTAAACGAGCGGATGAAAAATCCATGGAAAGCATCTCCTTTCCGGCGATCAGTACCGGTATCTTTGGTTTCCCCATTGACCGGGCTGCTGGTATAATGCTGAATACGGTCAGAGACTACCTGGAGAGTGAAACATCTCTAAAGCGGGTGGTATTCTGCCT
>SDBT01013202.1_pt1 | contig 13251 bp, 20 predicted proteins | sample 2277101 | NCBI WGS metagenome assembly SDBT01 (sample SAMN10404973, study PRJNA504765) | marine sediment metagenome | isolation source: marine sediment core GS10_PC15, 103 cmbsf | place: Arctic Ocean: Southern Knipovich Ridge | collected 2010 | reverse complement strand
ATCCATAGATGATAATACTTTTAGATGTAATTTCTTATTCTTAATTTCTAATAAAATACTTTCATTATAATTACCAATATTAGTAGTTAAATTTCTTATATCTTGTGTTGTTTTTATACCCTCTCTAACTAATGTATCTAACATATTTTTTTCTTCTGAAGGTTTATAATGATCCTTTTCTAAGATGTCTTTAAAAAAAGGTTGGACCTTATCTGCATCTTCCCTACTTAATTCTTTATCAACAGCTTCAAATTCATCTATCCTAATACCATCTACAGGAGATTTATCAATTAATAATCTTAATCTGTTTTCAGAATCATATACAAATAATTTCTTTTTTTCCTTATTATATTGTTTAGCTAATTGATTTTTAATTAAAGCGTAATGCTGCCTGGATATAGAGAAATCAATAGAATTGTTATAAATAAGCTTAATATTTAATAGTTGTTGTATTCTTAGCACTAATTGTTTTAATTCGTTTAAAGCTTCTGTAAATGCTTCTAATGGTGTATTCCCATAGTAATTATCCATATAGAATATTATTTTCTTAGGGTTAATCCATACCTTTCTATTGTCTATAATTATTTGTTTTGCATTCCATGTTCCCATATCTATTGTTTTATAAAATATATTTTTTAGCTCTAATAATTTGTTTATTTTTATTGGTCTAGGAATATTAACTAAGAAAACCAAGTTATGTAATCTGATTGTATTTTCTACCTTTTGAACCCCAGCGATAGCCAATTCTACCTTTCTTAAACCTTCAGAAGTTAAACTCCTATCTTCATTAATCCAACCTTTCTTTCTGTATATTAAAAATGATTTATAGATAGTCTTAGAGCTTTTATTTAATAGATTAGCTATTTTAGAAATTGGTAAGTATTCAGATAATAACTTTAACTTCCTAGCTTGATCCTCATCTCTTTTTTTTACAACCATACTAAATTCTACCTTTTGTTTCTTATGCTAATTCTACCTTTCTAATTTATTATATACATTATACAAATACCATTCAAATTGAAACTTAAAATTATTTGATGAAAATCTTTTCCTTACAATCTTCCCTAAGATTTTATAAACAAACTTTATCTTTGATTCTTCTATTCTTTTTCTTTGAAATATTGATGGATAAGCCAGGCACAAATAATATATAAACCTTGAAACCTTATCTTTATATTCTTCTGGTATTATTTGTCCTGAATGATTACTAAATTCTGCCCACTCCTCTATGCTCTTTGGTTCTTCAAATAACTTATTTTTAATTGCATTGTCATAGATTTCTGTTCTTGGTAATGGATTGCAAAAAAACAAGTTGATTTCAAATTCAGGATTCATCTGTTCAATCTTAACAATTAAATTTAAGGTATCTTTCAAAGCTTCTTCAGGTTCATTTGGAAAGCCAACAATGAAATCAAAAATAACATCAAAGTTATTTGCTACACAAATCTTTGCAAATCTTAAAGTATCTTCAACTTTAATTCCTTTCCTAATCATATCCAAAGTTTCCTGATTTCCTGATTCTGCTCCTACTGTGAATAGAACACAACCAGATTTCTTTAGTATATTAATTTCTTCTTGAGAATAATTATTTAATGCGTGAACTCTTGTATAGCACTTCCATTTAATGTCCCATTTATTTTTTATTATTGCTTTACATATCTCTAAGATTCTTTTTTTGTTGCTAAAGAAAGTTTCATCATCAAATAGAATTGCATTGAACTTGTATTTTTCTATCAGTATTCTTAAATCTTCTATTACTCTCTTGACTGAATACTCAAAAACTTTTCCTTTGTAAATTATCCTGTCATTACAGAATGTACATCTATAAGGACATCCTCTACTTGCCACATAACTTACTGCTCTTGAATTCAAATAAATATTTTCATATTTTTCTAATTTTAATAATTCATAAGGAAAACTTGGAAACTCATTAATATCTTTTAATTCTCTTTCTGGATTGTTTATTATCTTGTTGTCTTTTCTAAAAGAAATTCCTTTAATATTATCCAATGGTTTGTTTTGTTTTAGATTATTGACCAATTCTAAGAAAGTTAATTCACCTTGTCCTCTAACTACAATGTCTATGTTTGAATCCTTTAAAACTATTTCTGGAAGCATGGAAGGAAACCATCCCCCCCAGATGATAGGAATGTCTTTGTTTACTTTTCTGACAAACTTTGAAATCTCTAGAGCTTCTTTAAGCTGATAACCCTCAATCATGGAGATACCAACACATAAGCAATCCTTTACATCATCAAGGTTTAATTCTTCCACATTTCCATCTACTATACTTACATCATCTTTTAGGACACTTGCTATTGAAAGAACTCCATAAGGAAGTCTATCACATCTTAGAACTGTGTTCTTAATTGCTTTTGTGTTATAAAGAATTATTTTATTCATCTTATTTCTTCAATTTTTCAATCAATTCTCTTTTAAGTATTTCAATAGTTTCAATATCTAAACCACTCCATGTTGTATTTATATCATCATGTAATTCATCTATTGTAGTTTCTATTTCTTCTTCATCCATTTTTTCCTCCTATACAATTCTTCTTTTACATTTTCTAAAAACTTAGTTAATCCACCACCAAAACATTCTAAACAAGTAGTTTCAATATTCCACTTCTTACATTCTCTTCTATGTTCTAAAACATCTCTATAAGTCTTAAGTTTTTTAATATCTAATATCTCTTCTAAAATATCCATTAATTTTATTCTTCTACCAATATCTTCTTTATTGTTTGAATGTATAATTTCAAATTCAATTCCTTTATCAATTTGCATTCTCAGAACCCCCCATAAAAAAAGAAAAGAAAAACCTGTAAAGATATAACCATACAGGCATTTTACCATAATACTTCATTATGTTTTTTTTCATGTTATCACCCACTTATACATACTACATACTACTATATAACACTTTCTATTTTAGAAAATAATTACTTAGAAATAGTTAATTACCCATAACTTTACTCTTTAAAGTAACTAATTGATTCTTCTTATCAATCATCATTTCCTTAGCTGCTTCTCCGAAAAATTCTATCTTTTCTTTCATTTTAAATAATAGAAGAGATTATCTCTTCTTTTTTTTACCTTTAGGTCTTCCACTTTTTTTCTTTGGCATTTATTATCACCTCTTTTATAATCCTTTAATTATTCCAGATACTTTACTTATGAAAGGTATTCCAACCAAAGTTCTAGCACCCATACCAAATATGTCTTTCATTCCAGAACCACCTTTTCTAGTGGCAGAAGCTATATTTTTTCCAACTAAACCAAGACCCATAAATGTTGGAGATAATCCTACTATTGCTCTATAAGGCATGTTCTCTTCTCCTTTCTCTCTCCTTTAGAAAATCTCTACCAAAACAATTATCTATTGGTTTATTAGCCCATCCAATAATATCTTTAGTATCTATCATTTTTTCTCCTTTCTCTTTCTGGAACATCTTCCCATCCATTATCATCTCTTGGTTTTTTACTCCATCCAATAATATCTTTAGTATCTATCATTTTACATTTGGTTTAACCAAGTATCTCTAACCTTAACATATACCCATATCACCATTCCAACTATAAAGAATATTAATATCAAGTTATTTAATATAGTCCTAGATACTAAACTTCCCCTTAAATACATACCATCAGTAAATGTATAATCCACTAATGTAAAGTTCTCAGTAGTATTAGTATTATACCCAGATGTAAATATAGTGTCTAACATAGTTAATCCACCTTCTGTTAGATTGATCCTATAATCTGTATCTTTTGTAGCTACTGTTCCATTAAACATTCTTAATTCATTAAAAGCTAATAAATCATCATTAGTAAAACTTATTTCAATCATAGCTGCTGCTGAAAAGTTACCTTCAGCTTCTGTTCCTCTTGCTGAACTAACATCTACAGTTTCATTAGTTGAAGGCAAGGGATTAACATTTTCCCAAATCTGATCTCCCAAAGCACTAGCTAAAGTTATTCCAACTATTACTGTTATAAAAATTAAAATTATACTTCCCAATTGATTTTTAGCTTCTAACATTTTTAATCATCTCCATTATTTAAAAAAGGAACTTTCTTGTTCCATTATACTTATGATTTTTGATTTTGGTTTTTCTTTAACATATTTTATTATAACTTTTGGTTGTTTTAAAGGTTTTAATCTTGTTCTTGTTTTTGCTAATTTTTTTATCTTTTTCCAATTTATCATTTTTAAAAAAATACATTCTTAGCATCTAATATATTATCTTGTTTTCTAGGAATAGGATTTACTAAAGTATTTCCATGAAATAATGAAGGTTGTTTCTTTTCAATATCAATATCTCCCTTATTGCTTAACATAGAATGTTTTGTTCTCATCTTTATTAATTGCTGCTTGACATCATCTAATCTATCTCTCTCTTTGAAACTTTGGAGTTCCACTTCATTTGGGGTAAATTTTGGATAAGTTTTACCTGGAGAACTATTTAAAGTCTTTGCTACTTTATGAAATATTTCAGTTATTCTACTCATTTTCTTTAATTTAAGCTGTTTATATTATTTATATATAACTATGTTGATGAGAATTAAGAATTAGTTTTTGTGCTTTTAATCTTTTCCACAAAAGATATAAGAAATAGATTATTATTATACAAAGTTCTATTGCTCCTACTATGGCTAAAATAGCTAAAAGTTTCATTCTTTAAATCCATTAATTATTTTTCCAATAATCTCATCATAACTTTGTCTAGGATGAATCTTTAATTTATCTAATTCTTTCTTATTGTTCTCAGAAATTTTAATTGGGTCAATTTTATTAATTTCATTCTGTTTTTTTATAATTTTATAATTCAAATTTAATGATTTAATAATTTTAGAATATTTTAATTGTTCTGTAGTTAATTTATCTGAATTAGTTTTAACTTCTACAAAAATAATATCTTTAATTTTCCCATCTTTTTCTTTATAGAAAACAAAATCTGGATGACCTTTTCTTAGTGTTTTATATCCTTTTGATTCAAATTCTTCTTTTATAATTTTTTCGTTATCATTCATAATTTTTTCGGCAGGATACCCAAGTCCCTTTAGGGTTGGGAGGAATGCCGTTTTCCTTTTATTAATTTTTTAAATAATTTTTCAAGTAATTCTTTATTTCCATAACAATCACTGCCTATAATTGCTTTTTTCCAAACAACTTCTGGGATTATCTTTTCCTCTTGTAAATACTTTACTTTCTTAGGAACACAATCACTTTTGTTTTCCATATAGTTATCAACATCAACCCTAATATTATGAAGAATATATTCCACTTCTTCTTTTGTTAAATCAAATCGCATTTTAATTTCCTCCTTTAATTTATATTTAATTGTTAAAACTTTTGTATCAAAATTAGCTTCAATATCTCCATTACTTATTGGAAACTTCTTTTTAGGATTATCAGTAAATATAATATATCCTTTTTCTAAATCCATTTCTAAAATCTTTTTCTTTACCATTTTTTGAAAACCCCACCATTTATGGTGATTTACTTTGGGAAGGTGTTATTTTAGTTTATAATATTCTTTCAAAATTCTATTAACAATAAAACTTTCACTTCTATCTTCTTTCTTAGAATTTTCTTTTATTTTATTTATAACATCTTCATCTATTGTCCATGAGACAGATTTCTTAATCATAGCATAAGGTAATATGATATACTATTTAATAATTTCTATGTTTAAATATCTCCTAAAAAAGTTGCATATTCATCTGCATCAGTTACTATTTTTCCATTCTCCTCGTGGGCAAAAAACCATCCTAATTTTAATAATCTCTTTTTTTCTGCTAATGTTTGTGGCATAATATCATCTCCTTAATTTGCACTTAATATTCTATTTAAAGCTAAAGCAAAAAATGTTCCTATGATAAATAATGTAATTGCCAGAACATTCGCAAAGAATGCACTTATTAAAATTGCATAAACTCCCATCATCATTATTGTAACTGAATTTGGAAAGCGAAACTTGGATGCTAAAAACATAATCAAAACAAAGCTTAAAACTATAAACATAGTTGAACCTCCTGCTATATCATTCACAAACAAATCATAAAAATTCCAATAATCCATTTCACTTACCATCTTTTTCTTCCCAATCATAATATTTAGCTAAATCATAATCTCCTAATTCTTCTATATTTATTTTCACTAATCCCTTCCAAACCACCACTCAACAGCAGTTAATAAATAAACAATTAATAAAGGTGAAACAATTAATGTAGCAACAGCAACATTCATTAAAGCCAGTTTGTTAAATATTGCTATCAAATCCCAACCTATAACTATTAAAAATTCTACAACACCTACTTTAACAACTAGTTCAGTTCTTGTTGTTGCTAAACTTCCAATTATAATTCCAACTGTGCTTACAACTGCTAAAGCAACTGTTATAAGAACAAATAAATTACTTGTTGCTAATGATTGAGGATTTAATAATAAATTTATTAAAATACTAATTGGAGTGTCCTCTATTAAACCACCAAAGTGAAATAGGAGTAAGACTACACTTAACAATAATACATACTTAATTATCTTACCCATTCTTAAGCACCCCCCTTAGTATATTCATAAATACCATATCCCATGAATAATATACCAATCAGTATAGTAATAAAATGAGGAATTGCACCAATTATTTCTGGAATGAAATTAATTTGGTCTAATAAAAACACTAGGAAAAATATCTCTCCTAAAATTGCTAGTGGAGAGTAAATTCCTGAGTAATAACTCATAATTCCAATTGCAAATAATATTATAAAGAATGAAATCATAGCTTTTGTGAAATCTCCAAAACCATGTCCTAATTTTTCTATATCTTCTTTGAACATAGTTATTACTGATTTTCTTCCCCCAGTCTTATAAACTTTCCATGATTTAGTTCCATTCATAAAATAATAATTCCCATCATCTAAAATTTCCCAATAATAATTCATTACAATAGAAGTATGATTTTGAGTATTAATTATTGTAGAAGAAATACATCCTGATTCAGTTGTGCAAGAAGCTTGACCCAAATAAGTTCCTGAACCATTTTCCAAAGTAAATCCTGAACTTGTTAAACTCCAATAAGTGCTACTAATATTAAAAGTAAAATTATAATCTGTTTGATTATCCAAAACATCCTGAGCAGGACCTATATCATAAGTTATTCCCAAATCATAACTACTTACATTTAATACTGCTTCTGTTCCCATAACTACTGTATATGTAGATTGTGTTGGATTTAGTGATAATACTTGAGTGTCATATCCTGATTTTGAAAAAGTAAATCGATACAAAAAATTTGGATTCAAAAAAAATGTAACTGTTCCTGCTGCATCTGTTGTTCCTGATTCTATCCATTCATAAGCTCCTGAAATTAATCTCTCAACTGTTACAGAAACTCCATCTATAACTTGGTCAGCAGGAGTTGTAACTTGGAATGTAGAATAAATACCATCTGCTGTTGTTAACAAATATAAAATATGATTATTTGTTATATTAGAATATCTTCCTGTTGTATTTACGAAATTTCTTTGTGGATAACCTTCAGGATCGTTTTCATAATTTATATCTATGTTCAAAAAAACAGATTTATTATAAGGTTCAAAACAGAAAGCATAAGAATCATTTTCTCCTGTTTCAGAAAAACTTAATGTCTTATTAAAAGCTTTATTGCTATCCAAAGAATAAATAAAAGTTGAAGATGGTATTGAAGCATTAATTAAAGTATCATATCTTTCATCCTTGAATGTATAATTCACATAAACTTTATTTAAAGTTGTATTACACAAATCAAATAATATTGGATAAATTGTTTGTGGTAATGTAGAACTCTCATATAAAGTTGAACCATTATTTAAAGGCAATGTAAAATTCCAAAGAATATCTGTTGAAGCTTTTATAGGAGTTGATAAAGTTTGCTTGAATCCAAAAACTGCTATGTTATCATCACTAAATATTGTAGTTCTTGTTGGAGTATATCCAATATCATTATATGTAAAAACAGCTGTTACAGTTTCTAAATTTAATTTATTAACTGTTATATTAGCTTCATATTGATAAGCAGATGTTTGATAAACTGGTGTTGGTCTGTAATAAGTTACATTCTCAACTGTTACATTATTTATAATTAAATATCTTGGATCTGTATAAGGACTTTGTCCCCCATAAACATCTACTGCCCTGCATCTCCACCAATAAGCAGCATCTGTAAATGAGTGTGTATAATTTGTTGTTTCATTTCCAATTAAAGTTATTGGAGGATTATTCCCATCTAAATAATATTCATAATGAATAATATCCCCATCTACATCACTTGCTGAACAATTAAAATTAATTGATGAATTTGGAGTTTCTGTTTCATTAGCTGGAGATGGAAAAACATATTGTAAATCATAAGGATCATGAGATGTAATTGTTAAATTATCTGAATAAACATTAGTTATTGTATAACTTTCTAATGTGCTAGTAATATTAACACTACAAGAATAAAGATAATGTGTTGTTGTATTTCCACTTGTTAAATTAATTGAATACCAAGTATCGCTACAAGTTACTCCTCTTTCTGAATAAACTACATCACTTCCATTCTCCAAGAAATCTAATGAGTAAGCTAAAGTATCTCCACCTAAAACTGTATCACAATCAAAATTACAAGAAAGAGTTTCATTTGTATAATTTGTTTGTTCTGTAAGTGTTGAATTAATATTAACTGTCGGAATTATTATGCTACTTAATATTGTTAAATTATTACTGAAAACTGTTGAAGAGCTTGAACCACTATCATCAGTTATATTTACACTACAAGCCCATAAATCATTATAAGTTGTATTTCCACTTGTTAAATTAATTGAATTATAACTTGGATTAACACAATCTTCTGCTATATAACTCTGATTATAAATCCCATTTTTATACCAATATAAGTCATAAGTTAATGTATCTCCTACATCATTATCATTACATAAAAAATTACAAGCCAAGTCTTCATCAGAAGAATTTGTTTGTGCAGGAAGTGTTGAATTTACTATCGGTGAAGGATTAGTTGGTGAAATTATATAAGAAATATAAAGTATAGGTCTGGTTGAAACATTTGCATTTGCTCTTGAATTTATGTATAAATATCTATTTGAACTACTATCAGCCTTACCATCAACCATAAACATAAGAGTAAGATTATCAGCTCCTTCTAACAAAACCCTTCCCATAGCTCCATCAATAGTAAAATTATAATTATAATCTTGATCAGAAGTAGGTATTGATTGATTATCCATATAAGAATTATTACAAAAATTAGTATCTACATCATCATTCATATTAGTCCCACAAGGATTTCCAAAATTCCAAGTTGTTGTAGGCTCTTCAACTCCCGTTCCATTAAAAACATGGAGCACAACCACGGCTAATCCTGAACCTATATCTGTATTTGTATTACTTGTAACACTAATATTTGACCAATCTATTTGAATTCCTGTTAAATTTGTAACAGCTTTTACATTAGCTTTAACATAACAATTAAAAACATAAGGTGTAGTTCCAACACGAATACCACAATTTGTAGTCATACTTTGAACAGAATCTGGAGAATTTGAATTAACAAATATATTACCAATAATTTCTCCTGGAACATCACTTAAAACAACTGTTGTAGAATTAGATCCTAAAGTAAAATTGTGTGCGTAAATAGAATCTTCAAAACAAATCCACTCAGTTTCTTTTTCTTCCTTTGCTTCAAATAATTCAGTTTTGTAATTAACATCATCAATCTTGAATGGAATGTTTCCTACTATTTCAGATTTTCTTTTTGGTTTTACACAACTATAATTAAAGTCATCAAATTCAATATCTAAATCTTTATCCTCTTTTAAAACAACCTTCTTAATATGGCCTAAATCATAATATTCTTTTAAGCTAATTACATTCTCTATTCTTTTCCAACACTTATCTTCATAAACATTTCTAACCCCTGCATATTTTATTTTTAAAAAACCACCTTTATTATTATCAACTATATCATAATCCTTTCCATAAGTTTGTCCCTCAGTTATTGGCAAACATCCCCTTGCTAAAAACTCTTCTTCGCTTTCGCTTAATCCTAATAATTCCATAAACCATTCCCAAGAATCTTCAATAAATCCTGCTCTTACATTTTCCATTGAGATACTAAAAACTAATAAGAACATTACTGAGAATAATAATAATTTTTTAAGCATCATTATCCCCCTGTCAAACGAGAAGTTACAAATCCAGCACCAGCACTAATTACAATCATTAAGAAAAATGCTGGAACTATATCTACCCATACACAAGTTGCAGCTGTTCCTGTTGTAAGATTATCTAATTCACAATGTAAATCAGTTCTAGCCACATCAACAATTTCAAATAAAGTTGGCATTAACATAACTGATGCGATAAATGAAATTACAAAAACCATAATTCCTAAAAGCATTGCTTGTCCTCTTGTATTTTCTAAAACCATTTAAAGCCTCCTTTTGATTTTTTCTTTGATTTAGAAGAAGAAGTTTTAAAGAATGAAGTTTTAGCTCTTTGAATTTCTGAAATCTCACTTGGAGTTCCCAATCTAAATTCTCTTTTTTGTATCCAAGTAAATTCTAAAGGAACTTTTTTTCCTTTAACAACTTTATAAGCCCTAAATACTTTTGGAGAAGGAATGAACAAAGGAGAAGGTTTTGCTACAATTAATTTTTTTAATGGTTTAATCATAAATGTTGCTGCCAAAGTTTCCTTAGTTATTTTAGCCCCGAATTTTATTGCTTTAACTTTTTCAAACTCACCTATTTTTTTGAACTTACCAAATCTTTTAACAAATAATTCCCAAGCAGGAACTTTCTTTATTTTCTTTAAAGCTGAGATTAGTAATGGTGATGGTTTAGGTTCTTTTATAATTTCAGGTGGTGGAGGAATCCTTATTTTTGGTGGTGGAACAAAAGGAACATAAGGTTCTTCTGGTCTTTTTGGTTTGTAAGGAATAAATGGTTCTTTAGGAATCTTTGGTTTAAAAGGAATATAAATCTCTTCAGGTTTCTTAGGAATATAAGGTGTTGGTGGTCTTGTTGGTTTTCTTGGTGGCTTATAAGGAATAAATGGTTCAGGTTTCTTAAATTTATAAGGAGCAACTACTTTAGGTGGTTTTACTTTGTATGGTGGAACATAAGGTTCTACTACCTTAACTGGTTTATATGGTGGATAAGCTCCTAAAAATAATACTGGTTTTTTAGTAGGATAATAAACTGGTTTTGGTTTTACGAAAGGTTTAAATACCCTTATTTCTTTAGGTTTTATTGCAGTAATTGTGGGGGTAACTGCTGGGGGGGAAACCCTTAGGGGTTTTATCATTCTTATTCCTTTTCTAATTATTTCTAATTCTTTTATTCTTGGTGCTTTCCATAATAATTTCTTCTCAGCTCCTTTTTTAGCTTCTTTAATCATGCTTCTTAAAATTCCTTTAAAGTGAGGAACATCTTTTCCATATCTACCCTCTAAATATCCACCAACTAATTTTCTTTGTGCCTGAATACTTAACTTCAAAACTTTAACTCCTCTTGGAGTAGTTGTTATTCCTTGTCGCCATGTTGATAAATAAGGAGAAACTGATTTAATATTTTGAATTAATTTTTCTATCTCATGTATTTCAACAGCTTTCTGTCCTCTAATTGTTATAGCTCCTGTCTTTGGAGATCTAGAAACCCTTTTTACTCCAGCTTTCTTTAAAGCATTAAAAAGTTGTTTTGATATTGTTTTTGGATTAGGAGTATATAAATCTAAATCAGAAGGTTTTGGTGGTTTAATATGAACTTGAGTTCTTTGTGCAACTGATCCACCAACATGAATATTTGGATTCTTTAATAAAAATTCTTCAACTATTTTAGCTGATTTTTTATCTAATCTTTCAACAACTTTCAAATTAAGTTTCTTAACTTTTATTTCTGTTTGGCTTAATCTTTTAACATCTTCTACAAACTTTCTAAATTCAGCTTTTTTATGAGATGGTAATTTTTGAACTGCTGTTTCAATATCAGCTTTTAATTCTAATGGTAATGCAGCTCTAGCTCCAAAATATGCACCTATAAAAAGTGGTGCTACTTCTGTTGCAATTGCTTCACCAATAATTGCTCCCCTCTCCATAGGAGTTGGAGCTTCTCTAATTTCTTCTACTTTTGCTGCAACATATAATGTTGGTAATCCATATTTTAATCCTATTCCAGGAATAGCTACTGCTGGTTTTATTACTTTAGCAATAGCAGGAACTTTAGTTATAACTGGTGCAACATATTTTATAGCACCTAATTTTAATCCAGCAATTGCTGGTGGAACAGCAAAACCCAAAGCTGCCATAGCTGCTATTTTTTCAGGTTTTTCTTTAACACTTACATAAGCTTTTCTAACAAGACCATATTCATATTCCATTCCTATCTTAGCTTTTTCTGGAGCAATAACATAAGAAACTATTTTTGAAGGAGCAGTTATCAAAGAAACAGCTCTATATTTTTCTATTGATGGAAATGCTGGAAACAAAGGTTCATAATATCTTTTCTTTAATTCTTTATGTCTTTCAATAGCTTTTTTAATATCAGGGACAAACTCTTCTTTAACTTCTTTTTTTCTTAATTCTAATTCAGCTAAAGCTCTTTCAGGATGATAGATTGGTTTTTTTAATGCTTCTTGTAATTTCTTTTCTTTTATTATTTTTTTTCTTTCTTTTTCTATTACTTGTAATCTTAAAGCTGTTTCAAATTTTTCTCTTGGAGTTTTTGCTTTTATTGCTTCCATAAAAGCTTCTTGTCTTGTTAATGGTCTTTCAGCTTGTGTTCTTTCAGCTTGAACTCTTTGAGATTCTCTTATTCTTGCTTGTTCTTCTTTTTTTTCATAAACTTGATATGTTGCTTTAGTAACAGCTTTACCATTCACTACATAAGGATAATAACCCTCTTTCCATAAATGACCATATTGAGCATGAAGATGTTTAAATTTTTCAGGATTAGCTTCTATTTCTGATTTTAAAACTCGCTGAGCTACTGGAGAAATAGTTGTTGTTCTTGGAGTTCCACTAGGAGAATATCTCGTTCCATGATAAGCTCTTTGTTCAGCAGTTCCACTTGGTCTTCCTGCCCCTGTTGGTCTTCCTGATTTAACTACCATTCAAACTCCCATTCCTTTATTTTAATTTTCTTAGGTTTTAAAGAATCTTTAGGAAACATACTTTTAGGAAGTGTTATAGAATTTTGATTATTCTT
>SDBT01013201.1_pt1 | contig 13252 bp, 10 predicted proteins | sample 2277101 | NCBI WGS metagenome assembly SDBT01 (sample SAMN10404973, study PRJNA504765) | marine sediment metagenome | isolation source: marine sediment core GS10_PC15, 103 cmbsf | place: Arctic Ocean: Southern Knipovich Ridge | collected 2010 | reverse complement strand
TCGCCGCCGATCCGAAAACCCTGCTTCGAACGTTCTCTTCTGGCATCTTCAAGTTACATTTTACAATAGTACACAAAAAGTGTACTATTGTACCGACCATACTAATGTGTGATTGTACACATAAAGTGTGCTTTCGTACGAGATACAAAATGCCAGGAAAGACTTACAACCATGTTTACGAAATAGCTGTGGACCAGTTCGGTTGTTTCACGACGGCACAAGCCCTCGAGGCGGGAGCCACGAGGCAATCCCTCGAGATGATGGCGAAACGCGGCAACATCGAGCGCGTCAGCCACGGTCTTTATCGGGTCAACGCGATACAAGTAACACGCCTTGATCCGTACATGGAGGCTACTCTCTGGCCGGGGCGACAACGGGGAATTCTCTCTCATGAAACCGCATTAGAGCTTTATGGCATTTCGGACGTGAATCCCGAAAAGATACACGTGACCGTGCCGAAACGATTCCGAACTCACCGGACGGTTCCCTCACTGTACGTGCTTCACCACGCTGACCTCGACGCTCATGAGGTGAGCTCCTTTGAGGGCATTCCAACGACTACGGCTGTGAGGGCTATCGAAGACTGTCATCGGACATACCTCGGTCAGGCTCTTCTTGCGCAAGCGATAGAAGATGGTTTTAAGCGAGGCCTCTTAACCCATATCGAAGCCAACAAACTCCGAGAAGAAATATTGACGTTGCACTGATCTAACGGATTTTGGGCTCGTGGGTCCCACCACCCTTCCTTGCATAGCCATAGGACACCAGTTTGCACAAAAGCTGCATGCTATGACGGAGCCGCCAGAGGAAGGCAAGGATAATCCTCGCTTTCGAGATCTCTTTGATCTGTGGCAGCTAAGAGATCAAGTTCCCGTAGACGTGGAGCTACGCGCGGATTGTATGCAGATCTTCAAACTCAGGAATACTCATGCCTGGCCGCCGAACGTGACGGTCTATGATTCATGGGTGGAACCTTACAAGGCGATCGCGAACGATGCCGGAGTAGCGGTCACAGATGCTCACCGTGCGGCCGCTGATTTGCGTGAGTACCTAACGAGCATCGAATCGCTCGCCTCAAAAGTAATAATTTGAAGCAACATGATCGCCGAGCCGCACATGGGCTTCGGGAACAGGTGCCGTCGCCTCAGAGGCATCGGATCCATACTCTGCTTCGAGCTCGAAGGGAACGAGGATGAACAGCCTCGACTTCAGCCGGGTCGCAACGCCGCGTTGGACGAGGGATGCACGAAGTTCCAGGCCGACTTCGGTTGAAGCCCGGTGATGGCCACGACGTCGATACCGGCTGTGAGGAGCCTTGACTGTGTCCGGCGTTGGCATATGACTCATGCGAGTGGTGGCTGACACTAACGTCGTTATTTCTGGGCTGCTCTGGCATGGCGCACCACTCGCCTTCCTGCCTACTAGCCGAGCCGGCATCGACCCGATTCTGTGTTTCACTTAAGTGGGGGGGGTGATTCAAACCCGTTGCTAACGATTGAGCTAAAGCGGCCCAGGATTTATGGAATGCGGTGCCTGCTTCTTTTCTTTTCGAAGGCCAGGATGGTTTCTTCCTGATCGAGCAGATAATCCAGCTCCTCCATGGCGTTGAGCAAGCAGTAACGCGCAAAGGCGTCGATGGGAAAACCGATCCGCTGGCCGTCGGGGAGGAGCAGGGCCCGGGCTTCCAGATCGACGGTGACTTCCATGCCGGGATTGTCCAGCAAGAGGCGGTGGACTTCCCTGTCTACACTGACCGGAAGCAATCCGTTCTTCAGCGCGTTGGCTTTGAAAATATCGGCAATGGAACGGCTGACCACGGCACGAAAGCCGTAGTCGGTCAGAGCCCAGGGGGCGTGTTCTCGGGATGAGCCGCAACCGAAGTTGTCACCCGCCACCAGGATTTCCGCTCCTTCGGCTGCCGGTTGATTCAGGGAGAAATCCGGCCGCGCCGAGCCGTTTGCGTCGTATCGCCAATCGGCAAACAAATGCTTACCCAGCCCCTCTCTGGAGGTGGTTGTAAGGAAACGTGCCGGAATGATCTGGTCGGTGTCGACGTTATCCATCGGCAAGACGACGGTGCGCGACTTGAACGCCCGAAACGGTTGCATGGCTATCCCAAAAGCTCCCTGACGTCGGCAACCTCACCCCGCACCGCCGAGGCGGCGGCGGTTAGAGGACTGGCGAGGAACGTGCGGCTGCCCTTTCCCTGACGTCCTTCGAAATTCCGGTTGCTGGTACTGACCGCGTATTGTCCCGGTTCGAGACGGTCCCCGTTCATCGCGATACACATCGAGCAGCCCGCCTCACGCCATTCGGCGCCGGCCGCTTTGAAGACCGTGTCGAGCCCCTCCGATTCGGCTTCTTTCTTCACTTTTTGCGAGCCGGGAACCACCAGCAGTCTCAAACCCTCGGCAACTTTCCGCCCTTTGAGAACCGACGCAGCCTGCCTCAAATCGGCAAGACGCGAGTTGGTGCAACTGCCGATGAACACCACGTCGATCCGCCGGCCCAGCAACGGCCGGCCGGGTTGCAGATCCATGTAGCGAATGGCTTTTTTCGCGGCCGGGTCGGAGCCCGGCTCGGGTACCGGATCACGAATGGAAATGGACATGCCGGGATTGGTGCCATAAGTGATCATCGGCGCGAGCGTCGAAACGTCGATCGCCACTTCGCGGTCATAACTTGCCCCGGCATCCGTAGGCAGTTGCCGCCACTCCGCAAGTGAGTTTTCCCAGTCGGCTCCCTGCGGTGAAAAATCCCGTCCCTCGAGGTAGCCGAACGTCTCATCGTCCGGGGCCATCATTCCCGCTCGTGCTCCGGCCTCGATGGACATGTTGCATACCGTCATCCGCTCTTCCATCGACAGCGCCTCAACCGCCGAGCCGCTGTACTCGATGACATAGCCCACTCCACCGTCGACCCCGATTTTGGAGATGACGGCCAGGATCAAATCTTTGGCGGTGACTCCGGGTTGAGCCCGGCCGTCCAGACGGATGACCAGTGTTTTGGCCTTGCGCTGTAAGAGACACTGGCTGGCCAGGACGTGGCCGACCTCGGTGGTACCGATGCCGAAGGCCAGGCATCCAAAAGCACCGTGGGTTGCGGTGTGACTATCACCACAGACGATGGTTATACCGGGTCGTGTGAGCCCGAGCTCTGGAGCGATGACGTGAACGATCCCTTGCTCGTCGCTTCCCAGCTCGTAGAGCCGGACGCCATACTCGCGGCAGTTTTGCTCGAGTCGCTTCACCTGAGCCTCGGCCTGCGGGTCGGAAAACTGTATGTGGCCGCCCGGCCACCAGGTCGGAGTCGAGTGGTCCATGGTGGCAACGGTCCGCTCCGGACGCCTTACACGAAGGCCGCGGCCGGCAAGCACCTCGAAGGCTTGCGGGGAAGTGACTTCGTGAACCAGATGAAGATCAACATAAAAGATGGGCGGCGTATCCTCGGTGGCGGGCCGAACCACATGAGAATCCCACACCTTCTCGAAAAGTGTGCGCGGCGGGTGGTGACCCGGCGAAGATATGGATCCGTTAGACAAGGTACGATTATACTCCCGTAGATCTCATCCGAAAAACCCGAGCTGAGGAGTCAGCCCTGCTGCATAGCCTGGGGCGCCGCACCGGCTTTTCGCCTGGGGGCGGCGGCCCGGGTGGCGCGGGTCTTCTTCGGGTTTTCCATTGCGATTCGGTTGACGACCTTGAGGAAAGCCTGGGCGCTGGCTTCGACGATGTCTCGGCTGGCCGCCCGGGCACGATACCTCTCACCGGCGCGCTCGACTTCGACACTGACTTCGCATTCGGCATCCCGCCCCGAGGTCACGCCGCGGATCTGGTAATCCTTGAGCTTGACTTCGGCACCGATGACGCGCTCCATGGCATTGAACACCGCCTCAATCGGGCCGTTGCCGCAGGCCGCTTCCTGGGCCTTGCCTCGATCGGAATGTTCGAGAGAAACCATCGCCGTGGATAGAGACCGACTGCCGGTAGTCACCCGCAGGTCGAGAATCTTCCAGGTGGCGGCAACCTCCTGGAGTCGTCCCTCGACCAGCGACTCGATGTCCAGGTCGTGAATTTCTTTTTTCCTGTCCGCGAGCTTCTTGAACTCGACGAAGGCTCGATTCATCTCTTCGGTCTCCAGATCGTAACCGAGTTGTATCAGCCTTTCGCGAAACGCATGTCGACCACTGTGCTTGCCGAGCACCAGATTGTTTTTGGAAATGCCCACGTCTTCCGGCCGCATGATTTCGTAGGTCAGACGGTTCTGAATGACACCGTGCTGATGGATGCCCGCTTCGTGAGCGAAAGCGTTCAATCCCACGATGGCTTTGTTACGCTGGACGACCATACCGGTGGTTTGGGACAGCAAGCAACTGGTCGGGTAGAGCTTCTCGGTGACAATTCCGGTCTCAAGGTTGTAATAATCTTTGCGGGTCCGGATGGCCATGACCAGTTCCTCGAGCGAGCAGTTACCGGCACGCTCTCCGATCCCGTTGATGGTGCACTCCACCTGGCGCGCCCCCTCGCCGAGAGCCGCGAGGCTGTTGGCCACCGCAAGGCCGAGATCGTTGTGGCAGTGGACGCTGATGACTGCCTTGTCGATGTTGGAAACGGTGCGAATCAAGTGTCGAATGAGGTCGGTGAACTCCGAGGGCATGGCGTAACCTACCGTGTCCGGGATGTTCACCGTGGTGGCCCCGGCCTCGATGACCCGCTCCACCACCTCGGCACAAAAGTCGTGCTCGGTGCGGGAGGCGTCTTCGGGAGAAAACTCCACATCGTCGCAATAGCCCTTGGCCCGTTGCACGCTTTCCACCGCCCTTCGTACGATCTCTTCCTTGGCCATTCGAAGCTTGAACTCTCGGTGGATGGCGCTGGTGGCCAGAAAGACGTGAATGCGATGGCTGGAGGCTTCGCGCAAAGCTTCCCAGGCGCGATCGATATCCCCGGAGTTGCAGCGCGCTAAACCCGCAATGGTGGCACCTTCCACCTTTCTCGCCACTTCTCTTACCGCTTCGAAATCACCTGGCGAGGCTATGGGGAAGCCCGCCTCGATAACGTCGACGCCAAGATCTCGAAGGGCTTGGGCCAAGCGCAGTTTCTCCTCCAGATTCATGCTGGCGCCGGGCGATTGCTCCCCGTCGCGCAGAGTCGTGTCGAAAATAATGACGCGGTCAGAAGCCGGATTTGCTGTCATGTCAGATTCTCCATCCAAGTATTCGCGAAGGCTCAGTCTATGCAAAGACCCATGCGCCTTTAACTCAGAGCGCGTTACATTACTGACCGGTTAGTAAGTTACCGGATATTCGGTAACCTGTCAAGCTCGATCCGCAGTCTCCACTCAACGCTGGCTCCCCGATCTCAAACCTGGGATTGAATTTTGCGATTGAAACTTGTATTTCAAACGATCGTTTGGTAAGCTATCCACTTTGATGAAGGAGGCGCCATGGCAATTGCTCATAGCGAAAAGGGCGAGCAAACGATGCAGCAGCTCCTCGAGGCGGCGCAGAAACTGTTTGCCGAGAAAGGCTTCCGAGGAACTTCCATCCGGGACATTGTGACCGAGGCGGGATCCAACGTCGCGGCCGTCAACTACCACTTTGGCAGCAAAGAGAATCTTTACCGCGAGGTGTTTCGCCGGCACAAGATGGCGGCCCACAACCGAGGTATCGCCGCGGTGAAAGAAGTGATGGATAAAAGCGATGGTAAACCGAGCATCGCCGCAGTCCTCGAAGCCTTTGCTCTGGCCTCCAAGAAAGGTCGAGATCCCAGCGACATTCGCAGATGGATGATGCTCCTGAACCATGAGCTGGTGGAGCCGCAGCTCGATCCACACTTCGGTTTGAAGGAAGTCATGGAGCCGCTTCAGCAACCTCTGGGCGAGGCCATTGCCGCAGCTTTCCCTCGGCTCACCGACAGAGTGGTCCATCGATGCGTCCACTCATTTATCGCCCAGCTTGCCCACCTCGATCGCATGCAGATTTATTTTGGCGCTCTCGACAAGGAAGAGCTTCCCATGCTCGACGCCACCGAAACCATCCGCCACATCGTCGAGTTCACCGCCGCAGGTATCGATGCGTTACAAAAGAAAAGAGCATGACGCCATCAAGGGCCGGAAACCCAGGAGTCCCCATGTACCGAAGACATTGGATGTGGATGCTATTCACGTTGTGGCTGCTTGCTTTTTTGGCGGAATCGGCGGCGGTTTCCGCCCAGCCCCCGCCAACCTTCACCCTCGAGGAAGCCCACCGCATGGCGATGAAGAACTACCAGCTGATAGGCGCCTCGGGGGAACGGATAGAGCAGGCCCGGCAGATCCGGCGCGAAGCCAGATCGCTGCTCCTGCCTACGCTCGTCACTCAAACCGCGGCCACCTATAATGCCGTGTCGGCGGAGTTCGAGTTCGACGGGCAGAAGATCAAGATCTTGCCTGCCTATGATTACAATCTGGCCTTTATCGTATCTCAGCCCCTGTTCTCGGGCATGCGTAACATCAAAGCGAAACGGCAAGCGGAGATGGGAGTCGATGTCGCCGCCAAGTCGTATGAGGTCACCGCCCAGGACTCTCTGTTGCAGGTCACCCGCATCTACTACCTGATCCTGGCCATTCAGGAGAACATCGACATCACCCAACGATCGGTCGAGGTCAACAGAGAAACACTCCGTACCGCCCAGTCCCTCTTCCGTGCCGGAGAGTCGGTGGAAACGGCGGTGCTTCGGGCCCAGGTCGCCTTGACCGATGCTCAAAGGGAGCTCCTCGAAGCCCGCAACAATCTCGAAATTGGCAAGGAGAATCTGGCTCTGCTGACGGGAATCCAAGGTGCTTTTCAGGTCACCCGTCCCGCCGAGCCCCAACGGCCCGACGCCTCACTGGAAGAGCTCGTCGAGACCGGATTTCAGAATCGCTCCGAGCTCCAGGCTCTTGGGCTTCAGCGCGAGATTGCCGATCTGCAGGTTCAAAGAGAACAGGGCCAGTTCTTGCCCGATATTCGGCTCGAAGGTATGGTGATCAAGCGACGGGCGGAGTTCCCTTCCAGCACTCTCGGGTCCATCGCCATCAACGCCAACTGGACTCTTTTCGACGGTTTCAGAAGGTCGGCTCAGGTGGCGGAAGCCCGATCCTTACTTCGTGAGGTGGAGCTCGGACTGGCGCTTCTGCGGGAGCAAGTGGAGCTGCAAATACGCACCGCTTACCTGGACATCGACACCCAGGCGGCCAGCGTCGAAATGCTGGAAGAGCAAGTCGATTTTGCTCGAACCAATGCCGACTCCACCCAGAGAGCTTACCGTGTCGGTGAAGCCACCGACCTGGACATCCTGGCCTCGAACCAAACACTGATCCGTTCCGAGCGCCAGTTGGCTCTCGCAACTTATCAGTTCGAGCTGGCAATTCACGAGCTCGAACGGGCCACCGGTACTTTTGCCCGGGAGACTATTTCCGATTTTTCCGGAGGAGAAAAATGAAGCGGAGATCATTCATGCAGGCCGCTGTGACGGCAGCCCTTCTGCTTGGCTTGGCGGCATGCTCGCCAGGGGTTTCTGAGCCCCAGCCCGAAGCGGACCGGGCTGCCGAGTCCGAAAGCTCCAACCCGGCGGGTTTGCCGGAAGTCTCGGTGGTGACGCCTTCCGTTGAGCCCATTGAAGTTGAAATTACCGCCCCCGGTTCTTTCGTGGCCTACGAAGAAGCCACCCTCAGTGCCGAGACCCCGGCGATCGTCGCCGAGGTTCGCGTCCGAGAAGGCACCCGGGTGAGGCGAGGATCGGTGCTGGTGCTCATGGAGAAGATCAAAGCCGAGCTCGGCGTCAAACAAGCCGAAGCCGGCTTGGCGCAGGCGCAGGCCAACTTCGAAAAAGCGAAGAGCGAGCTGGCGCGCAAGGATATCCTTCTCTCCGATCGGACCATTTCCCAGGGTACCTTCGACACCTTCAAGGCACAGCATGACGCCGCCGCGGCCGGCGTGCAGGGAGCGGAAAGCGCGCTGGCCCTCACTCGCGAGCGCCTCGACGACATGACGGTGGTGGCTCCTTTCGCGGGAGTGATCCAGTCAAAGCGAACCAGCCCCGGCGAATACGTCAAGGGGGGAGACCCCCTCCTGGTGCTCATACAAGTCGATCCGCTCAAGCTCCAGTTCGAAGTACCGGAAAAGCACGCCGCCCGCCTTTCGATCGGCCAGCAAGTCCGCACCGAAGTCACCGCGCTTCCGGGCAAGATCTTCACGGGCGAAATATCGACGGTCTTCCCCGCCCTGGCGGTAGCCAGCCGCACCATTCGGGTCGAGGCGCTGGTTCCCAACGGAGCACTCCAGCTCAAACCCGGATTTTATGCTTCGGTCCAGGTTCCGCTGTCACCGGTATCCGGTTCGCTGGTGGTACCTCGTTCGGCGCTCTTCCGTCACGAAGGCACACAAAGTGTCTTCGTCCTCCGGAGCGGGGTTGCCGAACGAGCCACCGTCCGGGTCGGAGGAGAAACAGCCGACAAGGTCGAGATTCTATCCGGACTCAATCCAACCGACCGGGTGATCGTTTCCGGGGGCGAGACGATTCGGACCGGCGATCGGGTTCGAGTCGGAAGCTGAGAGGCCGTCATGTGGATTTCAAGTACTTCGATTCGCCAACCGGTGTTTACCACCATGGTGATCTCCGCCCTCATCGTCTTTGGTGTGGTGAGCTACCGCGCTCTGGGCGTCGATCTGTTTCCCAAGATTGACTTTCCCATCATCACCGTGGCCACCATTTTGCCCGGCGCCGACCCGGAGACGGTGGAGATCGACGTCACCGAGCGACTGGAAGAAGCGCTGAACACCATCAGCGGCATCAAGAGCCTTCGGTCCCAGAGCGCCGAGAGCGTGAGCATCGTGATCGTCGAGTTCGAGCTCGAGCGCGACGTGGATGCTGCTGCGCAGGACGTTCGCGACAAGGTCTCGACCGTCCGCCGTGACTTGCCCGACGACGTCGAGCCGCCGGTCATCGAAAAGTTGGATCCCGATGCATCGCCGATCCTGGCGGTTGCCCTTTCAGGGCGAAGACCCATCCGCGAGCTCACCGAGTTTGCCAACGACGTCGTCAAGGAAAGACTCGAGCGGGTGGGCGGCGTCGGGTCGGTCGAGATCGTCGGCGGCCGCGAACGAGAGATCCGGGTTTGGCTGAGCATGGACCGTCTGTCGGCTTACAACCTGGCGGTGGACGATGTGGCGCGGGCCCTTCGGAACGAGAACCTGGAAGTGCCGGGAGGACGCATCGAGACCGGCCCCCGCGAGCTGGTGGTGCGCACCCGGGGTCGCATCCAGAATCCCGACGAGTTCGACCGCATCGTCGTCGCCCGGCGGCCGAGCGGGCCCATCTACCTCCAGGACGTGGCACTCGTCGAAGACGGCATGGCCGACGAGAGGAGCCTGTCACGCCTGAACGGTGAGCGGGCGGTGTCTCTGCTCATCCGCCGGCAGTCGGGCACCAATGCGGTGGCGGTGGCCCATGAGATCAAGGCAGCGCTCGAGGAAATCGAATCGACCCTTCCCGAAGACTTCTCCATGGTCATCGCCAATGACACGTCGGTGTTCATCGAGGAGAACATCAACGACGTGCAGTTCCACATCCTCTTCGGCGGCACACTGGCGGTGCTGGTTATTTTCTTCTTCCTGCGAAACGTGATCACCACCGTCATCTCCGCGGTCGCCATTCCCACGTCCATCATCGGAACCTTCATCATCATCGAGGGCTTCGGCTTCTCGTTGAACATGCTCACCCTTCTGGCGCTTTCGCTCTCGGTGGGCATCTTGATCGACGACGCCATCGTGGTGCTCGAGAACATATTCCGTCACATGGAAGAAGGGATGCCGCGCCGGGAGGCGGCGGAGTTCGGCACCGCCGAAATCGGATTGGCGGTCATGGCCACCACGTTCTCGATCGTAGCCGTTTTCGTCCCGGTGGCTTTCATGGAAGGTCTCATCGGACGGTTTTTCTACCAGTTCGGCCTGACGGTGGCCTTTGCGGTGCTCATTTCCTTGTTCGTTTCGTTTACCCTCACCCCAATGCTGTCGTCGCGGTTCTTGACGATTCCCGAGGGTCACGGACGGATATTCCGAACCATCGAGAAATGGCTAAACGGCCTGGACCGTAGCTATCGTTCCTTGCTCGCCTGGTCGCTGCGGCATCGACTGGTGGTGGTGTCCGTCGGCATCGGTTTCCTGGTCTTCAGCTTGTACCTGATCCGCTTCATCGGTACCGAGTTCGTGCCGGCCGCCGACGAATCGCAGTTCAACGTGGTGGTGCGGGCCGATCCCGGTTGGTCCCTCGCGGCCACCGAAGAGGTGGTGAAAGAAGTGGAGGCCAAGCTCGAGCCCTACGCGGAAGTGCGGAATCTCTTCACCACCATTGGAGGGGGCAGCTTGGAAAAGGTCAACCAGGCGACGGTCCTGGTCAAACTGGTCGATCCCGGGGAGCGCAACCAGACTCAAAAGGAGATCATGAACCGGGCCCGGCTGGACCTTGCTTCCATTCAAGGCGTTAAGTTATCGGTGGACAACGTGGCGCGCATCAGCGGCGGGGGTTTTCGCGCCGCCATGCTCCAAGTCAATGTTCGCGGCCCCAAGACGGCATCGCTCGAGGAACTGATCGCCACCACCGACCTGATCCTGTCGGAGATGAGGCAAACCCCGGGAATCGTCGACCTGGATACGACGTTTGAAAGCGGCAAGCCTCAGGTCTCGATTCTCATCGACCGCGACCGGGCCTCCGACCTGGGGGTCAGTGCCGCTTCCCTGGGGGGTGCGGTCAGGCTTCTGGTCGCCGGTGACAATGTCACCAAGTACCAGGAGGGGGGCAAGCAATACGACGTCCGGGTGCGACTGGTCGCCTCCGACCGCAACGACCCGATGCGCATCGAAGCCCTTCCGCTGCGCGCCCGCAGCATGGAGACGGTGCAGCTCGGCAACGTGGCCCGGGTGGTTCGCGACACCGGCCCCACTCAAATCGATCACCAGGCGCGGCAGCGACAAATCACCATATTGGCGAACCTCGAAGGCCGGGCCTTGGGTGACGCGGTCGCCGACGTCAACGCCATTGTGGCACGGGTGGGGCTTCCCGAGGGTTTCGTGGTCGACTTCGAAGGACAAGCCGACATCATGCGTGAGAGTTTTCAGAACCTCACTTTTGCCTTGTTCCTGGCGGTGATCTTGATTTACATGGTGCTGGCGTCTCAGTTCGGCAGCTTCGTTCACCCCTTGACCATCATGCTCTCGCTGCCCATGTCCCTGATCGGCGCCATCGGGGGGCTGCTCTTGACCGGATACACTTTGAGCATCTTTGCCATGATCGGCATCATCATGCTGATGGGACTGGTCACCAAAAACGCCATCCTGCTGATCGACTACACCATCACCCTGCGCGAACGAGACGGCATGGCTCGCAATGATGCCTTGCTCAAGGCGGGGCCGGTTCGACTGCGACCCATTCTCATGACCACCGCGGCGATGGTTTTCGGAATGGCCCCCATCGCGATGGGGCTCGGTGCCGGCGGCACGCAGCGGGCGCCCATGGCGATCACCGTGATCGGTGGTCTGATCGCCTCGACCCTGCTCACGCTGATTCTCATTCCGGTCGTTTACACGCTGATGGATGATTTAACCAAGATACGCATCGGGGATCGGCTGCGGGCCGCGCTCGGAACACACCAGTTAAACGACTGATGTAGCAAATAGTTTAACTGGTTTCCTGGCAGCTGCCGGCCCCCGGCGATCTTGCCGGGGGTAAAAGATCCTAAATGGGGCATTTGACAGCCCAGCTTTGACTACCAGGTTCTCTTGGATGCACTGTCCGGCTACCGCAAACCCCGGGACAAGATCACCCGCCTGCTGGCCGGCGGGACGATCGTGCGTATCAAGAAGGGCCTTTACTGCTTTGGCGAAGCCTTTCGCAAGGAACCGGTCAGCGGCGAGTATGTCGCCAACCTGATCTACGGACCGTCTTATGTCAGCCTCGACTACGCTCTGGCTTACCACGGTTTAATCCCGGAGAGGGTGGAAACCGTCACCTCTGTGACCCCAGGACGGTCGCGCGAGTTCGATACGCCCTTTGGGACTTTCTCCTATCGCATGCTCAGCCGGCCTCGCTACTCGGTAGGCGCCCTACTGGAAACGGCAGGCCACCTGAGATTCCTGATCGCCTCACCCGAAAAGGCCCTGGCGGACAAGGTTTGGGCGGACAAGCGGTTCAACGGACGCCCTGTGTCCGATTTCGAGGCTTATCTCTCCGACGACCTTCGTATCGATCCGGAGACTCTGGCCGTGCTCGACCGGTCCCGGCTCCAATCCATAGCGCGCTCCTATGACTCTGCCAAGATCCACAACCTGGTCCGGTATCTGATGCCGCTCGAGGTTTCGGCCCATGCATGACGCCATTCGCAGCATGATGGACCGCTACGAGTGTCGGAGCCGTAAAGACTACGTCAACGCCCTACGCGAGATTCTGCAGGATATGGCTCTGCTCGGATTGTGGCGCAGCCGGTTCTTCGAGCACGCCGCATTTTACGGCGGCAGCGCACTCAGGCTCCTGTATGGCCTGGATCGCTACTCGGAGGACCTCGACTTTTCGCTGCTAAAGCCAAATGCCTCCTTCTCGCTAAAACCTTTCGGTGAGGCTCTGCAACGTGAGATCAGCAGCTTTGGATTCCACGTAGAGTTCGAGGCTCGTCGGAAGCCCCGGACAGGCGCAATCGAATCGGCATTCCCTAAAACAAACACGCTCAAGCAGTTGATTGTGATCGATGCTACCCAGGAACTGCTGCGCGATCTGCATCCTGCAAAGAAACTCAAAATCAAGCTGGAAGTGGACACCGATCCGCCGGGAGGCTTTGAGACGGAAACGCAATTTGTTTTACAGCCCATCCCTTTCTCCGTCCGCGTATATTCTTTGCCGGATCTATTCGCCGGAAAGCTCCATGCGGTCCTCTACCGGAAGTGGCGCACGCGCGTGAAGGGACGCGACTGGTATGACCTCGTTTGGTACGTCGCCAGGCATCCTGAGGTACGCCTCGGCCACCTCGAAGCCAAGATGCGGCAATCCGGTGACTACCGGGATGCACAACGGTTGACGGCCAGGAAACTGCAAGATCTCTTGCAGCGGGCGGTGGACGACCTGGATGTCGAACAAGCGCGTCGCGAAGTCGCCCCCTTCGTTAGGGACCGGCGAACCTTGGAGGTATGGTCGCGCGAATTTTTTCGGCAAGTCATCACCCGCATTGTGGCGGTTTGATGGCG
>SDBT01013199.1_pt1 | contig 13252 bp, 33 predicted proteins | sample 2277101 | NCBI WGS metagenome assembly SDBT01 (sample SAMN10404973, study PRJNA504765) | marine sediment metagenome | isolation source: marine sediment core GS10_PC15, 103 cmbsf | place: Arctic Ocean: Southern Knipovich Ridge | collected 2010 | reverse complement strand
CTTCCCCCCAAGTGTATCATACCAATATTGCTCCACAATATGGCAAAGGAAGAAGGCGTCCGCGTGGCTCCTCATGTGTATCACTGGCCCATCATTCTCCATCGTGATCCTCCAATTCACAGAATTCCTTAACCACCTGCTCGGAATCCAGAACCCAAGCAGTCGCCACGCCCTTCAGCACCTCCGCACTGGGGTCCCGCAATGTGAGAAGCATGATCCCAGTCTTATTGCGAATCAATCCCGTCACCGAAAGACAGTAACCCCCACGGGTTTCATGCACAATCATGGCCCTAACAGAAACCCTTGTCGGCCCAAGGTAAAGCAGCTTGTCGGCGTAATACGTCATCCCGGCACCCCCCTGCATATTGCCAGATCAGCTGGCTCATCGTTCTTGAAGAAAAAGGGCACATCCCCGCACTGATCCCTGATGCTCCTGGCCCAATCGGGATCCATGGGGCGTGCACCAGGGCCGGTTTCGCGTCCGGCGATGCACCAATCAGGCAAATTCCCCCGCATGTCAATGCCAGAAAGCAAGGGTTCCAGGCTCACGAATCGCACCGCTGCGGGGATCTGCATCAGGATCGGGATCCTCTCGTCGTACCTCTTTTGGTTCTCGGCTGTAACCCCGACCCACAGATTTGGAAGCGGCCATTCTGCCGACTTACTGTATTCCTGCAGCTTGTCTATCGCAATTAGCATCTGCTCAGGCCGCTTTGTCAGCACCATGAAGGTGTGCCAGTGAGCCGCCTCCATCACGCGCCACACCTTGATGAGCTGCTGGCCCGTCACGCTGGAATGCAGCAGGTCGCCCATGCTGCACACAAAGATCCGTTTCGGCTTCTTCCAATGCGTAGGCCGCCATAATTTATCAGGATGGAATGTCACATGGAAGGAATTGGGAGATTCTGGGTATCCGTATCGCCCCGCCAGCCTGCGGCTCATCCTACGGGCGTAACAATGCAGGCACGCTTCGCTTTGGCCCCCATCATCTGGATCACAACCAGTAACAATATTCCATGTTTCATCTGCCCACTGTATCTTTGTGCTCATCCTATCACCCTGCTTCGGTGAACCGTACCCTATTTTCTACTTGTGTTCTCAACGCTAACGTAGTGCTCCCAGCAATACCCCTTCCCCGTCTTGCTGGTCCCTCGTTTCCCATAAACCTTTCCACGATAAACCATAACGCGGGCCTTGTTTCTGCATTGCACCTCACGATTCCCCGTAAGCGTCATAAACTGGCACCTACTCATCACTCCCTCCAATCTGGCTGATCTGCATCGCGTTCCATCTGGCACATAGGGCACTCATACCGTGCTATCTCCTCCGCTAGGTCGGCAGGATAATCCACCTCACAGCCACAATAATAGCATCTGACAATTGCCGCTTCTGCCTTCATCCTATCACCATTTCTATCTCGTCAGCCGACACGGGCATCCATTGCATGTAGTTCGGCACAAACCCATGCTTTTGCCACTCGACATCACAAAGCGCTTCCTCCCCCGATTCGAGAATCGTCCCAGGCTCATACACATGCGAAACCCTTACAATTTGACCCAGCCCTGGAAATCGCCAGCTTGTTAGCGGGCATACATGCAGCATCGTGATCCTAACAAGATCGCCCGCCATCAGTTGTCTTGCGCCGCAAGATTCTACAACCTGTAACTCTTCTTCAGAAAACCACTTTGGGAACCCACGGCTGTCATTAAGTATCACCCCAACAGGGAACTTCTTAAAAGCTCCCCCGGCGTAGCTCACCCTGCCATGCCTGCCAAGAAAGGGCAGGAAGTCCTCAACGTAGCCCCTTCGTTTCTGCAAATCCCAGCCCTGCATCAATGTGAAATCCAGCATCACCACACGCACCCTATCGTCCAGCCGGAGAGGCGCTGGCCGGGGCGGCGCTTCGCCCTCGCCAGCTTCATCCAGCACCTCCAATTCCTCTGGCGAGAACCAGAATGTAGCATTGCCGACCCGTACCCCGATATGGCTGCGTACCCCAATGCGCTTCAGGTAATCACCCATTGCAATCACGGTTCCCTGCCAGCCAAGGGCCTCAATGTATCTTCCCAGGCCATTGGCCCTGCGATGCACGACCCGGATGCGAACCCTAGTGCCGATCCTCATCATTCGTACCCCCTGTCGAACCTGACACCCTTGCTTCTCACTTTCGCTAATCGCGGACCTCATCACAAGGGTAGATGGCTTCCCGCAATTCCCCATCCCCACAGATGCTTGGCACGGTGGATCCAGCACCGTCGGCCCATCCCTAAACGCCTGCACCAGCTTCAGATAGATATTGCTTGATGCAATCGTATCCTGCGCGGTAACAGCCGTTCTGTAATTCAGCACCAACGATTCAAACCCCTTCACGTTCATTTCGGTTCTCCTCCAACCACTCCTTGAATTGCCCACAATCCTTTACCTTCCCCTTCCAGACCCAATCGCAATTTTTGTCCAGCCACTTCCCCGTTATCGCGTAGTGCCGATTGCACCGAATCTGGTACGGGCACACCTGCGGCCCCGTGTTATCTTCGGTCATCGCACAATCCTCACCACCACGCTGGATCCGCAACTTGGGCACACCGCCAGCTCCCCACGCTTCGTTGCTACGAAATCCCCATTGATCCACCGTCCGTCAAGATCCTGGATGCCCACGTATGCCCAGCCCGTACCATGATATTGGCAAGAGGAGCAGTGTTTTTTGCCCCGCATCTTTTGGCCCTTTCTCATCATTCCCCCCAGATTCTATAGGTATGGAGAACCAATGCACCAGTGCTATAGATCCTATCCCCACGCCGGAAGCCCAGCATTACACGATCCGCCTCACTGATTATGTACAAATTCCCCGTCGCTTTCCCCACAATCGGCTCCTGCCGCAAGCCACAGATGCACGACCGATCCACCGGGCCACGTGCCGTGAATCCCCCGGCTGCGCCCTGAACCGTATCCGGGAAATCGGGATGCACGGTGCGGTTCATCAGCACCTGCCCGACAGCACGTTGCGCCCGCCAATCCTTTGGGCCTGCTTCGCCCCACATCACTGAGCATATCAGGGCCAATGTAGCTAGGCTCACAGGTCCACGCCACTCAATATGGCTGATAGCCGTCCCTCGCGGAGCCCCAGCGAATACATAGCCCTCATGTAAAATCCAATAGGCGAAAGCTCATCCTCGCCCACCCCATGCTTATACGCCAGTCGATCAAGCAACACCATAAGCACCGCGTGAAAATCCTCAGATAGCACCGTTTCATCCTGCAAGCCACCAGGTGGACCAACCAATTCAGCAAACCTATCGCATGCTTCATCCCACTCCATCATTCCCCTCCCTTAGCGCACGAGCCGCAGCTATAATCCCATACCCAGCCATCGCAGCGTCCAATACGGCCTGTTCCAAGGGTGCCAATTTGCGGGCATTCCAGGCATCTTCGGCTGCTTCACTGGAATCGTGTTCACGAGTCCTCGTGACGCAATCAAAACAAAATGTTATCCACAAGTCACCACTGATTGCTTGGTTCAACGCCAGAATCTGTTCGCACCCACAAAACGGACATGCCCCCCCAGCCTACCAAGGTAGACCTCAAAGTACTCTGCCTCTGTCCACCCAGCTTCTTCCATCAATGCCCTGTATTCCTCTTTCGTTTCCTGGATATCACTAACCGGTTTCTTCCAAAATACGTCTAGCTTCTTGTGAATCTTGTTGAATGCCCACCGCTCTTCCATCATTCCCTCCAATCTGCATATTCACCCACCTGCCGCATGAACCTGTCGCTTCCGCAGGCCATGCACCCAACCAGCCCCACCGATGGCTCATGATCCAAATGCTCCCTGTGGCAATCGCTGCACAATACCTGGCCACATGCCCTCCTAGTGACGCTTTCATCATGCACGCCACACCCGTCACATTCTGGAATGACCACCGGCCAGCTAATCCGAAGCTCAGCAGTTTCCCAGCTAATAGCACCGGCACTAACAAGATCCTTTAGGCATTCCAGGCACACCCGATTGGTCTTCATCTCTGGGCAATCCAGGCACTGCAATCGCCCAGTGCGAATAAGCTCCACCTCTGCATCAGGATACAGCTCCCTCAGCCGCGCGGCCACCTGCTCGGCATTCATGATAGCACCTCCAGTTCACTGGCACAATAATAGCCCATATGCTCATCACCGTCTGCAACCACTATGCCACAATCTTCGCCACCAATGCCACTGCCCTTGGCGTATATGCCCGTTACAGTGCCGATCTTACCCAATGCATTCAATTGGAGCCGCACACACCACTTGATATAGTCGTCTATCCGGCCCGCAGCCTCAAGCCACTCCGTGCTAATCCACGCCACCCGCACCCTGCTGCCTAGCACCAGCATGGGCTCTTCCGGCAGCATCCGCAGCTCTTCAGCGCAGAAGGAATACCCATGACTATCAAGTAGGACAAAAATGCAGCCATGATCACTGATGCTCTCAACGTATCCGGTCTTCCCAAGCACCTTCAGGTAGCTCTTGATGGTCTCGGATTCCCACTTGCCCGGCACAATCTGAGAAGAAAAGCCCACCATTGCCACCCTGACCCGGTCGCCCACCCGGAACTTCGCTGGCCGGTGCGGCGCCTTGCCCTCGCCCACCTGCATCATGCTCCCCCTTCCTGGGACACAAGCCCCGTTGTGTAACTGTTGGTGGAAACATCCCGAAGGTCGGCACCCCGAAGGTTGGCACCCCGAAGGTTGGCATACCGAAGGTCGGCACCCCGAAGGTCGGCATACCGAAGGTCGGCACCACTTCCCCAATTGAACGGAGGACGTAAGCATCGTGCGAAAACCTTGGGAGTTATACGTCGCAGCCGTACTGATGCAAAGCGAGCCTTCTCGTTGCTCTCCCCAAGCAGCCCTTTGCCCTGGGCGTACCACAGCCACCACGATCTTGGAGCATACTGTGAACCCAATTGCTTCATCAAATGCCATCCACCAGGGCCACAGTCGCGTCCGTCCGGCGCTACTGGATTCGGGTGAGCGAGCCAATCGCCCCACTTCTGATCTGGTCTTGGCAGGATATACGCAAAGCTCTTCCCATCACGAACCGTGCACCCCGATGGATCTAGTAGCTTGAACATCTCATCCCTCCCCATTGTCCTTCTGGCTCAGCCAGAGACTGAGCACAATCGCCGCAGTCTGGAGCAGCTGTACCGGGCAAGAACCGACCAGCCCCATCGGCATCATGGCTTCCTTACCCTTCATATTCCGCATGACCCGCAAGCCACACCTGCACCGCGTCCTGTGCATCGCGCCACCAGCCCATCTGGTCAGGATCAACACCATTGCCAGCCTCAATCAATTCCATGTGCCGCTTCTCATCTGTCAAAAGCCATGAGAGACGACTGTACCAGCCCCACATGGACCGCTGGCTATGCTTCCTGACGCACATCTCAGCGTAGGCGCAGGACAATTCCTGCGCCACATCGTGACCTGCCGACCATCGTACCTCCAATGTGCAAATCGTGTCCAGCAATTCCATCTCATCCCCTCCATTTCACTTGCCCACTCAAATCCTACGCTAGACAGTATACCACCCTTCTTCATCCCTGTCAATAGCCAATCTGTCAGGTAAAACCCGCACCTTTCGCAATGCCAGATGTGTCTTACGCCACAAGAAACTGCATTCACTATAGAAACCCTGTCAGGTAAAACCCTACACTTCCAAGAGCTTTACTAGGTCTTCCATCTCGTACCAAACATCAGTAAAAGCGCCTCCGATAAACTCGGTCTTTGCATGGTTCCAGAGCAGACCAGCTTTTGGGTGACCCGTAAGGCCCAAAACAGCTAGGGCATCACGCTTGAATTCTGGCCGCTTAACTGCCCTGCCACACGATACTGCGCCTTGGATACCCCTCCGGACTTCGTCCATGGGTAATCATAATACCCACCAAATAGCTTGGCCTTGAACTCAGCATCAAATCCAGGCCCACAGCAATCGCGGCTTTGATAGCAGCAACGATGGTGAACACCACTTTCATCCTCCCACTGCTTACGCCCCCTGCACATTCGATAGTCCCTGCATTCCGTCATTGCGCCTCTCATCTTCTTTCAACGAAACTGCTTGTAGGAAAAACTTGCATTCGCCATCCATGAGAATGACCACCCCGGATGAACAGATACCCTTCTCATCTTCACCCCTATATGCACATTCCGTTTGGTCACAATATACTTTTGTCATTTTTCTCTCCGTTGTGATAAGGCCACCAACATCTTGCTATACGGTGAACAGCCTCAGAAAAGCCAAATCAATCTCCCTCCATTCACGGGCACTGATTTTGCGGTATGGGCAACCGCACAATGCAAGCGCATCATCAGACAAGGCTATTGCCATCCCAGGATTGTTGTTCCCCACCGCTGCGTTGAAAGCATCTTGGCTAAACAGCCGTTGATACCTGGATACAGCTCGTTCATGCCCATCATATGCCAACTTCCACAACGTATCATCTCTTACCATTGTATCGCCTCCTTCTTGCTACACGCAGAACTTTAGCCAATCATCTACTCATATACAGTTGTAGTCAACATGAGGTCTTGGGTTCCGTGCTTCTTACATAATCTCTCGGTTTCTTTCTCGCACCACCGACTGATTAGGCTCTTCACACCCTTGCGGGTTTTTCGACTTCCTATGCCTATCGGCTTGGGACTGTATGCCCGCTTCGCAACCAAGAGCCAGTCGTTTTTGCTTTTATCGAACCTGATTACATCTATTCTGCAACTCAGCTTCAGCATCTTCCCCTCCCCCGCTTCCCCATCCGAATCTGATACCATTATACTAGAAACAACCGGGCCTGTCAAGCTGTTTTTGCCCACTTCTGTAGGGGAAAACCCGCCATCGCCCCACATATCTGCCCATAAAGCAAAGGTGGCAGAGCATCATTGCCCTGCCACGAGGTAAGCCTGGGATCAGCCCGGATCCTGATTCAGTTCCTCGAACACATGCACGCTGGTTCTCCCGTTCTGCATCTGGGCCGTGCCGATGTAGACCACGTCGCCCTGTACCTCTCCGCCAGTGGGAACCGCCACAAAGGCCCTATGCTCCACCTCTTCGATCATTTCCGATCCTGGATCCACCATGGTCCACAGATTCAAGATCCGTCTCTGCACCTGCACGCACAGGATCTCAGTGCCCGCCGGAAGCGATAGCACAGTTCTGCCACCTGATACAAGCTCGTACTTGTACACAATCATTATTCTTCCTCCATACATTCACTGATTTGCCAGAAAAGCTCTGCACCTCCCCCCTAGGCCAAGCAGCCCCTAAGAAGCACGATCTTAGCCTCCCAGTTATCCTCGCCCAGATTCTCTGCAATCTGCACAGCGCGATTCTCTTCCAGCTTATCTCCTAGCACCTTCACCGTCTCCCAGTACCCAGTAGCAGTGCGAGGAATATTGGGCCAGTCCACGTCAAAGGATGCCCCATCCGCACCATCGGCAGGTACTGGTGCGCTTTCTCCCGTCAGGGGCGCGGGGGCAACTACGGCTGCGGACACCCAGGCATAGAACAGGTCCGCGATCCCAAGGCATACAGATGCCAGATCAACCTCAGTGCCGTGCCGCTCATGCGTACCAGCCACCAGCTTTACAGCAGTTCCTAGGCTGCTCTGCCGCTCGATGCTGCGGCGCTTACGCGCCACACTGTCGCCAATCGTGCTGGGGCGCTGGGCTGCGGGCTGTGCACTGGCTGGGCGCGAAACAGATGGCTGCACATGTGCCGGGCCATCCAGCACCTCAATGGCCCCTTCGGGATTGCGCCCAAGGGCCAGCTCAGGGTTGCCGTTGTAGTCCTTCACGTAGGCATTGGTGATCCTGAGATTAGCGTTCTCATGAATACTAATGGCATTCTCTTGCCAAAGAGTCAGCCTGATCTTACCTGTGCCGTCATTGAGCATGCCATGACGGATGTCAATACCGCTCTGGGTTTGGCTCTGTCGCCCGAAGTCAGGGTGAAACTCGATCCTGCCAGTGATCTCAGCCACGCTCATGCCAACCGTTAGCTCTGATACGTTCATACTATCCACTTTCTAGCCACTAAGGGCTGTAATAACGGCACCGCTGAGTGCCGACAATCCCATAAGAACCGCTAGGCAGATGGCATAGAACGCTGCGCCATTCTCCCGATCAGGGCGCTTGGTCTTCATCATTCCCTCCTATTCTCTTGTCAACCTCCCTGCTCGCGTCCTCGGAGGTCCATCCAGCCTCAACAAGCATGTTATATTCCTGGGCCATTGTGTCATCAAAAGCCGTTTCAAATGGACCGAATGTACCATTTTCTGGATCAGGTCCATTCCTTTTCCAGAATTCCTCGCACAACGGGCAAACGCACAGGTACGGATGGATAGAGGCTACCACCTCTTCGGCATAAAGTGATCCCTCAAATCCAAAATGGGCTGGGAGGCCCAGGCACCTATCGGGATTTGAGAATTCGTGCTTACCCATCATTCACCATAGATACCACAAGCTGCATCTGCAACCCGTAAGCATTCAGCCGATTCTTCTGCTGCGCCATTTCCGCCTCAGCAAGCCGAAGCTCCGCCCTGGCTACATCCAACCTGTGGATCAGATCAGCGTACAACGGATTACCCACCAGGAGCTCTGAAATCACAAGCCGCTCCTGCCTGTCTCGCGCTTCCTTGTTCTTCCCGTCAATGGCACCCAGAAGCCTTGCGGCCCGCACGGTCCTCGCCTCATCGTCCAAGGATTCGATCAAGCCTGGCAGTCCCTGCGATCCCTTGAGCAGGATGTTCAGCCGCTCCGTGGCTGCTGTGATATCACAAAGAAGAACCCCAGCATACGTCTCCCAGTTCATCTTTTTCCCCCCATGCATTTGGCCGCCCGCCACAATCCCACAATCGTTGCCAGCATCGCGCAAAGCAATGAGGCAATGCCCACCACCATCCGTTGGCTCACGCCGGACCATTCCCATGCACATCAGCGATATCACTCAAATCCTTGTGAATCCCTGCCAGCTCATGGTGGATGCCCTGTAGCTCCTGGGCAATAGCGAGACCGACAACTACGCTCACCTTCATGCCATCAGGGATGTTCTCGTCATCGGCAGCCGCACGGATACCTGCTAGTATTTTCTCTACGTTCTCCTTGCTCATCACCCTCCACCCTTTCCAACAACAACCATTCCCCTACCAGCAAGCTCCATGGCGTCATCACCAGTAATTCCCAAATTGTGTGGGGTTAGAAGCTCCCACGTGCCCAATATGGTACCAAGCCCCATCGTTTGAAGTGCAATGCCCTGGTCCCCCATATCGCCGCCCATTTCCAGGTAATTGTGCCCCTTCCCATCAAGCCAGTGAGGGAATCTTGGATATACAAGGGCCTCAAAATCTTCCCTGACAGGATCATTCGCGGCTGCCACCTTGAAGAACACAAGGTCTGCTGTATGACCATTCGGCTGCTGCTCCACAGGATTTTCTGGAGCATCTATGCACCTGCCACATGTGCACGCACCACGAACGGAGTGCCTTTGGACAAATTCTACTAGGTTCATTGCTCCCCTTCCTTTCCGTGTCTTGTGCCGCAAGAAACATCATTCCGTAACATATATATTGGGCGAGGGACTTGCACCCCATCGGGACCAAGCAGCGATCTTCACTATGTGCTTGCCGATTCTACGCCATCATGCGCCATTGCGGGCATCGGCCCGGAGCGCGGGGGAATCACGGAAAAAGCCCACATGACCCCGTTGATGGCACTGCTGTCAGCCCTGTGGCTGATACAGGCAGCCCATTCCGTTACCCCTACGGTTTCATCGGTATCACCCCCTGGTTACTAAGTATCTAGGGTCAATCAAGAAGAGATTCTAGGTGGTTCACAACGCCCACATTATACCACACTTCCACGACCTTGTCAAGCAGCAATCTGTCAGGTAAAACCCTAACGCCTGCCCCCCCCGCTTGATCCACCGCTTCGGCTTGACAAATCCATTCACCTATGCTAAAATGAATGGTGGGCTGTGAGCCAGGATAGGGGGTACAGATGATCATCGTGAACCTTGACGGACTGATCCACGAGATGCAACTGAGGATCGGGTATCCAGTAACCATTGCTGACATCAGCAGAGCGACTGGGATAGGCGCAGACACATTAAGACGGATGCGCCGCAGGGGAACACAAGTGCTCTGGCTGAGCGCATTGGAGCGTCTGAGCGTTTTCTTTGGCTGTGAAAAGCGGCCCGACAAGCTGCTGCTCTATGTTCCTGGGGATAGCCCAGGGGTCAAGATGCTGGACATCTATGGGATAGGGACCGATCAGGGCACCACGTCATAGCCCCTATCCTGTGCAGCACTGGGCTTGATCCCGAACCGCCATGGCCATAGCTTGCAGGCCCGTGCTGTGCATTTCCTGGTACTAGCCCTGTAGCTGATGTCGTAGCATTTATCGTCGGGATCCTTGGGTCCGCCACTGCATTCCCAGCAGTGCTGGCGGATTACCTTAGCAGGTCCTAATTGTGGCATGGTCGCCTCCTTATATCTCACTGTCTAAACCCTGTAGATGTGGGTAAAAGCCATACCTGAGAGGAATTACCCACCTAGGGCAATGCAAAGCTCATTGGCTGCTGTACGCGCCGTTAAAGCACACTTATGGCCCCGGCTAATCGTCCATCGTCACCCCCTAAGTCAGAACCACCCTGTCAAGCAAGTGGGCAAATTCTTTCTTAAAATCATCAGTCAGCCCCACACCGAACGCCGCGAACTGAAGGGATGAATCATCAGGTGGCAATATCCCCCCAAGGATAACCCGCAAGGATCTTACTGGCATAGGCTCTGAGCTAACCTGCTGGAATTTATGCCTGAAATGATCCATCACCCTTCTCAAGTACTCAATGTTCACATCACCGAAAAAGGGTAGCAATCTCTCGGGCTGGATAGTCGAAAAGAACTCCAGGAATCGCCCTTTCTGTGAGTACATAACCACCCCGATATTAGCGAACTCCTGCCGCAGTGGATCGTGGATATACCTGAGTATGGCAAATTGGAATGTATATTCCCGCATCATCACCTCCAAGATTTATGGTCTCCCTGCCATGGCCGGGGAGGATGATACATCCCTTGGTTCCGCCACTGGTCGGGCGGGAATGCCAAGAGCAATGGCAGGGAGATTCCTAGATTAGCTATCCAATTGGATCGGCATGATCACATACGTCAGGTCGTCACCGTCCACGGGGCGCAGCACACCAGGTGACATAGGCGTATTCATAAGCAGGGCCACATCATCCGTTCCGAGCTGGCGCAGCATATCTATCATGTACTGACCATTGAAGGCAATAATCAGATCCTGGAAATCACCTGAGGAGCTGGCTGATAGCTGCACCTGATTGTCACCAAGCTCGCCCCTCCCACTCACTGCGATTGAATCTGCGCCCACATCGAGGGTAACGGTATTGTCAGCCTCCCTGGCAAAGATCCCAGCTATACGCGCAGCGGACAGAAGCTCCCCCGTATCAGCCTGAACCGTGGCTGTATATGATGTGGGAATGATCTGGGTGTAATCTGGGAATTTACCCTCAATTAGCTGCGCAATAAGCACCGCGCCCCCGTAGCTGAGCACGCACCTGCCCGTACCTAGCGTTAGCCCCACACTGCCAGCCGTGCTATCGGCCCTTGTCACCACGCCCATGATACGTCGGAACTCTGTGAGCGCTTTTGCTGGGACAATGATGCTAATGGGATCATCGCATGAAGCACCGGATTTCCGTACCGCAAGCCTGAACCCATCAGCAGAGCACATTGTAAGCCCACTGTCATCGAGCTGAATGCTCACACCCGTCAGTACCGGCCTTGATTCGTCCCGTGCTGCACATATGGCCACCTGCTGCACCATGACCTGAAATTCATTGGGATCCAATAGCACCTGCGGCTCGAAGATTTCCGGAACATCAACGAATTCATCTGCTGCGATTCCCTTGATGCTTGATCGGGAGCGTCCGCAACGAATTGAAAGCACCTCCCGATCATTGGATGATAGAACCACAGGGCCATCGAGCGCATTCACAAGATCCACCAACGTCTTCATGGGAACGGTAGTGCTGCCAGGATCCTGTACCTCAGCGGGCAGCGTGCATATTGCCATGTGCTCTAGATTCGACGCAGCGATTGTAAGCCCGTCCCCGTTTGCCGTAAGCAGCGCATGTGACAGAATCGGCAGCGAGGTCCTTACAGCAGCAGAACGGGAGACCACTGATAGCCCAAACGATAGCACGTCACGATCAAGAATTACCTTCATGAGCTGTCCTTTCTTGGTGGATCTGGCTGGGAATAGGGTTGCCAATGAGTCACATATAGCATCGGCTGCCGTGCGATGTCTCCCCAAAGCCATCTGTTTCCACACATTCGGAAATCCGCCCGATAAACACGCCCCTCTTTTACCACCCAATAGAAATTATCTTTTTGTGGCAATCTATCTTGCACCCTGATCCAACCATCGTCATCCTCGCAGAATTGGTTGCATTCGGTCACGTTGCCATCCTCGTCGAAATCTACCAGCGTATCATTGAACACCCCACACCGGGTATGCCCGCACCTTTGGCATAGATGCTGGGATTGCACCTGCTCATGGTTCCCACACGCAGGAAGATCAACAGTCACAAAATACGCCCTTTCAGGAACAGCAAGATGCATACATGCATGAAGATCCACGCCACGATCAGTCACCCAGATATCATCACCGAAGCACTGACAGGTGCCGCACAATTTGCGCTCCCGATGGAACGGGCACCCGAAATCAGCCCTAATCCAAACGATAGCCGCGCTGCCCCTTCTACAATCAGATTTGCACATTTGCTCTTTAGCTTCTGGTCGTCGATCCCAATCCGCACACGTCCCGCATCTGCCCGCGTTGCTCATCGTCAGATCACGTTCTGTCATCGCCTACCTCCTAGCAAAAGCATTCCCAGTACCATCCCAACCAAAAGCACTATGACAGCCTGCTCCAGCGTCATTGTTCACACCTATCTGAGCCATTTGAATCGAGGAACATAGACCACATCATCCCCGAAAGCTACAAACGCAATGGCGAAAAATTGATCATCATGGCCCAATGCCCGACATCGCTTCCGTGCTTCTGGAAGATTGTCATACGATCCTAGCACCTTGCTCCCCTTCCTCTTCACTACCCTGTACATGGCACCCCCTCACCTTCGCAGCACACGCAGCCGCTGCCGCTCGCCACTCCGTCATCGTGATCGGAGGCCACACCCGCACACGTACCCATCC
>SDBT01013198.1_pt1 | contig 13253 bp, 17 predicted proteins | sample 2277101 | NCBI WGS metagenome assembly SDBT01 (sample SAMN10404973, study PRJNA504765) | marine sediment metagenome | isolation source: marine sediment core GS10_PC15, 103 cmbsf | place: Arctic Ocean: Southern Knipovich Ridge | collected 2010 | reverse complement strand
CCAATTGTTTTTTTCAGGGCTCTAGTGTGGTATCCATATATTACTCATCGATGGCCGATAGTGTATCTCTCTGGTCTACTATTAATGCTTGTTCTTCATGGATTATATTATCGTATTAAGGTCGGTAAAAGAGCTTGGTTTTTGGCAATCATTAGTTTTTGGTTTCATACTGTAATATTAATGTGGCAACTTCCTTGGGCATTTCTTACACTAAGAGACACCCGTTGGGGGACACGATAATTTTATGTTTTACGATTTTTCTTGGAAAAAAATTTATATATTCATTCCCATCGCTTTACTTCTTAGTGCGAGTGTTTTCTTAACTACAATTATGGTAAAAAATTTAGATGATGATTTTTTTCGTGTTAATCTCACTGAAGCAAAAATGGCTTTTAATACTTTCACATATAAAGTAGATTTTGCTCAAACTAACGGTAAAAGTTTAGCTGCTAGTATTTTTTCATCTTTTTTGGATAATAATGCAACGCAACAATTTAACGGAGATAACGCTCAATCAATCCCTGTTTTACTTTATCATGGGATAGTCAAGGAATCTGATGGCTCTAATATTTTATTAGAAGATTTCAAGAACCAAATGTTCGTCTTGAAAAAAGCTGGCTGGCAGACGATAAATATTGAAGATTTTGATCAGTTCATGAAGGGAGAAAAAGATCTTCCTGATAAATCATTTCTTTTGACTTTTGATGATGGTAGAAAGGATAGCTATTATCCTGTTGATTCGATATTAAGAGCTCTGAATTACGAGGCAGTAATATTTATTAGCACAGGAAAATCATTAATAGAAGATTCTAATAACTTCTTTTTGTCAGAAAGAGAACTAAAGCGAATGACAGAAAGTGGTAGGTGGGATATTCAAGTTCATGCAAAAAATGGGCACAATTTGTATAAAATTGATGAGAGTGGTTTGGTGGGACATTTTTACAGTAATAGATTGTGGCTCGATGAATATGGGCGACTTGAAACCCAACAAGAATTTACAGCTCGTATAAGACAGGATATGTCTGAAGCAAAAAACGAATTAGAAAGTGAATTAGGAATTAAAAGTATTGGCTTTGCTTTCCCTTTTGGTGATTTCGGGCAACAAAACTTTCCAGGAATACAGAGAATCGTATTAGAAACAGTTGAATCACTTTATTCGTTAGCTTTTTATCAAACGTGGCCGGATAATGGATTCACCACTAATATAAAAAACGAATCAGAATTTATGACTAGAAGATTAAATATTGAGTTGGAGTGGAAAGCTGAAAATCTATTAGAAGTTTTGGAGAATGGAAGAGAAAAAGTTTTGCCATATAAAGCTAATTTTGAAGAAAATGATGGATGGATTAAAAAATGGGGCGAAATGTCAATTGAAAATAATTTAAAGATTTCTCCTTCATTAGGGAAAACAAGCGCTACTGTAATATTAGATGGCTCATATTCATGGCAGGATTATATCTTTAATTCAAAAATTTCTTTAGAGAAAGGTGAGACGTTTACGTTACTTGGACGTTTTAAGGATGATAGAAATTTTGCTGCCTGTGTATATTCTGATAAGTCTATAAGAGTAGAGCAGACGGTAGATGGTGAAAAGAAAATTTTGAAGGAATGGAAAGATAATTTTAATTTTACTGGTGGAACTCATGAAGTTGGGATTGCGTTTAATGGCAATGTCGTTGATTGTTATTTGAATGGTAGAATAGTGGTTAGATCGTATAACTTAGACGAAACTCTAGGCTATGGAGGAATTGGTTTTAAGACTTGGGATCAGGAAGTAAACAACAGTGAATTAGTAATAAAAGAGATAGATGTAGAGAAGTATAGAAAATAATTGGAATAGTTTTTTATTTCTTAAACTGCGGAATTAGACGCTCTGGTTGATTAAAGAGTATTTTTTCTTGAAGCTATAGCTAATCAAAAAGTATACTCTAATGTGAAAGGGGTCAAAGTTGAACATGGGTACGTTTCAAGCTTGTTTTACACAGTTTTGCCATTATACCTACATTGACAAGAAAATAGAAAAAGGTGATGATTTAAATAACAACAATTAACATAACAAGTAATTATGCGAAAATTTTTAACCATTACTATAATCAAAAAGGCTACGCTATTTATTGCTTTATGGATTTCCAGTTATTTTGTGGTGGACGCTGTAAGTTCTTCTTGGGATGATTTTACTATTCTTTTGCAGTCTTGCGCAATTGCGATAGTGATAGCTTTTGTGTGGAAACGAGTATCTAAAAAATATCTATAAATAATATGACAACGAAAGCTAAAAAAGAAACACCCCACGAGAAGTTAAAGGGCGACCCAAAATCTTCTGCTTGCTATACAGAGGTTGGCACTATCCAAAAAATATCTGTGAAAGACGCTAATAATAACATTCAAGAGATAGATTTTGAGTTAATAGATAAAGTCATCTACTACGAGGATAGAAATATTTGTCCATTTTGTAATAGTAAGGCTACATTTCACCGAAGGATACAAGAGAGTGGAGATTTTGCCGGAAATGTTTGGAAAATGAAAAATATATGGGGAGAAAAGGGAGGGTTCGCAACTGCGAAACTTGATTACTGTCTAGATTGTTATAAAGATTTTCTTATAGAACTTTATGTTTATAAGAAAGTAGAAAAAATAATGTGAATGAACCACAAATACCAAAACCACCAGAGATACTTCAACCCAAAAAGGTTGAGATAAAACCAAAAATGCCCGTAATGAAAGTTGTTGTGGGTTTCTCGGTTCTCTTTCTTATTGGCGTTATCTACTTCTCCCTTACTGGAGAGTCTGTTGATCAACCTATCCAACAACAAACTCAACAGCAGAAGCAATCTCAACCAACAAAAACACAAATTCCTGCAGAACCGCAACTGCTTGGGAAATGGTTTGGTAAAAGAAACATCTATCTTGCGAAAGAAGACTTAAAATATGTGGCAACTTTCGATCCTCCTTTGCCAGAGAAATCTCTGATTATTCCTCCAACTTCTTCAGACCCTATTTATCCATATTTAGTTGGTTTATTAAACGAAGTGTGGGGGTTATTACCCTCGCAACTCTCTAACCCGCAGGTTACCTCTTCACTAGTGTTTTATGAAAATTATACAAGCGGTGAAAAATTTCCCTTTCTTTTACTTAAAGACGAAACAACGGGTGCAATATTTGGCGTTAGTTTTTGGAAAGAGTAAATATTTTAAGAAGAGAGTTAAAGGCTAAGTTTTAGAAGTTAAGTAAAGACACTTTTTGGTACAGTTTTTTATTTCTTAAACTTCAGATCTAGGTGCTCTGGTTACTCTAAAAGTATGCTGAGAGAGGGGGGTTCTTGGACATTACGTGCAAAAGTAGTACATGGATAAATCTCAAGCTTATTTTATATAGTTTTGCCATTATATCGCACAAATCGGTTGACCCTATTCATATTTAACGGTATAATAAAGTTGTTAAAAATATAATAGATAAGACTTAAAACTCTAAGAGCATATTTTCAAAAGTATTATGGCAAAGAAATCTTCAAATAAAAACTTACACCAGGCAAATGTAGCAAAGAAAGATGAATTTTATACACAACTGCCTGACATTGAAAATGAACTAAAGAACTACAAGGATCAGTTCCGTGACAAAGTAGTTTTTTGTAATTGCGACGACCCAAAAGAGAGCAACTTCGTCAAGTACTTCAGTATGAATTTCGAACATTTGGGGCTGAAGAAATTAATCGCCACGCATTATAAAGAAGCGAATTTATTCACTCAAAAACCGCCTTATAAATTGGAATACACTGGCGATAAAAATGACAACCGTATGCCTGATCCGAAAGAATTCATGACCAAGATGATAAGTGATGGTGATTTTCGTAGCAAAGAGTGTATCGAGCTACTCAAAGAAGCCGATATAGTCGTAACTAACCCGCCATTTTCAATATTTCGTGAGTATGTAGCACAGCTGATGAAATATGACAAAAAGTTTTTGATTATCGGCAATACTAATTCGATGACTTACAAGGAAATTTTTAAGCTATTTAAGAAGGATAGAGTACGAACAGGCTACACTAACTTTAATGTGGGTATGTTTTTCATCGTACCAGATGATTGGGAAAAGTTTCATCATATTGATGAGAATGGTAATAAAATTGTGCGTGTATCAACTTCGTGTTGGTTCACAAATTTAGAAGTTGAAAAGCATAAAGAAAATATCACACTATATAAGAAATACAATCCCGAGGAATATCCTAAATACGAAAACTATGACGCAATCAATGTAAACAAATATACTGATATTCCTTATGATTATGGTGGTGCTATGGGTGTGCCAATTACCTTTCTCGATAAATATAATCCGGAGCAATTTGAGATTATTGGCTTGGGTATATCTAATTCAGGAATAGAAATTGGAGTTAAACCATATAAAGAAGAGCATAAAAAATATAGGAAAGAAATTCAAAAAAGAGGTGCTGTTGACGGTGATTTATATATGATTACAAATGAAATTGTTAATGTCCCTTATGCACGAGTTATTATAAAAAATAAAAAAGCAAAGAATTAATATGAAAATTGAACTACATCGAATCTCTGTGCGTGAAGTAATCGTTGGTTATAAAGATAGTGCTGAAGAGGGCGTGGTCGCTTACGGCGGTAAACTTGATATTCGTCCGAAATACCAACGTGAATTTGTTTATACCGGCAAGCAGCGAGATGCTGTGATTGGAACAGTCAAAAACAGCTTTCCGCTTAATGTGATGTATTGGGTTAAGACAGACCAAGGAAATTTTGAGGTTTTGGACGGCCAACAGCGCACTATTAGCATTGGACAATATGTAAACGGAGACTTTTCACTCAATAATCGCTTTTTCCATAACTTGACTGACGAGGAGCAAAACCAGATTTTGGATTATGAACTGATGATTTATTTCTGCGAGGGTACAGACAAAGAGCGGTTGGATTGGTTTAGAATCATTAATATCGCCGGTGAAAAATTGACCGATCAAGAAATACGCAATGCGGTTTATACTGGGCCGTGGTTGTCTGATGTAAAACTGAAATTCAGCAAGACGAATTGTGCAGCGTATCTACTGGCAAACGACGACGGGCAATTAGTAAGTGGGTCACCAATACGACAAGAGTACTTAGAAACCGTACTTTCGTGGATCAACGATGGTAAGATAGAAGATTATATGGCAAAGCACCAACACGACCTGAACGCCGACGAGTTGTGGGAGTATTTTCAAGACGTAATTGCGTGGGTGCGGGCGACGTTTACGAACCATCGCCGAGAAATGAATAATGTCCAGTGGGGCGAACTGTATAACGAATTCAAAGACACCAAACTGAACGCTAAAAAATTGGAAGCTGAAATCAAAGAGTTAATGCAAGACGAAGATGTAACAAAAAAATCCGGAATTTATCCGTATGTTTTAACTCGAAGTGAAAAATTCTTGAATATCAGAGCATTTACAGAAAAACAAAAGAGAGAAGCATACGAAAAACAAAAAGGCATCTGTATAAAATGCAAAAAACATTTTGAAATAGAGGAGATGGAAGCAGATCATATAACACCTTGGTACAAAGGTGGAAAAACGATTTCAGAAAATTGCCAGATGTTATGTAAACAAGACAATAGAACTAAATCCGGAAAATAAAAAACGGCATATAATAGCGGATAGAAGAATAAAGATTAAAATCTCTTGAATAATATGAAAAAATTCTTTATAGTCTTGGCGTGGATCGGGATGATAATTGTTTCAGTTAGATTACTAGGTAAGGAGGCTGTCTATGTGTGGTTTGGTTATACTCTTTTTATTTTATACCTATCAGACCATAAAAATTGGGGTGAGTCGGAAAAGGGAACGACAACGAAATATGCTTTTACTTTATTTTTTATAATGATTATAATTCATTTTCTGCGTTCTGTGCTCCTATAAGCATGACTAATAACATAGACAAGCGGATAAACTACTGCCTTATTGGGGATGATGGTCAGCCGCATACTATATTTGTAATAAAATGGGAAAAGGGCAATCTATATTTTATTAATACTGGATTTGATGCAAAAATTAGTTACCACACACCAAGAAAAGACAAGTCTCAAGTTCATATAAAAATTAAAGGTATCCAACCCAATGAAAATCCAGATTTTTGTTGTCCGATAGAAAAAATTAAAGGAGTACGACCCGTGGGCGGAAGTGGCATAGAATTAAGAAAAATAAATAATTTACCAACACCATCCCCCAAATACAGAAAAATAGAGGTAGATACAAGACATTTTCATATAAGCCGTCTATCTAAAATTCAATGGTATTGGTATCTTGTTGAACCAGGAAAGATTAAGGAATTAGAAAAAACTGTTAAACCATATAAGCAAAGTGATTTTACGGAATTTCTCAAAGTTCATTTGCTGGACGATACAGTCCCATGGGTTGCCACAGAATTTATACGTATAAAAGACGAAAACCCCATTTGGTATAAATGAAAAATAAAATAAAAAATTGGGAGAATGAGTATATGAGTGGCACCACATCTGATTGCCCTTATTGTAGTAGAGATAAGCCAGATCATTCATGCCAGAATTGTTATTCAGAAATGAGCAAAGATACTTGCTGGGAACTTGAAGGTTATTGCAGTAAAAAATGTCAAAAGTATATTACTGAAGAACTGCCTCGCATTAGACAAAAAAAGGTGGAAGCTGGTATCAAGTGTAGATGTGATAATCCTCAATGTGCAAAATGTTTAGGCACTAACGGTTGTAAAGATGAAGGATGTCCTACACATCCTTCAAAGAAAAAAGAAGAATTTAAAATGAGGTATAAAAACAATAGTGAGGAGTAAAGTAGGGTAAACTAAACATATCTTAAATCAGGAATATAAATATTACCTTGGTATTGAGAAATCCTGGTTCTAATGTTGTTCACAGTATGGAGCAATATCGGCCGAACGGAGTTAAAAGCTCCGTTTTCTCGTTTATTAGAGCCACTTTTAGGATGGATATTCCCTAGAAGTAGAAGTGTAGATAATCACCCCTGTTGACTTTTTATACTACCCTGTGTAGTATTCCCAGTATGGGAACTATGAACGGGGTAATCTATATAAGAAGACATGAAATTAATAGGCAAACAATTATTGCAAGACTTTATAACGAGGTGTGCCGATGCTCAATCGCAAGTTGAATCGTGGGAGGCTGAAGTCGAAGAGGCAGAGTGGAGTACCCCGCATGAACTTAAGTGCAGATACCCCAAGGCAAGCATCTTAAGGAATCAGAATGTAGTTTTCGATATCTGTGGGAATAAATATAGGTTGTGGGTAAAAATCAACTATAAGAACAAGTTAGTTTTAATAAAGAAAATCGGCACACATAAGGAATATGACAAATGGTACATAATTTAGATAAAAATATGGACAAGATTAAAATCATAAAAACCGAACAAGACTACGAAGAAGCCCTTAAATTAGTTGAGGCGCTAATGAGTCATGATCCAGACCCAGATTCTACCGAAGGAGAACAGCTTAGTCTTCTTACTACTCTCATTCAAGATTATGAAGCGCGAGTTTTTCCAGAATCTCTTCCCGATCCTATCGAAGCAATCAAATTCAGAATGGAGCAAACTGATCTTAAGCCCGCCGATCTTATCCCTTATATTGGAAGCAGAAGTAGAGTATCAGAAATTCTTTCAGGAAAACGCCAGTTGACTCTCGATATGGTTAGGGCTTTGTCCGAGGGTCTTGGAATCCCAGCAAAAGTCCTCATACGAAAGCACGAATTAGTAAAGGATTTGGAGTACGAGGCCTGGGGTAGTCGTCTCGTCGTGGAAATGGAAAAGCGAGGTTACTTTAAGGATGCTTCATTAAAAACGCACGGTAAAGCTGAACTATTAAAGAATTTCTTTTCCGTGATTGGTTCGCCAGCCAATGCTGTAGGGTTAACACGCAAATCTAGCTATCGTTCTTCTCCGCTTACAGACAGGAAGGCACTTGTTGTATGGGCAACACGTGTGCTCCAAAAAGCTGGAAAAATAAAAGTTGCGAAGAAGTGTAAACATAGCACCATCGATCTTAACTTTATGAGAGAGCTAGCAAAATTAAGTGTGGAAGATGAGGGACCGTTAAAAGCTCAGGAATATCTAGAGAAACATGGAATAATATTAGTCGTTGAACCTCATTTTCAAAAAACATATTTGGATGGGGCAACTATTCTAATCAATAAAAATAACCCTGTTATTGGTCTAGCTCTCAGACATGATCGTTTGGACAATTTCTGGTTTACATTAATGCATGAACTAGCACATATTTCCCAACATTATGACAGTGGTGTTAGCTTCTTTTTCGATGAGATTGAAGATGTAAAAGTAATAGACATAGATGACAAAGAGCAAGAAGCCGATGAAATGGCTGAAGAAGCTTTGCTACCAAAAGCTAAATGGGAAGTAAGTCCTGCTAGACTAATCCCCTCATCGATGGCAGCAAACAGTCTTGCCAACGAGCTTGGAGTGCATGTTGCTATCGTTGCTGGCCAAATACGACACAAGGGGAATAAATATATGTACTTAAATAAAATTGTTAACGAGGCAAAAGTAAGAAAGTACTTCTCTAATAGGAAGTGGAACAAATAATATGTTTAGTTTGAAGCATTATACACCAATATTGAAATGGAAGCGTGCTGAACAGGGTGCGCTGAAGGCTTTGGCAGAAAAATACAAAAGATATACTGTCCCTTTGGTTCAATTTGTGATGCCTAAATATGAGTCTCATGAGCAGCTCGATGATATTGTTAAAAAATTTGAAGATAAATTATCAGAAATTCCAAAGAAAATTATTGAGGTGTGGGGCACTAATCCGATTTTCATTGACGTTAGCTTGCTATTTACCACTCAACTCAAAGCTAAAAGTCTTAGGATAATTTCAGGAGAAGATTATAAATTGGGCGGTGTTTTTATTCCTGTTATCCATCTTGGTGATGATCAAATAATTAAAACCGTTGCTTATTCACTAGCGAAAAATAATGGAAGGGGCATGTGTCTGAGATTGATATGCTCTGATTTCTTTGATCTAAACAGATTAAATAAAGATATTATTGAGTTGGTTTCGTCTTCTGGGATGAAAGAGAAAGATATTGATCTATTAGTTGATATTAAAGGAACTGAAAAAAACGAAAGCAAATACGCCAAGTATATGAACTTAAGCCAAAGTATCCCCAGCTTATTAAAGTGGCGCACTTTTATTTTTGCAAGCGGTGCTTTCCCTGAGGATTTATCCGAATGCAAGCTTGATGAAGAGAATTTAATACCACGAATTGATTGGCAAAGTTGGAAAAAATATACCGCAGACAAAGAGCTACAAAGAAAACCAATGTTTGCTGACTACACCATCCAACATCCAATCTATAAGGAAATCACGCAATTTTTTCATCCGACTACAAGTATTAAATACACCTTAAAAGAAGACTGGTTAATTATGAAAGGTCAGAAACAAAAGTTCGACAAATATTTAGCTAGTGCGGCTCTATTGGTAAAAGATAAAAGATTCTGTGGAGAAGATTTTAGTTATGGTGATGAATATATTTCAGAGAAAGCCAAACATTTCGAAGTATATATAAAAAATCCTCCTATTAAGGGGACAGGAAGTACCGAAACATGGCTTCGAGCAGGTATTAATCACCACTTGACGCTAGTAGCGCATCAGATCGCCAACCTTCCCTAGAAATAAGCAATGAGTTTACACGTTGCTTAAGAGTTTCAGTATCTAATACGTCAGCTAACTTTTCGTATATAAATTCTCGCGGTTTATGACGTACTTTGTCTGCTTCATTTTTTTCTTCGAGAATCCGTAATGCTTCCTCTCTCCATAGCAACCGTGCTATTGATGTTCCATCTTGGTTTTTATTATCTCCAGTCTCACGAATAGTTTGAAAAAATACCTTGTTGTTTGCGTTGACTTTTGCAATTACTACACCCCACCAGTTTGGAATAATATGCATTGCATGATATAAATGACGCTTTCCAACAACAAGAGTCAACTTATCAAAAACTGCGCTGAACTCTTCTACTTGTTCTGGTAGTCGTTCAAGCGTATCTCGATCACTCTTTATTTCGTATCCGCACATTACACCATTAATAATGGCATAATCTATTCTTGCTATTCCGTGTTGGACTCCGAATTCTTCAAAAATTTCTGCCTTATGTCCTTTTCTCCGATACTTTTCTCGTTCCTTATCTAAAACATTTCGGAGAGCTACACGTATAACTTTATCGTTTGTTAAAAACACTTGATTATGGATATTTGTTCCCATGAATAAATTAAAAAGCTTTCTTTATTTATTTTAGCATGATTGCAAAAATCCATCTAATTAAAGCAAGGGTGGATAACCTCGAGGGTGGCATTGGCGTCGCCAGAACAATGGAGGGCTTTTATATTTTATACGCATCCAGGATGTAATAAATTTTTCCGTATATTAACTCAAAACAGGTTCGAACTTCGTAGTATAGACGGAGCACACAATTTACTTGCCATATCCGACGATTCTATGTACTAGGTTTTTTTATATACTTCTTATATCTTTATAAGTTGAAATATACGGATTTTCCTCCAAATTAAACATTAGAAACTCTAATTAAAACATATATTTAATTTAATGTTGAAGAGGGGGTTAAAAACGGCAAATACGTAATAACCCCTCTCCCCAAATAAGCCTGTTTTATAATTTGTGCATGACACCTTATTAGGTTTAATATATTTTTCTTATATCAAACGGGGACATCGGGCTAGAACCCGAAAGTAAACCGAATTTGCCGCTATATATGAGAGATCTGGGATATAATAATATCTTGGTATTAGTACATTTTACGTATATATTGACCAACACATCCAAACAATGTATTGTGTGGGTACTGTTTTTTGAGAAGGAGGAGACGATGACAGACAGTATAGACTGGACATATTTAGTACCGTATCTTAAGAGTTATTTCATACCCCTTTTAATGATTACTTTAGGAAGTCTCTGTATTGCGGTACATCGCAAAAGCTGGTTTCTGGGTATTGGTATATGGACGATTGCGGGAGCATTTTATTCCATTCTTTGGGATATAATCCTTGAACTAAAAATAATAAGCGACTTGATTAGGACAATAAGTGCAATTCCCTAAGGCCATAAAGCCTCTTTTTTTATTCCAAAACAATAGTATAGAGAGGTGTGGGGTAGATATTATTTTACTTTGTAGCTAATAATTGTCTTATATTCTGCAAGGAAACACTCGGATAAGGAAACATTTTATCCCACTCAAAAGTTCGTAGGCTGTCCTGCCAAGCGAGCAAAAAAAACCACTACTAATTATTGTAATGATCTGTTGGATTAATATTTTGTATTTGATTTGGTTCAAACCACCATTCACTGTCGGGCTCACCAGAGGGTCCAGAAACTGTAACAATCACTAATTTTTTTGTGAACGCTGTCACTGTTTGAATTTGGCTGAAAAAAGGACCTTCTTCGACTATCATTACTTCTTGGCCTAGTGTATATCCAAATTTTTTTTCTTCTTCTATTACTCTTAAATCGTCATAAGACATTTCAACCTCCTATTTGTACTACATTGATAATACCAAACAAGTTCTAACGTTGTCCAATCCCCGGAGCATATATTGACACGATATTCATATCGTGTTTTTGTGTTAGTAGTTTTTTGAAAGGAAAAAGATGGACATAAAACCCGCTTTGTTTTATTCAATCTCAGACCTATCTTATATCCTAGATCGGGGCGTATATATTGAATTCAAAAGGTTGTTCTTTAGTGTGGCACTACTTCATCTTTGGCCAGCGAAATCAACCAGATATCTGCTTTCCATCAATTATAAGCAAGATCTGGAGAAGGAAAATAAATATAGGCCAAGACCAACTTCAGAACTGGAGGAACAGCAGATTTGTATTGTTCACGAACTAATTCATGCTGCTGTACTAGAAAAGGGTTTGGGAGCTCGAAGATTACCAGAAAATCTCGAAGACCTAATAGAGGCTCATGCGTATACTTTTCTTGGTAACGATCTATTTTTTGAACAGTTGGTTCGGGAGATAGATAGAAGAAAAAACTGCAGATTCTTTTTTAAAGAAGAGATTTTTAACCGAGACGGAAAAACGCAATGCTCCTTTTATCACTATTGCAACAAAGTTCTGGATCGAGAATCTCAGCCAATGTTGCCTTGGGGAGTTGGATTATGACCATCTTAATAAGATGGTCATTTTTTTATACATACCTAAGTCCAACCAATTCTTTCCGTATATTCAGTCAAAACAATAGTGTAGAGAGGTGTAGGGTAAGCTACTATTCTATTTTATAATCAGTAATTGCCTTATTAGTTGCAAAGAAACACTTGGATATGGAAACATTCTCTCCAAGTTAATAGTTCGTAAGCTGTCCTGCCATGCGAGCATCACTTGCACAAACCACAGAAATGTGGTATTGGTTAGTTGCTTTGAAAAAGGAGGGATTTAGTGACAAAAACGAGAACAGAAGAAGCAATCGAGAAAGCAAAAAAGGTGCTAGGCGAGGTTAAAGACCTACAGGGTGTCGATGATGGCGTATTTGCCCTGACAGGCATCGGATACGCCATCTTGGCCTTAACCGAGGTTCTCAAAGCCTCCTTGGAGAAAGAGAAAAAAGCCTAAGGCATTCTAGCCTCGCACAGACAAAAACCTTGTATTTTGTCTAGTGCGGGGCTTTTTTAATTCCCAATAAAACAGGTTCGAACTTTGTCCATGATGGGGCATATTAAGTATTTTTTAATATACTTCTTATGTCTTTATAAGTTGAAATATACGGAATTTACTTCAGATTAAGCATTATAAACTCTAATCAAAACATATATTAATTCAATATTGAGAAGGGGGTTAAAAACGGCAAGTATATAATAACCCCTCTCCCCAAATAAGATTATTTCTAGTTTGCGCATGACACCTTATTAGGTTTAATACTTTTTCCTTATATCGAACGGGGACACCGGGCTAGAACCCGAAATTAGTAGGTTAAACTTTAGTTTCCTATATATAAATAATTTTAACTACTACTTACTTACCAGAAATTGTTGTATTTGTTCCAATGAAACGCTCGTTTGTGGGAAAACTTCATTCCAATTAAAAGTTCGAAAGCTGTCCTGCCAAGCGAGCATATATTGACACAAACCACAGAGATGTGGTATAATTTAGTTAGTTTGAAAAGAAGGATATAGTGGAAACAATGAGATGTCCCGAATGTGGTGATTCAATTGGTGAAGACGAGATCTGTT
>SDBT01013196.1_pt1 | contig 13253 bp, 7 predicted proteins | sample 2277101 | NCBI WGS metagenome assembly SDBT01 (sample SAMN10404973, study PRJNA504765) | marine sediment metagenome | isolation source: marine sediment core GS10_PC15, 103 cmbsf | place: Arctic Ocean: Southern Knipovich Ridge | collected 2010 | reverse complement strand
GATATAAACAACAAAGTACTGACAAATGCATCTTCTTTGGTTCCAACAAGTACTTACACAGGAGACACTTTCACAGTTAAGACAAATGCTTTAACTATCGCAAGAAGCTCATCTGTAGGGTCTGCTACAAAAGTTATTGGAACAAATGATGTTCCATTACTTGCTGTTTCAGTTGGATCAGGAGATTCAAGCAGTACAAAAATAACAGCGCTCACAGTCACAGGATATATTGATGACAATGGTACTACAAATGCCTTCGTAGAAGGTGTCGATACCGTATATTTCAATGAAGTAGTTCTTGGTATGGATATTTATGAAGGTTCTATATCTTCAGAAAATAAAATCAACTCTTCTGCAAAATCTTCAAATACTGCTGGAAAAGTCACCTTTGACAACCTGGACTGGACAATTGCGGCAGGTCAAACAGAAACATTGATCATTACAGGTAATTTGGCTAACAATGCCTCTTACAACACAGATCAATTAAAGGTTGATATCGAAAATGCTAACACTGAAATGATTGCAGAGGACAGCAAAGGAAATTCTGTAACTGTGACCGATACAACAGGTATAAACGGAGAAGAGACAGATAGCTCAACTCTGTATACCCAGATCACTGTAAGTTCAGGAGGATCATTGGCTGTAGATATTCCATCAAATACAACACAAACTCAGATAGTTGTTGGTGGAACATCAGCTGTTGAAATGTCAAAAGTAAAATTAACAGCAACAACAGAATCATTTACTGTTGACAAAGTAGCATTGCAGAATACAGGTTCATCATATGACGACAATATCGGTACATTAAAAGTAAAATACTATACAAATGCGGCTCAGACAGAAGAAGCAACAACAACATGTTCTTCTTCAGCAACAGCAGGAGTCTTCAATTGTACAGGTATGACTATGTATGTACCTGATGCAGACCTTTCAGGAACACCTGATTATGCTGTGATGACAGTAGTGGCTGATCTAAACGATGTTGCTAGCAGTCAGGCTGATGAAGGAGATCTTCCAGGCTTTACTGTTTACTTCGGAGGAGACTTTGAAGCAACAGGTGTTGGATCAAGCACAAAAATTTATGAACAAACTCTAACACTGACAGATCTAGTTGCACTTACAAACATAGCAGCAGGATTAGATGTATTAGTTGATGGAGCAATCACGACAACAACCGGAACATCTATAGTAGTAGATCTTCAAGGTACTCCTGGCGCAGATATTACAGCCGGAGAAATAGTTGTTGGAGATGTATTGTGTATTAATGCTGACGAGTTAAGTGACTGTTTGACAGGTACAGACGAATTAGTTTTCGTAACCGCAGTAACAGCTGGAACATTGGACACTACATTAACAGTTGTTAGAGGATATGCAGGTTCAACAGCAGCAACTATAGTTGATAACGAATACGTTTACCTTATTAAATCCGGAGCAGACAGAGCCGCAACAACTTCAACAGAAGTAGAGACAGCTGGATCTGCTATGCTACTTAATATGACGCTTGATACTACTACAGCAACAGCACTTACTGTAAAAACAGCTTCTGCACTTACATCACTTGCTAAAGGAGATGTCATCTGTATTACTGCTACAGCAAACGCTGCATGTTTAGCAGGCGACGAACAAATGTATGTAGACGCAGTAACTGCTGCAACCACCATTACAGTAAAACGTGGATGGAATAGCACTACACTAAACGATGCACTTGTAGCTAATGATGAGATTTACCTTGTCAGAAAAGCAAACAACTTGTTGATGACAAACTTCATGGAACTTCGAGCTACAGACATGGAGCTATCTGCTACGACAGCAAGAAATGGATCAACAAACAGCGGAGAACAAGTCATGTCGATTACTACAGTCACAAATCCTGCAAAAGATGCAAGCCTCAGACAAGGTTTAGCTTTCACTCTACTTGTAGAGGGAACAGATGATGGTGGAGACGGGGCTGTACTTAACACCGAAGCTACTACTACCATTGACGGAACATCTTCAGAATATACTGCAGGAACAGTTGCAGATAATGATAGTTTCTACTTTGTAACTGGAGATCCAACAGGATATGCAAGAGCATCATTCTGGATGAATGTAGATGATCAAGCTGCAGACCAGGGAACTGACACAGTTAACTTTGCTTTGATGACTTTATACACAGGCACAGGCGCAACAGCCGCAGGTAGTAATTCAGCAACTATGGTCAACCCAGTTACTACACCTCTGGTAGACTCTTGGTACTTCTTTGATGTAGCTCTTCCAACTGGTACAGTAGCAGCTGATGTAAACTTTGGATGGGAGATTGATACTGTAGCTACATTTACAAACGATTCAGGTGGATTTGAGGCAACAGATGAGTTATTCATCGATCAATTCATGCTATACAATGAAAAACTCAACGTTGACCTAACATTGAATGAAAACTGGGCAGCTGTTACTCCAACTGTTGCATATTTGAAGCAAAATGAAACAACAGTCGCAACAGCTTATGTGGATTTTGACGGAGTTGTCTCTTCAAAATCAGGCCAGGTTCAATTCGTACCTGTTGGCACATATGCTACTATCGAAATCAACGGTACAGACACATTCATAGTGGAAATGGATACAGCTTCAGCTATCACCGATGATTCATCAGCTACCGAAAAATTAACAGCAAAAGTTGATTTAGGTGCTTATGGAACAGCCGGAGATGTATACTGGTATGATGGAGCAGGAACAACAAACTATCTTAGTATCAACACCACAGATAAGATTTCTACTGTTTCTAGCTACTAATCCCTTCCTCTTGATAATCTGAAATTCGTTTTAAGTTAAAAGACCTCCCCCTAAAAAGGGAGGTCTTTTTTTTTATACTTGAAAAAACAAAAAAAAACAGCAATAAAAAAAAAGCAAATATAACAAATTCACATTATGAAAAACAATAAAAAAACACACATTTTCGCGACAATGAAAATAATATTTAACGTCCTAATTGTCCTTTCTGGCTGTTCGAAATACGACATCGATAAGCTGGAACTCACTCCTGAAAAAACCGCAGACTATGAAAAACAGATTGAAGATGCTTTAACAAAACTTGAAAATCCGGAAATAACAGTCGAAGAAAAGGTAATGGCTTTGCAGGAAGAGGCGGTTGGCTATGAAAGGCTTGGAAAATATGACAAAGCTATAGAACTTTACGAGGAAATTTTAAAAATAGCCTCAACAAACTTTTTAGCATTGAATAATCTAACGGCTATTTACGAAGAAGTCGGGGAGATAGCGATGGCGCGTATATATGTAGGAATGTTATACGACGCATATAAAAACGATACAAACATGAATCAGGGAATTGTAGGAGATGCAATCCGCATTCTGGTAAAAAACAACGAATTTGACATTGCATTAAACGCGTTGGAAGAATATGCGAGAAATTTTCAGTCCGAAGAAACCTCCTCCTTCATTTCAGATCAGTACGAATATATAAGCAGAATGAGTAACGCAATAGAGTAACGCAATAGACAAAATTAAAAAATCGAACACTGATTTGTCTAGAAAAATCTGCCAGACAAGTTGTGTAAAATACATAAATAAGTATAATACTTAATAGTATATTTTATATATAAATAATTAAATAATTTATAACCTTTCAACTATGAAAAATGTTTTATGGAAACAACTATCTAAAATAGTTATTGCGACAGGTATGTTTATTATCATGTCTTCAGTAGCATTTGCTGCAGACGGAGATGTCTCATCTGTTACGTTATTAGATGATGACAATAATGGGATAATTGACCAGGTCGCACTTGTTGTGGCATATGCAAACGCAGGAGGAGGAGGAGTGGCATGTGATGCGCTGTCCGATTCATCAGTCGCAGGATTTGTTGTGACAGATGCAGGGACAGTCGCAGCAGTTACAGTAGCAAGTGCAGCTCAAACAGCCGCTTCAGCAGGAGCAACTTGTACAGTTACATTAACTTTAACAGAGGGCGCAAATTCAAGTGTTGATACATCAGCAACAGCGGTTGATGTCGTATATACACCGGGAACTTTGGCGGTTACAGAGGGAGCAAACCCAGTAGCTGTTGCAGCAATATTGACAGGAGTGACAGAAGTAGACGCCGCAAGTCCGGTAGTTACAGCAGTCACTTTTACAACAAATACAATAAGTTCAATCTTATATGATGCCGTAACAATTGCATATTCAGAAGCGGTTGAGGTTTCAACAGATGCAGGAGGGGATGTCGATATTGCAGCGGATGCAACAGAGACAAGTACCGCAACACTGGGAGGCATGACAACGATTAAACAGCTTGATGGAATAGGAGCATGGGATGGGGCAAGTGATATGGACACATCACTTGCAACCGGCAATGAGGTAACCCTTAGCGCGGATGCAAAAACCATAACAGTATCTATTAACGCAAATACAGCCGCAGAGGCATATTTTAATGCCGGAAGTACGGCTCCGACTACTCCGACATTTACTCCGATAGCTGACGCAACTGATATTGCGGATGCAGCTAACAATCCGGTAAATACAGCTACAGTCGTGGCTACAAACCCAAATGCATGGGACGTAGCAGGACCTACAATTACTTCGGTGACCGTATCCGATGCAGACAATGATGGAAAAATAGAAACAGGTACAGTTGTATTCAGCGAAAGTATCCTTGATGCATCTGTAACAAATGGAGACGCAACACTTGGCACAAGTGGAACAACTACAGGTACTTTTACGACAGGAACGGCAAATGACGCAACAACGGTATTTGCCAGAACGGACGACGCAGCCATTGATACTGCTTATACTGTGGCGACTTCTGATTTTATTTACGATGGAGGGACAACCAAGATAAGAGATTGGGCGGGAAATTTATTAAACACAGATACAGACGGAACTGTAATAACTGCGGATATCGTTGAAACAGACGGAGCAAGTCCGATATTAACCGCAGTGGTTGCATCAGCAGGAGGTGGAAAAAATAAATTGGCTTTCACTTATAGCGAAGCGATGACATTAAGCGGATGTACAGGAACCACTGTAAGCTCCGCAACTTGTGGAGATTTAACTACAGCCGGAACATTTGTAGGCTTGGGTAATTTTGTTACAAACGGAACAATTGAAGTCCCAACAACAAAAAACACTTTAGCGGGTAGTGGAACCGCAACCATTACGGTTACTCTCGCAGGGGAGACAGGAGGATTTTTAACATCAAGCGTTACGCCTCCATCAGGAAATATAGCAGGCAGTCCTGCGGCGGGAATTGTAGATGCCAACAGTAATCAGGTGGCAACACCAATAGTCGCAGCGGCAAACCCTCTTCCAGTGGCAGAATGGGAGTTAACAGCGCCTACAGTAGGACCTACTTTTTTTGAAAAAGGAGGGGTCTCTGCAACAGGAGATTATTTCCGATGGACAGCAATCGCAGATCCGTCTGATTTTGGATTTTATATGATTTTGTTTTCAATAACACAAAGCGACGTAACAGGAGAAGTTTTGACAAGCACAACAGAATGGACAAGTGCAGGCGATGCGGCTCTGGCAACATTGGCAACGGCAATCACAACCGTAACAAATTTTTCAAGCAGTACTGACTATTATGTAGCGGCAGCAGCAGTGGATACTTATGGAAACGTATCTCCGGAAAGCAATACGATTTATATGACTTCAGGAGGAACAGGACCAGGAAGTGTAATTATACCAGATACAACAACTGACGACACAACAACTGGCGGCGGCGACACAACAGCAGACGACACAACAGCAGACGACACAACAGCAGACGACACAACAGCAGATGACACAACAGCAGACGACACAACAGCAGACGACACTACAACTGACGAAGACCTCTACGAAGAAGTAGTAGTTGTAACAGAAGCTGGCGAAACAATCACACTATCAGACGTGGGAGGACACTGGGCAGAAGATGAAGTTCAGGCAATGGTAGAGCAAGAAATCGTCACAGGAAATCCAGACGGAAGCTTCAAGCCAAGCGGACAACTTAACCGCGCAGAAGCAGCAGCACTTCTCTACAGAGTCCTAGGACTTGGAGATCCAGAAGCACCATCAACAGCACCATTCACAGATGTTCTTCTTGACGCATGGTACGCAGGATATGTTTCAGGATTAAAAGCTCTTGGACTAGTCAACGGAAATCCAGATGGAACATACGAACCAGGAGAATCCATCAATCGAGCAGAATTCCTTACACTTGCAATGAACGTTTACTATTACGTTTCTGACGAAGACACTCAGGCAGCAATCGACGCTTTAAAAGAAGGCGACACAACTGACGCATATGAAGATTTAGTCGATGCTTGGTACACAGAAGTAGTGACAGCTGCAACAGAACTCGGTTTCGTAAGCGGCTCAGTTTGTGGAGACGGAATGTGCTTCAACGCAGAAAACGAAATTACCCGAGCAGAAGCAACAGTCGTCCTTTACAACATGTTCTACACATACCTAACAGTAGAAGATGAAGATGTTGCAGACGACGCAGCAGCAGACGACGCAGCAGCAGATGACGCAGCAGCAGATGACGACGCAGCAGATGACGATGCAGCAGCAGACGATGCAGCAGCAGACGATGCAGCAGCAGATGACACAACAACTGAGTAAAGGAAAAATCGTACAATTCAACGAAATCCCACCCCTTCAACCGGGTGGGATTTTTTTTGCCTCCATGCCACCACCTTTATATGAAATTTTGCTAAGGCAAGCCCAAATCGGCTGGGACTCTACGGTTTGGCGACGAAAGAACAAAAGGTTTTAGAGAAATTTTAAGAAAACTTTAGAATTTCTTTAAGTTTTTTTTAAGAAAATTTAACAATAATTTAATGTTTGTATGATATTACAAATAGGCAGCTAAAAAAAATACAGAGAAAAAAGTAATCAAATATTCAGTCTCTGAAAATATCTGCAAGCAAAAAAATAAGCCTCGCTTAGTACCCTAGAAAAACCAAAAAACCCTAAAAATCTAAGTGAGGCTTACCAAACACCTTACACCAAACACCTTATCTACGTCCCCTCCTCCCAGCTTTCCAAATATTTAACTTGTTCCGCAGTCAATTTATCAATCTCAACTCCCATCACATTTAACTGAAGGCTAGAAATAAACATGTCGATTTCTTTAGGCAATTTATGAACCATGGGCTGCAATTTCCCCTTATTATCAACCAAATACTTGCACGCTAGCACCTGCCCACAAAAGCTCAAGCTCATTACATCACTCGGATGCCCTTCAGCCGCCGCGAGATTGATAAGCCGCCCTTCTCCAAGCACATACACACGCCTTTTACTCCGCATCATATACTCATCCATAAAAGGCCTCATCCGCCGCACACTCTTCGCCATTTTCGCAATACCCTTCACATCAATTTCCACATCAAAATGCCCACTATTCGCCAGCACAACGCCATCTTTCATATATCGAACATGACTAGGCGTAATCACATGAATATCCCCAGTCACAGTTATAAAAATATCCCCAATTTTGCATGCTTCAGACATTTTCATGACACGATGCCCATCCATCTTTGCCTGCAAAGCTCGAAAAGCATCAACTTCAGTCACGATCACATTCGCCCCCATGCCTTTCAAACGCAGACTCAAACCTTTCCCGCAACTTCCATATCCAGCTACCACAGCCACTTTTCCAGCAAACATATAATTCGAAGCCCGCATAATTCCATCCAAAGTCGACTGCCCGGTCCCATAATAATTATCCATCAAGTGTTTAGTCAGATTATCATTCACAGCCACGATCGGATACTTCAAAGCCACAGCCTTCTCCATCGCCCGCAACCTTATCAAACCTGTCGTTGTCTCCTCACACCCACCAATAAGCCCGGGTATTAATTCAGGATAATTTTTATGAATCTCGCTCACAAGGTCACAACCATCATCAATAGTAATATGTGGCTTGCATTCAATTACTTTTTTTAGAAAAGAATAATAATCCTTATCAGACTCGCCTTTATGCGCATATACATGGACGCCTTCCTTTACCAAAGCAGCAGCCACATCATCCTGAGTGGAAAGGGGATTACATCCGGTTATCCAAACTTCCGCCCCAGCCGCCATCAAAGTTCGCACCAGCACAGCGGTCTCTTTCGTCACATGCAGTGCCATCGCAATCCGAAGCCCCGCAAAAGGCTTCGATTTAGCCAAACTTTTGCGAATTTCCATCAAAGCTCCCATCTGGCTCTCCGCAAGCTCAATATTTTTAAGACCTTGCTCAGCAAATTCCATGTTTTTAATTTGAAAATCCGTCATAAATTTTTAAAATTTATAAATATTTTTTCAGCTTCGCCACTTTGTCTGTCTTCTCCCATGTAAATTCCTTCTCAGACCGTCCAAAATGCCCGTATGAGGAAGTTTTTTTGAAACGAGGTGACTTTAGTTTCAAATGATCAATGATGCTTCTAGGCTCAAAATTGAAATTCTCACGCACTATCTCAACTAACCTTTCATCCGGCAAATGACCTGTGCCAAAAGTATTCAGATTTATAGAAACAGGCTCCTTCACTCCAATCGCATACCCAACCTGGATTTCGCATCTGTCAGTAAGCCCGGCAGCAACCAAATTTTTCGCAGCATAACGGGCCATATAAGCACCACTTCTATCCACCTTCGTACAATCCTTCCCGGAAAAACACCCTCCACCGTGATGTCCCATTCCACCATAAGTATCCACAATTATTTTCCTCCCGGTAAGTCCGCAATCTCCCGGTGGCCCCCCCACAATAAACCGACCAGTTGGATTTATATGAAAAACCGTCTTCCCATCAATATACTTCCCACAAACAGGCTTTACCACATGCTCAATTATATCTTTCTTGATCTGTGCCTGCTTCACTTCCGGCCCATGCTGACAAGAAACCACCACCGCGTCAATTCTAACAGGTTTAAACCCATCATATTCCACAGTCACCTGAGTCTTTCCATCCGGCCGCAAATAAGGCAAAATTCCCTTTTTACGAACCGTAGCCAACCGCTGAGCCATCTTATGCGCCATCATTATTGGCAAAGGCATAAGCTCGCGAGTCTCATTACACGCAAACCCAAACATCATTCCCTGATCACCAGCTCCACCCGGATCCACGCCCATCGAAATATCCGGACTCTGCTCATCAATAGCCGTCAACACACTACAAGCCTTGTAATCAAACCCATAAGTCGCATCTGTATAACCAATATCGCGTATAGTCTTACGCACCAATTTCGGAATATCACTATAAGCTTTAGTCCTTATTTCTCCAGCCACAAAAACAAGCCCAGTCGAAACCATACATTCGCATGCGCATCGACAATTTGGATCTTGCCGCAGCAAATCATCTAAAATCGCATCCGATCTCGCATCTGCGATCTTATCCGGATGCCCTTCTGTAACTGATTCTGATGTAAATAAGTAATTAGCCATTTTCTTTTAAAATTTAGTAGTTTTTACTATACTAGCGTCACATTAATCAGGCAAGAAGTATGATGGAAAAAAAGGTGACAATCGGAGTTGTTTTATTTGGAACAAAATATCTCGACAAATCCCTCACAACACTAACGAATCAAGATTATCCGAATATTGAATTTATTTTTCGGGATCAGGAGGAGGGCGTGCATACTGCTGCCGAATACATCAAGTCTCACCTTCCAGAAGTCGCTAAAAAAATCACCCTACATAAAGGTAAAAATCTTTGGCATGGTGGCGGCCACAACGCGATTATTCGTGAAATGACAGGCGATTATTACTTTTGTTGTAGTAATGACATGCTTTATCCGTCGGATTTTGTTTCGAAAATCGTAAAATCTCTCACGTCCCACCCCGACCACTCCTTTGCAACCTGCAAGATCATGCATTGGGATTTTGAAAATAATAAAAAAACACACTACATTGATAGTTTTGGAATAGGAATGACGCCTTATCACCATTTTTACGATATTGGGCAGGGAGAAGGGGACAAAGGGCAATACGATAAATTAAAAGAACCTTGGGGAACAAGCGGCGCACTCTCAATTTTTTCAAAAAAAGCCCTGGAATCCATCAAATTCCGCACCGAAAACCGCGACACCACCACCGAAAACGACACCACCCACGACCACGACAACACCACCGAAAACGACACCACCGAAAACGACAACACCACCCACGACCACGACCAATACTTCGACGAACGCATGCATTACAAAAACGACGTGGACTTAAGCTACAGGCTCAGACTTGCAGGCCAAAAACCACTTCTAATCCACGACACCAAAGTCTATCACGACCGCCAGGCCGCAAAAGATTCCAAAAAATCGTATTTCGCAATAAAATCCTCTTTTATAGGAGAAAGAATCTTAATGAAAAAAATCCCGCGCAACACCCTCACCTTAAAAGTTCGCATAAAAACCGCAATCTACCACACACTAAAAACTGCATACCGCCTCATCACACACCCATCCCTAATAAAATACCTCTAGATCACATAAGGTAACGCCATCGCCACATCACTCGCCACAAAGTTTTCGTTTTTTTGCTTATAAACATAATCTCCAGCTTCCCCGACCAAAAATGCAGCACACCTCGCAGCATCAAACCCTTCAATTCCAGCAGCCAGATACCGCGCAACAACTCCCGCAAGCACATCCCCGGTCCCCCCAACAGTCATTCCAGAATTTCCAGTCAAATTTATCTGAACATTTCCCTCATCAGAAGAAACATAATCAACTGGCCCTTTCAAAAGAACATTTATATGCAAATCCATTGATATAGACCTCAACAAAATCACACTTTTCGGATCAGTCTTAGCGACAATCACCTCTCGATCCACCAAATTTCGAAATTCATTCGAATGCGGAGTAATCACAATAGGCTGCTGCAAAGGAAACTTCTCGATTTTCTTAAGAACCTGTATCGCATCAGCATCCAGGACAGTCGGGATTCGCAAATTCAAAACAATTTCCTTCACTGCCTCCAAAACCTCATCTCCATCACCCAAACCAGGCCCAATTAATACACTGTCACATTTTTTATTTCCAAATTCCACAATCTCAGCCACTGCATCCTTAGACAAAGAATCCCCCTTAAATTTTTTCACAATAAAATCCGGATAAATGCTGCGAGTGCATTCAAAATTGCACTCCGGCCCATAAAGAAACGCCAAATCCGCACCACTATTTAAAGCCCCCAATCCCGCTAGCAGAGGCGCTCCATAATAATCCAGACTTCCCCCTACGACGAGCACCCGCCCATTTTGACCTTTATGCGAAGCAACATCCCTTCTTGGGAGCAATTTTTTGATCGTCGAATTTTTAATAGTTTTGATATCAGCCATTAGTGCATGTTTTTATATCCTTCTTCTAAATTATAAAATGCGCGCCCTCCGATGAAGTCCGCTTTGTCGCCGAGCCTTTCCTCGATGCGCAATAATTGATTGTATTTGCAGATTCGGTCGGTCCGCGAAAGTGAGCCGGTTTTTATCTGCCCGGTTTCCTTTGCCACCACCAGGTCCGCTATTGTGAAGTCTTCAGTTTCGCCGCTTCTATGAGAGACAACTGCTGTAAAATTCGCTTTTTTCGCAGTATCGATTGCAGCATACGTTTCTGTCAAAGTTCCAATTTGATTCATTTTTATTAAGATTGAATTACACACCTTGTCGTCGATGGCTTTCTCGAGCCGTTTTACATTTGTAACTAAAAGATCATCACCCATTATTTGGATAGTCCCACCAGTACTTTCAAGCATTTTTGCAAATCCATCCCAATCATCTTCACTATGACCATCTTCAATTGAAATTATCGGAAATTTTCGCAAAAGAAGATCATAATAGGAAGTAAGATCACCGCTTGATAATTCCTGCATCTCGCCATCCACTCTTATTTTATATTTCTCGCTCCCAGAATCATAAAATCCACTCGCCGCCGGATCCAAAGCAATCATTACTTCTTTCCAGGGTTTGTAGCCCGCTTCCTCTATCGCGCGGACCACAAATTCCAAAGCAGCCGCATTATCAGGCAAGTTCGGAGCAAAACCTCCTTCATCACCAACCGCAGTAGAAAGACCTTTTTCCTTCAAAAGTCCCTTCAAGGTGTGAAAAATTTCAGCTCCCATTCTCAAAGCCTCACTAAAACTAGCAGCCCCAACAGGCATCACCATAAATTCCTGAATATCAAGCCCACTATCCGCATGAGCTCCTCCATTTATTATATTCATCATCGGCAACGGCAAAGTCTTAGCCTCAGGATTTATATATTCGTACAAATACTGCCCACGCTCAGCCGCACTCGCATGTGCACTCGCCATTGAAACCCCCAAAATCGCATTCGCCCCAAGCCGACCTTTATTCTCAGTCCCATCAAGTTCAATCATTTTTTTATCAATCCCTTCTTGATCATCGCTATCCATCCCCACAACTTCCTTTGCAATCTCATCCTCCACATTCCCAACAGCCTTCAGCACGCCCTTCCCCTTATACCGCGAATCATCGGAGTCCCGAAGCTCCACAGCTTCATACACTCCAGTCGAAGCTCCACTCGGCACAATAGCCTTCCCAAAGCCCTTTTCAGTAGTCACTTCCACCTCCACAGTCGGATTCCCTCTCGAATCCAGCACCTCTCTTGCATGAATTTTTTTAATTTTTGACATAATATAATATGATTACTTTTTGCTATGCGAATATTAGCATATTTTCGGTTTTTTTGAAGGAGGTGTGTGGGATTTTTTGTGAGCGAAACTTAATTAGTCGCGCGCTTCATAGCACCGTCTGCCGGTATCTATGGTAAAAGTGGTCGGCGTAGCCCTGTTTTTCGCCGTGGATCAGGCCGTTTTGGGCGAGGCCATTGTGTGCGAATTCGTGGTGGACGGAGCAAAGTGGTCGAAGGTCGGCGTGGTTTTTGCTTTCTGCGTAGCGGTTTGGATGGTGGAGGACGTCGGCCGGGCGATTGCAGTTTTGGTAAGAACAACGATCGCTAGCCTGTCGTTTTTGTGCGACTCGGATATATCGTGTGATTTTTGTATTTTTTGCGACGCGACGGTGGGCTCGCTCTTCTTGTCGCGTGATTTTACAATCTTTTTTCTCTGTGTCACGTTTTTGACCGGTCAAACTTTTTTCTTCTGTTAATTTTTGGAGAATCTTTTTCATTGTCTCTTTGTTGGTCTGGGTTTTTAGTTGTTTTTTTAGTTTGAGGAAGAGGAAGGTCATCTCTTCATCCAGTTCGAGTTTTATGGTTGTTGCGACTTGTTTGCCCCGGAGTTCTTTGGAAAGCGTTTGTACTGCTAGTTTGCTCATGGTTGCAACTT
>SDBT01013195.1_pt1 | contig 13253 bp, 14 predicted proteins | sample 2277101 | NCBI WGS metagenome assembly SDBT01 (sample SAMN10404973, study PRJNA504765) | marine sediment metagenome | isolation source: marine sediment core GS10_PC15, 103 cmbsf | place: Arctic Ocean: Southern Knipovich Ridge | collected 2010 | reverse complement strand
GGATAGTATCCTCGGTCTTTATTCTGGCTCGAGTGGCCATATTTGATTTAGCCCGTATATTCAACACCAGAGGCTCAATGATATTTTCAGGATCTTGTTTGCTTTTAATGATTCTAGTTAAAATTCGTCCGTGCGTCCGCAGTGAAATTTCAAAATGTGAATTGAATTCCGCTGCGTCCGCTATTTTATTCCTCAATTCTAATTCTGCGATTCTGGCGTGAATCATGCTGGCTCTTTCTTCAAAGTCTTTTTCGAGATAGGCAATTCGATCTGCCTTGAGATCTTCTCTCGCAGCCAATTTCTCAGCTTCTTCTAATCTTCTTTCAACTTTTCTCATTCCCCACTGGATCTCTGCTCTTTCGGTAAACATAAGAGAAGAGACAATTTTTTCGTTAATTTGTTTTATTGGGTAGAGAGTGTTGCCAGGGACTGAGCCTTCTGCAGCAAAAGAAGTTGCTGCTGTTCCGATAACGATTATTAGAGCAGCAAATACGGTAGAGTATCTTCTAAGTAAGGTGGTCAGTGGAATTGATCGAATTTCAGGAATTGGATTCTGCTTTACGAATTGGTAAATTTTTTCACGTACGCCAACCTTATCTTCCTGATTTAACCGAAGTTTTTTTGCTTCCTTGGCTAGTTGTTTGAATTCTCTATCCATTTTGAATTAATTCGTTTATCTTTTTGATTCCTCTGTGAATTCTTACCGAAATAATATTTTCTGATTCTCCCGTAAGCTTGGCTATCTCCTTGGGGGTAATATCATCGATATATCGCATAACAATCACTTCTTTATATTTCTCGTTTAAATTATCTAAAAGTTTCAGGATATTTTTTCTATCCGCGGCGAATGTAATTTGTGGCTCCTCTTTCCCTGGTTCATACCCTGCTTCTTGCAGGGTATCCAAAGAAAGTTCCTTTTTCTTTCTGTAATAATCAATTACCAAGTTATTCGCAGTTTTGTATAAAAAGGATTTCATATCCTTTACATCGTTTCCCTTGGAAATATAGTGCCAGGTTTTTGTGAATGTATCCTGCATGAGATCCAGGGCTTTATCGTGACTTGAAATTCTAAAGTAGCAATGTCGATATATTGCATCAGAAAAACTATCGTATGCCTGCATAAATCTCATATTTTCCTTCTTTTTGTTCATATATTAAGACGTAGAAAAAGGTGTGTTATTACACCAATTGACAAAACCTTGTTTCATTGCATTTTATATGATTTTTGTCTTTTTGTAAAGAGAAAGTGGACATAAGAAAAAACGGCGATAAGCCGCGTTTTGTGGTTTAGGGGGAGCCTTATTTTGTAAGGTCTCCTTTTCTTTGATCTTCGGCGTGAAGGTCTTTCATTCTTTGTTTAGAAAGGTAGATTTCTTTTCCTCTCGAGAATCGTTCGCTAATTCTCGAAATCCCAATAGCAGCTAGAGTCACTACAACAACGCCGATTAAGAGTTCCACCGACACATCTCCTTTTGAAGAACTACTTTAAATATATCAATATCCACATTTTGGTCAAACAAGAGAGTGCTCAAAATGGTATGATATAAATATATATGGCGAAAAAGAAAATCGTGGAAAAAGTTGTTGCTGGAGAAACTGACGGAGGATTCAAGACAGAAAAATTGATACCGCAACAGGAGGTGGTAGCGATACCTAGGAAAAGGGTTGTCACGAAACCTGTAATGAAGGTGCAGCCAAAGCCAATGGTGCAGGCAAAACCAAAACCGATGGTTCAACCAAAACCGGTGATGCAGGCAAAACCAAAGCCAATGGTGCAGGCAAAGCCAAGGCCGATGATGCAGCCAAAACCGGTTGCAAAAGTTCAGCCAAAGCAGGTTATCAAAAAAGTACAGCCTAAGCCAACTGTTCAGCCAGGAGGGAAAGTAATAACTACGGAGGGATTAAAGAAGAAAAAAGCTAAAGAAGTAAAAAGAGCTGCGGATCTTAAGCTTTTTGCTTCCGAGGCAATTAAGTATAGGAAAGAGTTGATTAGGTTATCCCGACTTCCCACTATTAGTGTTCCTATAATCCGTACGGTTGATTTTTTGATTAAACATGCTTTTTTCATTCGTGCATCCGATATTCACTTCGAACCCTTTGAAGAGAAGATAATCATTCGTTTGAGGGTAGACGGTATTCTGCATGATTTCTTTGCTTTTCATAAAGATGTTCAATCGGGTTTGATTACACGTATAAAAGTTTTGGCGGGAATGAGAACAGATGAGCACAGAGCTGCTCAAGACGGAAGATTTCGTACGGAAATCGTTTCTCCTATCGATCGGAATTTTGATATTCGTGTCTCTGTGGTACCCACATTCTATGGCGAGAAAGCCGTATTGAGACTATTGGCTGAGCAAGCAGAAATTGAATCTCTAGATGATCTTGCTTTTACTGCGGGAGATAGAGCGAAAATAGATCGTGCAATAGGGAAACCTTATGGGATGATCTTGGCGACTGGTCCTACTGGTTCTGGTAAGACAACCACTTTATATACAAGCTTGAAGGCTATCAATTCAAGAGAAGTTTCTATAATCACAATTGAAGACCCTATTGAATACTCTATTGATGGGGTTGATCAGATTCAGGTCAACAGCCAGACAGGATTAACTTTTGCAAACGGATTGCGTTCCATCTTGCGTCAGGACCCTGACGCAATCATGGTTGGGGAAATTCGAGACGAAGAGACAGCATCCATTGCTATTAATGCCGCATTGACGGGTCACAAAATGTTCTCAACGCTTCACACGAACGACGCTGCTACGACGTTGCCGCGACTTTTAGATATGAAGATCGAACCTTTCCTGATTGCATCTACGGTAAATATTGCTATTGGTCAGCGTTTATTGAGAATGATCTGCCTTCAGTGCAAAGTTAAAAGAAGACTAACGGATTCGGAGTTCCAGGGATTGAAAGGTGCGATTCCGGTAACGATATTGGGACAACATAGGGATTTCTACTACGGAAAACCAGGTGCTAACTGTAGCTGCAACGGATCAGGATATAAAGGGCGTGTCGGTATTTATGAAGTTCTAGAGATAGATGATGAAATTAGGGCAGCGATTATGAGGAGATCTGATGCAGGAGAAATTAAAAAGCTTGCTATTAAAAAAGGAATGAGAACAATGACGGAAGATGCTTTCCAAAAAGCCCTCGAGGGGGTTACTACCATAGAGGAGGTTCTAAAGATGACTCATGAAGACTAAGCAAGGCATTGTACAAAACAACCAAGTACCCATAAGCAACAAACAAGTTGTCCAGAAGAGTGTTGTTAAAAAGCCGGTTGTGAAGGCGCAACCCAGACCGACGATGCAGCCGAGACCGGTTGCGAAGGTTCAGCCGAAGCGAGTTGTTAGAAAAGTGAAGCCGAAGGCTGTAAAGATAGTTGCACAGAAAAAGGGGAGAAAACCGATTACTTTATTCTTCCATTTATCCAACAGGGATAAAATGTTTTTTGCTAGGCGTATGGAGATGATGCTGCGTACCGGAATGCAGGTACTTGATAGTTTAATTAAGCTGCGGGAGCAGACTCAAAACCCTTCATTCGTCAAAGTTTTGGACCAGGCCATTTTAGACGTCAAGAGTGGTCAATTCCTACACGTTAGCCTGGGGCGTCACAAAGAAAAATTCGGAGAATTCTTCATTAACGTAATTAAGGTGGGTGAAGTAAGCGGTACTCTTGCCGATAGTTTTAAATACTTAGCAGAAGAGTTAAAAAAGAAACAGGAATTGGCGAGTAAAATAAAGGGGGCGATGATCTATCCCGCCGTTATTCTCGTAGCGACTGTTGGCATGACGGCGCTTTTGATCTTTTTCATATTTCCTAAAGTTATTCCAATATTCGAAAGTATGAATGTGGAGTTGCCTCTTGTAACGGTAATTTTAATAGTGATAGCGGAAACACTTTTAAATTATGGGGTATTTATATTTGCAGGACTAGTAGCTCTCGGGGTCTCGTTTTGGCTTATATTGAGAATACCAAAAATGAGGATGCTATGGCATAAGTCCTTTTTGCTGGTTCCGTTTGTTAATAAATTAATCATAGCCGTGAATGTTATCAGTTTTGCGAGAACTATGGCATTGCTTCTAAAGAGTGGTGTTAAAATTGTCGAAGCTTTGACGATCACCGGGGATACTTTGGCTAATCGAGCCTATCGCAAGGAAATAATAAGGACATCTGCTCGTGTTCGTGAGGGGGGAACAATTGCTGAACATTTAGCGACGAGCCCCAGGTATTTTCCTAAAGTATTTTCTCAGATGATAGAAGTCGGAGAGGATACGGGAACATTAGGTGAATCGGCTATTTTCTTAGCTAGCTTTTATGAAGAGGAGTTAGACACATCTACAAAAGCTTTATCAACTATTTTGGAGCCTCTCTTGTTGGTAGGTATGGGTCTTGCAGTAAGTTTCGTTGCTTTAGCTATTCTCTTACCTATCTTCCAGATTACTTCATCAGTAGGAAGATGAGATTCTCCGAAGGATTCACAATACTGGAAGTCGTTTTAGTAATTGGTCTCTTGGCCATTATTTTTGCTATGGGCATCCCGATTACCTTTGATTTTTATGTAAATTATGAACTAGGTGCGGAGAGAGATAATCTAATTTCAATACTTCAGCAGGCTAGAGACTTAGCTATGTCAGGTAAAGGAGGCGTAGCTCATGGCGTTTATCTTGATACCAATGGTTACGTGATTTTTGAAGGAGTTAGTTACGCAAGTCGTTCCGCAGATTACGATCAGAATTTTTCGATAGCAGAACTTATTCAGACGACAGGGCCAGACGAGATAGTATTCGAAGCTCTTTCGGGGAGGACATCACCTTCCGTCTCCTTTTCTGTTACTAACGGGAAGCAAACTTTTAATATTGACGTGAATGCGGAGGGGCGTGTTCAGTGGGAATTATGAGAAATGATTCAGGACAAATGTTAGTAGAGGTTCTCATTGCGCTAGCTCTTTTTGTAATCATAATAACTAGCGTGATCACTATTTTTTTCAACGGGCAACTTTCTGCAGTTGATAACAGCAAAGTACGCGAAGCTTCGAGTATCTCAAGAAACGGCATTGAAGCAGTAAGGTTTATCCGTGATGCTAATTGGGAAAATATGCTTGACGGACAGTATGGTTTGGAGTTTTCGGGTGGTCAATGGCAATTCAATGGGACCTCGGATGTGGTTGGGGAATACACGAGAACGATCTCTATCAGTACAGAAGAAGAAAATGTGAAGAAAATAGTTAGCCAAGTCACTTGGGAAGACGGAAGACTGGGACAGCAAGAAGTTAAACTAGCCACCTTTTTATCTGATTGGAAAAATGTTCCACCTCCTGGTGGCGATCCCGAGGATCCTGGCGGTGGCGGCATTGCTGGTGATTGGCAAAGTCCTGTGACTTTGGGTTCTGTCAATCTCGGGCCTGGTAATTCAGCTACCGATGTAGATGTTCTGAATAAAATCGTTTTTCTTTCTACGGAAGCTTCAACTCCATCCAAGCCGGATCTACATATTGTTGACGCAACAGACGGGATGAACCCTTTTGTAATTACAGATTTAAACACCGGGGAAGGGTTAAACGCCGTAGATGTTAGCGGCAACTATGCATATGTAGCTAATAATGATAAAGATGTCAGCCACCTTCAAATAATTAATGTGGGTGACATATATAATCCTTCTCTGGCTTCTCAAATCTGGTTTACCGATGCAGGAGAGGCCATGGCCGTATTCTATCTAGATGGCAAGGTATATGTTGGTACTGAGAAAGAAGGCGGTGGTAAGGAATTTCATATTGTCGACGTGACTAGCCCATATAGTCCTAGCTTGGTGGGTGACCTGGAGATCGGAGAAGACGTTAACGGTATTTTTGTGAAGGACGACAAGGCGTATCTAGCGACAAGTGATAGCGACGAATTGATTGTTGTTGATATAACCGATCCCCTTAATCCGAGTATTTACTCAACCTTTGGTGTTGAGGGTGATTCGGAGGACGGCAAAACTGCATATATTGTTGGTGATAAATTATATTTGGGCCGTCTTGTCGGTGGAAAGCATACTAACCATCACGAGTTTCATATATTGGATGTTGCCGATCCCCTCAATCCGAGCAACTTAGGATCGGTGGATTTGCAGGCCAGTCTTAACGATATCAGCGTAAGAAGCAATCTAGCTTTCATGGCTACATCCTTGGCTAATAACGAATTTCAAATTTGGGATATTACTGATCCCGCAGCCCCGGTACTGTTTAGCGCATTCAACTTCCCGCAGGTGGCTACGGGGATAGACTATGAAGATAACCTTGTTTATGTATCGGTTCGAAGCAATGACGCTCTAAGAATTATTACTTCTGGTCAATAATATGAAAGGCTTTACACTAATTGAGGTATTAATATATTCGGCGATACTGGCCATTGTACTGGGTGGTATTTTCATGACCTTTTACTCAATACTGGGAACATCTGATAGTTTAAGATATCGAGTAGAGCTAATAGAAAATACAAAGTTTTTAGAACAGAAGTTTCGGTGGGCAATAACAGGAGCTACGCAGATTGATATTCCAGTCGTTGGGAGTACGAGCGTCACATTATCGTTAAATAAGCCGGGAGTAGCAAACCCGCTAACATTTGATCTGGATAGTGGAATGGTGAGGATCGCTTCAGGAAGCGAAACGCCTATCCCGCTGACAAATAATTTTGTGGTTGTAACAAGTCTGAGCTTCGAAAACTATTCTTTTTCAGGAGGCACACGGAATACTGTTAGGGTTCGGGCGAATCTGGAAAATCTTTATGTGCCAGTTCCCGCTACGACATCAATAGATTTATTTATTTCCGTTCAATAATATGAAAAATGATTCTCAACAAGGATATGTTGCACTAATCACAGTTATTATCCTGGGGGTAGTGCTATTGGTAGCCGTTTTGGGGTTCTCTCTTCTGACGTTTTTCAGCACAACGAGCACAACAGATGCTCTTTTAAAGGAAAGTTCGTATTTTGCAGCAAGAGCATGTTTGGAAAAAGCCCTATTGAGTATAACGGCTGATCCCGATTATGCCGGGGGAGACAATCTTTCTGTTGATGGAGATCCATGTACGGTTACTTCGGTTACTCAGGAGGGAGCCAACCGAATTATCATAGCGACATCCACGATCAACAGAGTTCAAACAACCCTAGAATTAACCGTGGATAATAATTTAGAAACAATTACATTTGTGGAAAGATAAGAATGTGGATAAAAAAATTATTGTTTAATGCTAATATTAAAAGAAGGTCGAGATTATCTAAATTAAGTTTTTAGTAATAATTGCGCAATGAAAAATAAAAAAATCGCCGGTTTCACCCTTATAGAATTATTAGTTGTTATCGGCATAATCGCCATTTTGGCAGCCGTAGTCATTGTAGCTTTGAACCCAGCAAGGCAATTTGCCCAGGCGAGAGACACACAGAGATGGTCAAACGTTAATACCATTTTGAATGCCGTTCACCAAAGAATGGCAGACAACAGGGGTATTTGGAACCCCACCTGTGAAACAGTCGACGTGGACTTGCCAGAATCTGTTACTGGTATTGGTAGCGGTGCAGGTTTGATCAACATTGGAGACTGTGTGGTTCCGACCTATGTTTCTACAATGGTTGTTGACCCTAGTGGAGGAACACTGGCTTCATCCGGCTACACTATCATAAAAGAAGTTACCGGGAGGATTACAGTTTCAGCCGAAGGTGAAATCGACACGCCGATCTCCGTATCACGATAGAATTCGATTCAAACAAAAGAGTCCGCCGATTGGTGGACTCTTTTGTTTTCGTGTCGGGCTGCCGGGAATCGAACCGCAAATTTGTTAAGTAAAATATGTATTTAAATCTGTTTTATGATAGAATAAAAATAAATGAGACACTCAATTTATACTATTTTGATATTTTCTGGGGTTGCGATTATGTTTTGGGTTATACCGATGACCGGATTAACTCAAAGTATAGGTAATAATTTTCCCTCAATCCCCAACCAAGTTAGCGGAACAGAAACGCTCTTTGAAATAACAGACAGTGATTATCTCAACGTTATACTAGAGAGTACTTTGTCTATTGAAGCAACAGTGAACTCAGCACCAAAAGTAGTAAGTATTATCATACAACCCTCCCCAGCTTTTTCGACGCAATTAACTCTTTCTGGCTTTATTCCTAACAAAACTTATTACCGATATGATAATAGTTTTCGAAATGAGACTGTTTTTACCACCGATAATGTAGGCAGTTTTACCTTTGCACAAAATATATCCCAGGGGCATCATATTTGGATACAAGAAAATAGCGGCACAATATTTATTCCGGCAGATTGTGATACGGTTGGAACTTTTGATATCCCAACCTCTACCTGCACCTTAAATCAGGATTTAAGCGACAATATTGAAATAACTAACGATGGCATAACTCTGAACTGTGATGGTCATATTCTATCAGACGGATGGCGATGGACTTCATTTGCGATACTTTTAAACAACAGACAGAACGTAACTGTAAAAAATTGCACAATCAAAAATGCTTCAAACGCCATTAACATTTCTTTTTCTAATAACAATACTTTCATTAATAACAACACTAGCGGTAATGGTACCGGTATTATTATCCTTTCTTCCAACAACAATACAGTATCGGGCAATAATTCATCTGCTAATGGTCAGGGTATTGCGTTAGCCAGTTTCTCTAAGGGCAATATGATAAGGAATAACGATATATCAGATATACGTTTCGGAATTATTATAAATCAATCTCAATCTAATACCATAGAAGAGAACATTATAGACGGTCACTCAAGCTCTGGCATAAACATTACGGCCCTTTCAACCAAAAATAACATCATTAATAACGTTATCTCAAACAATGGTTTTGGTATTACTCTATTTAACACACTCTCAAATTATGGGAATACAATAATAGACAATACTATTCGTGATAATACCATCTCTGGCATCACTATTGGCATGAACTCTCGGAATACAAAAGTATTCAACAATAACTTTATTAATAATGCGATACAAGCTCAAGCTTTTTCGGTAAATTTCTTTGACAACGGGCTTCCTGATGGTGGCAACTACTGGAACAACTACGACACTCCTATTGAAGGATGTGACGACATTGATACTGATGGATTCTGCGATGCCCCATTTGCATTTACCGGCGGATTAGATAACTTTCCGTGGACAACACAAAATGGTTGGAAAAGTAAAAATATGATTCGACCAACTATTGACGGCAAATTAATACAACCTTTTCGTCCCCTTGATAACCCAGATCATTTCGGGATTGATGTTGATAGTACTGTCAATGGTGAGTCAGTTTTTGCAGCTGCAGATGGAGTTATAGTAAAAATTGCCACTCAACCCGAGCCAGGATGCGGAAAATGGGTTTGGATTTTCCATGGAGATGTTATAAAGCGTGATAATACTGTTGCATCTAAGATATCAACGAGATATTTTCATATGGACAATCTTAATGAGGCGTTAAGGTTAGGACCCATTGCGCAAGGTGTAGAGCTTGGTAGGGCTGATAGCACGGGGAACATTACAGGACCTCATCTTCATTTCAATGTTCGTCAGGGTGACCTTCCTATCGACAAAGCATGTTTTAAAAGTGATAGGCCGGACGATACTAGCGTTGCCATAGATCCTCTGAATTTCGTTGATTATGATCGTGGATCCGGACATTTAGATGTTACTCTGCGAAGTAATGCAGATATTGTTCTTATAGATCCCGATGGTTTTGAGGTAAGCAAGGAAGTCAACCAATTACCAGATGCAGAATATATCGAGGTGATACACCATACACTAAATGAGGATGAAGGATTGCCTGAATATGACACTATTCAGATTGAAAATAGAAAAATCGGTGATTATCTTGTTACTGTTATCCCTGAACCACAGGCTATTCCAAGCGATACCTACAGTTTATCTGCCACTCGAGTATTAACTACGACAATACTTGCTCAGGACATTACTATTGGAGATATACCTGATCAGCCCTATATTATTAGATCTACTGAAACTGAAATAGAAAAAATTATTCCAGCAACGATCCGTGTCGAGCCAGAAACACTAAATTTATCACGTCATGGGGCATTCTTTGTTTTCCTCCAGCTTCCTAGGGGTTTCGGAGCAATCATTGAAGACATCGATACTAACACAATAATCCTTTCAGGAGCATCCCCGAGGAAGACAACATTCAACAAAGGAACAAATACGCTGAATATTAAATTCAATACAAGAGATTTGGTTGATGTGTCTTCGGACAACGAAGTTACTTTAACGCTCACTGGTCAATTATTCGACGGGACATCATTTGAAGGAAACGATACAATTAGAGTTATTAAGAAGGGCGGGAGACTCTCCACTATTGTTAATATATTTTATGGCGTAACTGATTTTATAATGAACTTCTTTGCAACTATAGATTTTAATTAGTAGAAAGTCTAATCTCCGGAGCACCTAACCTAGTCGGGCTGCCGGGAATCGAACCCGGGTCACAGGACCCCCAGCCCTGCATAATAACCATTATACTACAGCCCGTATTCCTTCTTTTCGAATGTGGCTTCGATCTCTTTTTCTAAGAGGCCGAGGAAGTTGTCTTCTAATTCAGGAGTTCCCCTAACATCCATTATTTGTCTTATCTTACCTAGGCTTGTTTCTAGTCTTTTAGCGACTTCTGTTTTCTCTTCTTCTTGCGCATATTTTAAGTATGCTTCCAGTTGGAATTCGATTTGTCTTAATATTCTATGTTGAATATCGTGGGTTTTTAGATCGTTCGTTGCTTCTTGAAGTTTTTCTCGCAGGGCTTTCTTAATAGTCTCCGTCTGGCCTTTTGCGTTTACGTTCTCAGATAGTTGTCTTTTTTGAAACCAAAGGTTTGCCAAATTTTTAATAGAATTTACATCAGCCCCTACGATTACACGAGGGACATTTCTTAACTCTCCTCTAACTCCTGCTTCTTCTGAAGAAAGATAGTATTTTATTTTGGCTAGCTCACCTGATTCGATTTCTCTTTTGATTCGATTTAATTTAGATCGTATCTTGTTGCTGAATGTTAAATCAATTGCGAAGCCCAAATGAGAAAACATTCCTTCTTTCTGGAATTCGGCTATTATGTCTATCCCGTTAACGATATCATCATATCGTGACGCATTTTGAATAACCGCTTCGTCAAACCATCGGCCTTTTTCGGCCAAGTCGGTAAATAATGCTTCAAATAGTTCTGTAAAATAATCCGCCTCTTTATTTAGGGTCGGATCTTCTTCAAACTTTTTCTCATATTCTTTTATAGTTTCTTTGTCTGACCCTACGTCGTATAGATCTTCGAATTCGTCCATCTCAATTCGCTCATGCTCTTTCATCAAGGCGCTATAAGCTTTATCGATAGTTCCCATTTTTTCTCTATTGAACGTTTCGAACTTGAATTTCTTTTCCATAGAATTTAAATAAGGTACCCTTATCGTACCTTATTTTGTGCCTTCTTACATGAGGTGCAAGCCTTGACCCGCTTGCCGTTGATATTGGTCCATTGCAAATTAGGGCGTTGCTTTCGCTTCCCGGTAGGGTTATAGTTACCTCTCAAAAGTGTTCTAGTTTGAGCAGTATTTGATTTTTTACCGCAAATTGTACATCTAATCATAGTAATCTGCTTGAGTTAGGCTTTTACAATTTACAATAAAATTGCTAACATTGCAAGGGATGGAACCCTTTATATTCATCATTTTTCAAATACTGGTAGTGCTGTTTTCTGTGGTAATTCATGAGGTTTCTCATGGTGTCGCGGCATATAGCATGGGAGATAGAACCGCCAAGGACTTGGGGCGGCTTACTTTAAATCCGCTAAAACACCTGGATCCGTTCGGTTCAGTCCTACTTCCTTTGTTAACGTTATTCCTAGGCGGCTTTATCTTCGGATACGCGAAACCCGTGCCGTATAATCCTTTTAAACTAGATGATAAGAAGTATGGCCCGGCGAAAGTTGCTCTTGCCGGCCCTATGTCTAATTTTGTTCTGGCTTTCGGATTCGGGCTATTTTTGAGATTTTTGCCAGTTTCCCTGGAGGCCACCATGGTCCCGGATCTTTTTGCTGTCATTGTATTCATCAACTTGATCCTCGGGATATTTAATCTGATGCCGATTCCTCCTTTAGACGGACATTGGCTGGTTTTGACCTTTTTGCCCGATAAATTCCACAGATTCAAAATGATTTTTCAACAGATGGGGATATTTCTATTTATCATTCTACTTTTTGTCGTTTTCCCAGTTATACTCCCGTTAGTTAGGATGATATTTGAATTATTCACCGGAACCGCTATAATTTGACTTATATAGAGGTTTCTGTTAATATTTTGTTGCTTTTATGCCAACATATAACCAACTCTTAAAAAAGGAGAGAAAGACAACCAAAGCTAAATCGAAAACTCCAGCTATGGCTTTGGGTTTCAATAATAAAAAGAACAGGCCTGTAAAATACTCCTCTCCCTTCAAGAGGGGCGTTTGTGTGAAGGTAACGACCATGACTCCAAAGAAACCCAACTCTGCTTTGAGAAAAATTGCTAGAGTTAAACTTACTAACGGAATGGAAGTTACTGCATATATTCCCGGCATGGGACACAACCTGCAGGAGCACTCCATTGTTCTGTTAAGAGGCGGCCGTGTTAAAGATCTTCCGGGCTGTAGGTATCATATCGTTCGTGGTATCCTGGACTCCATGGGTGTCGAAGGAAGAAGACAAAAAAGATCTAAATACGGTGCTAAGAAACCAACTACTTAATTATGCGAAGAAAGTTAAAGAAAAAAATAGAGACTCCACCAGACGTAAAATACGATTCTGTTTTGGTTAACAAATTAATCAAAAGAGTTATGCGGGATGGTAAAGGGGGCTCAGCTCGAAAAATTGTATATGGCTCAATGGATATTGCTGCAAAGAAAATTGGCAAGAAGCCAATGGAGATGTTGGAGCAGGTAATTGAAAATGCTGGCCCGATGATGGAATTGCGTTCCCGAAGAGTCGGTGGTGCGAACTATCAGATCCCATACCCTGTACAAGGTGAAAGAAAAACAACTTTGGCTGTTAGGTGGTTAGTGGGCTTTGCAAGAAAAAGAAAAGGTAATCCAATGGAACAGAAACTAGCTGAGGAATTTATTAACATATACAACAACGAAGGCGATACTATTAAAAAGAAAACTGACACTCACAAGATGGCTGAGGCTAACAAGGCTTTTGCTCACTTTGCATGGCACTAAAGTATGCG
>SDBT01013194.1_pt1 | contig 13253 bp, 6 predicted proteins | sample 2277101 | NCBI WGS metagenome assembly SDBT01 (sample SAMN10404973, study PRJNA504765) | marine sediment metagenome | isolation source: marine sediment core GS10_PC15, 103 cmbsf | place: Arctic Ocean: Southern Knipovich Ridge | collected 2010 | reverse complement strand
CGAAGTTCCCGTTGCTTAAAACCATCGACAGCTTTGACTTTGCTTCACAGAAATCCGTCAATGAACCTTTGGTAAGAGAATTACTGCGTTGCGAGTTCATCGACCATCATGAAAATGTTCTGCTCATCGGTAATAGTGGAACGGGTAAAACCCATCTGGGCACCGCGATGGGCTTTGCCGCCTGCTGCCAGGGCTATAAGGTCAGATTCTTTGGGTGTACTGCGCTGGTAACACAATTATTGGAAGCCCGCGAGGATCGACAATTGCAGAGATTGCTGACGCAACTTCAAAAGCAGGATCTGCTGATCCTTGATGAGTTGGGTTATGTTCCATTCAGCAAGACCGGCTCTGAGTTGTTATTTGAGGTGATCAACCGCGTACCTCCTGTGAAGCCGTGTCAGCCGTTGGCCTGACTATCTCTTGCCGGGGACGTAATGATTCGACATCCACTGGACGTCCCGTCCCAGGCTCGGGGCTTGGCTTTCCCCGCCTGCGCGACGGATCGTGTCGCCATCCAGCCAGACATGTTTTTCGGCATGGCCATCGGCAAAGCCGATTGTACTGCGGTCGTTATGGAAGATCGCCACATCATCAATCCAGGAAGGTGACGATCCGTAATTCATGATCCACGAGCCCATATTCCAACTGCGGTCATCGGTAGTCTCAAGGAAGACCATCTTCATTGCAGGGGTCATGATCTCACCCATCTTGTCCACACACTTCACATCATTCGGCTGTTCACCGTGCATCAGGCCGGTAATCGAATAACTCCGCCTCCCGCCTCTATCTACCTGCGCGCGGTAGTTTTTGTCCGCCGGACAATGCCACGGTTTCTCGCTTCCCACATAGGGCGCCAGAACACCGGTCATTATCCCCCTTTCCTCATCTTCCAGAGTACATACAAATGTATTGACAGTGCCACCCGTATACGTACCATCGGCAGCATGAGGGGGATTCACGAACCATGCATTGTCTTTGTATGGACCTTGGAAATTGGTGGTGGTCAGCCAATACGGTAAATTGGCATATTGAGCGTCTCGCGGAACATGTCCGTTGCAGAGCTTCGAGTCATTATCCTCTGCGTAGAGGTACCAGCACATGGATATACCGCGCAGGTTCGAAAGACACACCGCCCCCGTAGCCTGCTGCTTGACCGCATTGAGAGCGGGAATGAGAATTGCCAGCAGCAAAGCGATGATAGCGATAACGACCAGAAGTTCTATAAGCGTAAAAGCTCTTTTGTTTTGCATCTGAAGCCTCCGTTGCATATTGTGCGCTATGTTAACCTGACATTTCCCATTTACTCTCTTACAAAACATAACTCTCTCCGTTCGAGTTCAATGATTTTACAAAAATCATGCTATCATTCCTGTGGAGTGCTTACAGGACCCGTCGATTCACCCTTAAAAAGTGTTGCCTCCGCCGGCTGCAAAAGAAGAGGCCCTGCCCAGTCACCGTCGCTTGACTGCATGCGTTCGATGCAGAGTCGCAGATACGGCGTGGGGTCCGGCATCTCGATACATGTAACAGAAGGGCAGACATAGCGAGTGAGCCCCTCGTCATTGATCGTGCATACCGAAACATCCTCTCCGACCTTGATACCGCGGTCATGCAGAGCACGACTCGCTCCGACAGCCGCAGGTGCAGTTGTGCAAAACAATGCCGTCGCCTTCAGTTGGCTCTGATTGAGAATGGCTGTCATCTGATCATAAGCACGTTTAATCGGCGGGTCAAAGCTCTGAACACCTTCGCCGAGAAGTTCCCCCCCTAACCGATGTGTCGCCCGCCAAAGCTGCCACTGCTCGATTCGCCCCCGAATCACCATGTCTTCAGCCTGCACATTGAAGCAATCTACAGTGCGATGTCCTGATTCGGCAAGGTGGTCAAGCAAACGCTGCACCCAGAACGAGGGAAACAAAAATACCGAATGAATACCATGCATCGACAGATCCTGCCCAAGAACCGACACGGACCTGCCCGCACCGGCAAGCCTTTCGATAACTTTGGGAGGGATATCTTCGGCGCTTGGGATCAAAAATACGCTTGAAAAGCTGCTAAGTGCATCCTGAAGAATTGGGTCGTCCCAGTGGACATAAAGAATCGTTCTGATCCTGGCCTTGAAATCTTCACCAGCACGCTCGGCAGCCAGGCGCCATTTTTCCACATCACCCGACGACAGATAAGGAACAAGCATCCCCAAAGTAAGCTGCGCAGAGCTGAGGTTGTCCCCAACAGACAATCGCCCATTTGGAAGTCGCTTTAGCAAACCTCTCCGGATCAACTGATCAATCGCTTTGCGCGTGGTCATCCGCGAGGTGCCCATCTCAGTAGACAGATATCGCTCGGCGGGTATCTCGGTCAGAATATAATCGCCGTGGCGGATTCGCCGCTCCAGCAATCGCTCAACTTTTCGGGCCTTCGTCGACATTGTCAATTTCCTTCATTTTCATGCGTAGAGAACATGACAATAGACCTTTTCTGTATAGGAGTCAAGTGTTTTTTTAGAATTTGGTCTGGCTAATCGCCAAATATGCCAAATAATGATTTCTGAAGACAACTTTTTTGCAGGCTAATGATTGTTTTTCAGTCGGCTCAAAAACCACATAACTGCTGTATGTAAAAGCAGTTATGTTTGATGTTTGCTCGGAATCGTATTTTAATGTCTGATAATAATAGGTAATAAGAAAAAATTATCTATTGACAATTCGCATCGCTGGAGGTACATTTGTGGTAATCAACTGTGAATTAGTATACCGCAATGGTCTATTTAATAAGTTGACGCGAGCGAGATTTGGTGATGCGGGCGTCTCTTTGGCGCTCCCACTATCAGTAATGATAGAAAAGTTCTCATATAGGAGAGAGGCAAGGCGCGAGGTCAAAAACATTTCATTAATCATTCTGAGCGTCTGTTCCTGCCCGTAAACAGGCATAAACAGGGCTATGGACTTGACCTGAGTTGAGTCCTTTAATGTGCAATCATTATTATTGTTGTTTTGGAAGGAGAACTAAGATGCAAAAGATTATTGTTATGTGTTTATGTGTTATGTTGATGGTGAGTACGGCAAGCGCCAACACGGTGTGGGACCCCGCGGGAAATGGGATATATCCGCCGGACGCGGGGGACTGGAGTGAGCCGAATAACTGGTCCAATGGGTATCCTGGTGTTGACGATCAAAAGCCTGTTTTTAATGTGGCCGACGCCGCAGAGTGTCAGGTGACGACCGTTACCACGTCGTTTTCGAGTAACCTGGTTCTAGGCGATGGCGGACCGGGCGGTGTGCTTCGCATTATGGACGGTGGAAGCATTGAAGGAGGTACCGGCGGCGCATGGTGCAGTATCGGATACAACAATACCGCTCGCATGATCGTTGAAAAGGGTGGTTTAGCAACTTTTAGGCATCACCTGTGGGTCGGACATAATAATGCTGATGGAATTGGCACCCTCGATATTAATGGCGGAACTGTAAGAGTAGATGAAATGTTTGGGCTTGACTTTTATGGCAACGGCGGTCTTGGATTTGTAAATGTCAATGAAGGTCTTCTGAGTCTGCACAACTTCAACGATACCCAGTCGATCCGTCCTGGCTCGAATCTTGACATTCGATATGGTAAAGTCGTCTTTGACGGGGATCACTCTGGTAAATTAACTGATGAGCTTGCTGACGGAAGAATAACCGGTTTTGGTCTTATTGGCAATGTAAACGTAGATCTTGTAGATGGCAATACTACCCTTACAGCGACTCATCCTATGGATCCGTGGCCAAGAAACAAAACGGTGGAAGCGGGGGATGTGAAATTGGAGTGGACGAATTCAGATCCGAATGATCCCGCTGGTTCGGTCTGGGTAGATGTGTGGTTCGGAACGGATCCGAATAAACTGGACCAACGTTACTCGCGGTATGTCACTCAAGATGAAGCGACTTTTGTTGTAGTCAATGCTCCCGATGTAGAAGCTAAATACTACTGGCAGGTGGATTCGTATATTTATGGCGATCCGACTTTAGTGGTCTACGACAATGATGACCCCGAGGCTTTCCATGTCATCGAAGGCGAAGTTTGGAGTTTTAATGTAACAAATGATTTGCCGATTGAAGATGTCAATGCCGGTTTAGATATGATTACATGGCATAACGAGGAAATTCTGCTGGCTGCGACTGTTGATGATGACGGCGAGTCGGAGTTGACCTACGCCTGGAGTGCGGACCCTGCAGGTAGTGTTGATTTCTCCGCGACAAACGTTGAAGATCCAACAGTTACAATTGTCCCTCTCAGGAATATGGTCAGAGGAATTCAGAGTGATCCCAATGATGACTCCGAAGAGCATCTAAATGAATTGTCTCCAGATGCAGGTGCTAAGCCGCGAGGATTTATAGAGTTGACCAGTAGCGACCTGGAGCTTGGCTCAGAGGGCAACGGCGGTCGGGATTGGCAGGTTATCGCCGTTCAATACGACACGCTGGGTATTCCGCAAGGAGCGACCATCGTCAGCGCGAAGATAACGTTCGAGGTTGACAATTCAGGCTCGGCGAGGACCGACAACAATTATACAATCCTTGCCGAAGCAATCGATAACGCCTTACCGTTTACCGACGCGGATTTTGATATTACGAATCGCGCCCGATCGACAGCATCGGTTTCCTGGGCTCCTGCTGCCATGCCTCCTGTTAATGCAAAAATCGATACTCCTGAGCTCAAGACGCTGATTCAGGAAGTCGTTGATCGGGGAGGTTGGTCAGCCAATAACCGGTTGACGCTGATGATCTATCCGGATTTCTATCTGGCTTTGTCGAATCCTGCTGATGGTGATGCCGACCATCGGGTTCAGGAGATCGAATTTGAAGCCGGACCTGGTTCTGACTCAGCAACCTTGACGGTTTTGTATGAGATGTCAGAAGGTTCTCCGCCTGCTTCGGGTAATACTATGTACACCGTCACATTGACACTTGCGGTTAACGACGTACTCAACACGGATCCTGTTGAAGATACTCTGACGCTTGACGTGTACGGAACTGCTTGTGATGCGACGCTTGGTGCAGATTTGAGAGAGATAGCTGACTCTGACGGCGACTGCAAGATTACCCTTGCAGACTTTGCTGCGCTGATCGCGCCCTACTGGGCTGATGATTATGCGTTAACAGTCCCTATTCCTGGGCCGTAAACAGTGCTATGAACTTAACCTGAGTTTAGTCGTTTAATGCTACAAACAGTCTTGAAGTTGTTTTGGAAGGAGAACTAAGATGCAAAAGATTATTGTTATGTTATTTGTATTAACTGCTGTTGCAGGGACTGTAAATGCCGTTGTCTGGAATGCTGCGGGTCCTGACCCAGCCAACTGGGGTATAGCGGCAAACTGGGACCCTGTTGGCGTTCCGGGTAGTACTGACAAGGTCCAATTTACTAACGACATGGCCGAGTGTATCGTAGACTCTGATGTTGTTACTGGCCAAGTGGTTGTTGGAGACAACGGTGGCACTGGCTTTACACGCGAGTTAACGATTGTCGACGGCGGCTCTCTGGTTACCGGCGGTAGCTGGACCACAAGCGGTTATAACAGATCGGCCAATATTACCGTTGAAGAAGGCGGTTCTTTTGAAACCACAACTCGTTTTGGAGTTGCCTGGTTTGACAACGGCGGCAGTAATCCCGCTAACTCTACCCCTCAGACTTCTTACCTTAATGTTAACGGTGGTGACGTGCTAATCGGCGGACACCTTCAGATCGGTCGTGACGCCCCAACCGGGAACAACACTGCCATTGGGTTACACACCGCAATTGTTAACGTTAACAGCGGACGATTGGAAGTAACCGGTACCATTCAGTATGTAACTTGGGAAGGTTCTCGTATTGATATCAGGTATGGAACCATGATTGTAAATGGTGATTATACTGGTAATTTTGATACCTTGGTTGCGAGCGGATATATAACCGGTTTTGGCGGTCTCGGGACAGTGGAAGCTGTCTTTGCCAATGGCGTGACTACCATTACAGCGACTCCTCCGAATCCGTTGGATCCGTCTCCAGTGAATGAGACGGTCATAGCAGGTACATTTGATTTAAGCTGGACGAATATTGAACCGAATCTTCCCGGTACTTCGGTGTGGGTTGATGTCTGGTTCGGCAGGGATCCGGAGGCGCTTGTACTTGTTGTCACCATACCACCTACAGGTGAGAATACGACTGCCGCGGAGGTCACAACTGTTGACGACAATGAGTCGGGTGACGTGACATACTATTGGAAGGTAAATTCGTATACTTTCGGCAATCCGGGAGAGGTGGACTATAACAGCGACGGTGAGCCGAACTATGTCGAAGGCACGCTGTTTACTTTTGACGTAACAGGTGATCGTTCTCCTGAAAATGTCAACGCCGGTGTTGATATGATTACATGGATTGGCCAACCAGTTGACTTGACTGGTACTTATGATGACGATGGTACATCGGCCGTGGATGTCACCTGGAGTGTGGCCTCTGCTACTGGTGCTGATGTTGAGTTTTCAGCGACTAACATTGTAGATCCAACTGTTACGATTGGCGAGTTGGATGATATTTCGATAGACAATACAGTTTGGAACTGGGTAAGTGATTTGACAGCAGTCGGCGATCCCGGTACTGCAGGTATCGAGCTAAGTGCAGACACGCCTTGGCCAGATGATGAGTATGAGGCTGACGGTATCTATACTTCTATTGCCGAAATTCCTGCTGGAACCTACACAGTAAAATACGATTATTTCGTACCCGTCGGCGGCGGCGTAGCTTTCCAGGACTGGTGGTTAGAGGCGGGGCTGTATGACGTAACTAACCCAGTTGACCCGTGGGATGGTTCTGAAATAATAGGTGGCGAGCCCTGGGCCTATGCAGCGGACACAGCAGGTACATGGCAAACATTTGAGTTTGAATTTACGACGTCTGTACCAACAGACACGGTTTGGGTTGGCGCGGGCAGTTATACCCAGGGCTATGACGTATTTGTCAAAAATGTTGAGGTGCTAAGTCTTCTCCCTGATCCGGCTATCGTTACTTTGACGTTTACAGTTCAGGATGGTGCAAATCCGGCTGTTTCTGACGACCTGATTGTTACTGTGTATGCCGACGCCTGTGAGGCAGCTCGCGTAGGTGATGGTCGGGCGGCGAATTATCCTGGCGATTTCAACAGCGACTGCATTGTTGACTTCACAGACCTTGTTGAGGAAATCGTGGTCAAATGGCTTGATGATTATACATTAACAGAGTCTATTCCTGTTCCCGGCCAGTAAAGGGCCAGGGACAGGTCATTGTCCTAATATAACGGGTGCCCCGGGCTAAATCCATGGCGCCCGATAAGATGCATGTGAAGTGTGTATAAAGTGTGTGTGTAAAGTGTGTGAATTGTGTGTGTGTGAATTGAAAGGTGTGGCAATGTGTGATGCTGTTCTGTGTTGGAACAGAGATGCTTTGCTGTAAAATGTAATTTTTTAATTTTTGCGGAGGATTGTATGATGAAAGGAATAAGTGTAGTATGTGTAGTAGCCATCTTGTTGATGGCAAGTGTCAGTAGTGCCGCAATTCGCTACAAGCAGAGCGGTCCCTGGGAGCAACTTTCTGTCGACGGTAGTGCCGGTTGGCAAGATGTCGCTGTGCCTGGCGCAGGAACTGATGCCCGATTAAACTGGGGTAACAACACTGTTACTCTGGACTACGCAGCTCCGACGGTTGGCAGCCTTAAAATCGGTGTTGACCAGGGTGGTAATCTGGTGATCAATGACGGTGGAATCATGTCATCGTCCAGCTGGTCGGGTATTGGGGTCACCGGCGCCATAAACGCTTCAATGACCGTCAACAGTGGCGGAATTGCGAACATTGGTGGTCACCTGTGGATGGGTGCTGGTCCTGTCGGTAATTATGGTTACTTGGATATCAAGAGCGGCGGTGCGGTCAATGTCAGTCAAAATATCGGTCTTGGCACGATTAACGCCTCCACCACTAATGGTGGTACTGCCCTGATAGACGTCGCTGGTGAACTGAATCTGCACCTGTGGAGCAACACTCTTTCGATTCAGGATGGTTCAGTGCTTAACATTCTTGGAGCTGGTGTTGTTACCGTTGGTGGTAATAGAGTAAATGCTGCAAATGATTATTTCGGCATTGGGAAGATTACCTCTGATACCGGTAGTATATTGGCAACTTATGATTCCGGTGCAAACCTGACTACTATTGTAACTCCTGAGCCTGTATCAATGCTTCTGCTGGGTTTGGGCGGACTGTTTATCAGAAAGCGCCGCTAATTTAGATTGAGTCTACATTGACTCAATAGTGGGTAATGGAAAGGCCCGGCTCTTCTGTGAGCCGGGCCTTTATCTCGTTGCCGCCAGGTCTTTCATTTGCGGCCTGGGGAGTTTGTTTTGCAGGAAATTCAAGGATGGGGCCCGGATAAAAAATCAGGGATCACATTCCAAAAAACTCAGCGGTTCCATGGAGATTTTTTAAATGCAGAAATCGATTGTGTGTTTATGCGTTATGTTGATGGCAAGTGTCGGCGGTGCCGCCACAATACGTTATAGGCTCAGTGGTCCCTGGGAAGATCTTTCCGACGGCGCTGGTAACGGCTGGCAAGGTGGTGTTATGCCTGGCTCACTCGATACCGTCCGATTCAACTGGGGCAACAACACAGTTACCCTGGACTACACGGCTCCAACTGTTGATAGGTTTCAAATGGGTGTTGATGAGTCCGGTGGACTGGAGGTTAATAGCAGTGGAGTCCTTACGTCGACAGGCACTAGTAAGGTTGGAAACAACAACTTCTGCACCGGTTGGCTGACAGTCAACACAGGCGGAGTTGTCAACGCCGGTGGCGATTGGATGATGGTTGCCGGCAATTCCAATATAACCGGTATCCTTACTATCGATGGCGGAGAAATGAACGTTAACGGTCATCTGTGGGTTGCCACCGGCACAGTGCACTATGACTATGGTGGCAGAAATCCCGGGAAAACAACTATATGGGCTGAGCCGGCTTTTGTAATCCTCGGCACGGGTGATGTAGATGGCGACGGCGATGTGGACGCTACAGATATATTTCTGTTCGTGGCCGAATGGCTCGATCCCGATCCCGATCCCGATCCAGATGCAAATTTTACGAGAGACGATCCGGCGCAGGTGGATATGGCTGATTTTGGAATATTGGCAAAAAACTGGAAACACAACGAATTCAGCCAAACTCTAACCGGCAAAATCATGTGCGGCTACCAGGGGTGGTTTAACTGTTCCGGCGATGGAGCCAACAGAGGGTGGGTACACTGGGGCAAAAGCGGAAAATTCGAGCCCGGTTATTGCTCAGTAGACATGTGGCCCGATATGAGCGAATACGACGCAGATGAAAAATTTCGGACACCTTTTCAGCACGCAGACGGCAGTACGGCCCATGTATTCAGCTCGTATAACGAGAAGACAGTGCTAAGACACTTTTCGTGGATGGCCGAATATGGTATTGACGGCGTCTTTCTACAGCGGTTTGCAACGGGAACTAATCCGGGATCGGCCGCCCGAAACCACAAAGACCGGGTCATGCTTCATTGCCGCAAAGGAGGCAACCTGTACAAGCGTGCCTGGGCGATGATGTATGACATATCGGGTCTGGGAGCGGGACAAACTCAGAAAGTTATTGACGACTGGAAACATCTGGTTGACACATACGGTATTAGTCAGGATCCTGCAGATTCGGCTTATCTGCATCATAATGGAAAACCGGTTGTTGCCATCTGGGGGATCGGATTTAAAAATCGCTCATATACCCTTGATGAATGTCTGGTCATGGTGAATTTTTTCAAGAATGATCCTGTTTATGGCGGCTGTACGGTTATGCTGGGAGTTCCAAGCTACTGGCGAACTTTATCAGGCGACTGCGTCAATGATACAAAAGTCCATGACAATATTCTGGCGGCCGACATTGTCAGCCCCTGGGCGGTTGGGAGATTCGGCAGTAAATATACCAGTGAGTTGGATAACTATGCCAATAACGTCTGGGTGCCGGATAAGGCATGGTGCGATGCGAATAGCAAGGAATACCTGCCGGTTGTTTTCCCGGGCTTTAGCTGGCAGAACCTTCAGCAGAACGATAAGTTCGATCAAATCCCAAGACTGGGTGGTACTTTCCTCTGGAGGCAAATTTACAAGGCCATTGCTCAAGGCGGCGCGACGATGATCTATCAGGCCATGTTTGACGAAGTCGATGAAGGGACCGCGATTTTTAAATACACCAATGACCCGCCAGTCGGATCAACGCCGTTTTTGCCTACGGGTAATGCATCGTATCGGCCTTATGATATCAGCGATGCGCAATTGCCCAGCGACCATTACCTCTGGCTTGTTGGCCAGGCTGGGCGTATGCTCCGTGGAGAAATCGCGCTGACCGCGAATATGCCCCTTCGCTAAAACCAATAGCCTGTTCCTTTTTCTTTCCGCCGAGGAGGCTAACTTCCGGGCGTCGGGGTTGCGGCCTGCCAGTTGGAGTAATCCCGGCCATAGGTATTGACATTCTGACGATGAAGTGAATCGCCGCCGCCGTCGGCACTTGTGGGCCAAGGGGCCTCATTATCATAATCGATCTTTTCGATAGGAATCCAGTACCTGTCCTCGTCATACTCTTTGTCGCCGGGAATCTGAATCTCAAGTTCTTCACCGCCATTGTTCAGCTTGCCGTCATAAGGGCCATATACAGCACACGGAGCAGAACTGTAATTTGCCGGGTTCCTGGCAAGCAGGATATAGTGGTCGGGTTCAATGGTCACACCGGGCGGGAATTCGTATCCCGTTCCCTCTAAACGCCAGGTTACAACTTCTGGAACAAAGACACGCGGCGAAGTTTCGGTAGTTACCCTCGTCTCCAGCGTCACAGCAGAGCCGGAACGGTTATACAACTCAACAAACTCATAATCGGCTCCTGCGGGTGGACGGTAATAAATCTCGGTAATCACAATATCCGGAATCAGCGGGCCATTATTGACAGCATCCTGCGATGGCGTACTTTGTCGAACAAAGTCATAACCGCCTGACAATTCGGCCTTTTCGTAGCGGCCAAAGGTTACGTCGGTTTCAGAGGCATCGAACTTCTGCTGTGTCTGATAGAAGCCGGTTACTTCCCCGCCCTGCCCTGAATACAGATACACTGTCTCCCCACCTTCGCTAAGACCAAACGCAATATTACAGCCATCAGCAGTTGGGTTACCGAAAGTATCGTCCTGCTCCAAAGACAGATATCCATATGCAGGAACAACAGTACTATCCTGGAATTCATATTTCATGATATTTGTGTCGTCACTGTCATTATCCGACAGGAACCACCCGCTGATATTAATGCCCTGACCAGTCGTATTATACAGTTCGATCCAGTCCGGATTGGCCGCATGGGAATGGGCAAGCAGCTCATTAACGACAATACTGTCGGCCGCCAAAGCCGTCTCCGGCGCCTGACCCGGTGTGCCGCCAGCATAAAGGCTTGAACGCCAGCCGAATTTAGTATCCCAGTCAGTGAGGTCGGTACTGGCCGGATCGACCATTGTCAGGGAAAAACCAGATCCATCAGTCAACTCGAACCAAGAGTCCTTGTAGTCAAAGTCGTGAATCTCGGCGCCGATCGCCTCGCGAAGAACTATCTCTTCGCCGCCGTTGTCCAAAGAACCGACATAACTGCCCGGAACGATATTTATCCCTGCGGTGTTATAACGTGCCGCAAAGGCCGCCTGGTTTTTGACCAGCACAGTATATTCGCCCGCAGCAAGTGTGTGATCGCCAAAGGTAAAGTCTATACCGTCGGTAAAGTGGACGAGGTTCAGATTGACAGCCACACCCCCGATATTCTTCAACTCGATAAACTCAAAATCCTCATCGATGAGATTCTGGTCACCGGCAGCACCTTTTTCTGCTTGTGTCGGATCAGTTGGATGGTACATAAGCTCTGTGATACGCAAATTCTCAAGAATAGGGCCGACAGCGTAGACCTCTTTGTTCTGGGCGCTCCAGTCGCCGCCATCCTTAAGACGCGCCCTTACGCATGTACTTTTGTCAAACTCGATCTGCGCATCGCCAGGATCGCCACCCGGTCTGGCGGCCTCGAGACTCAGATCGAAACTCAGATCTGAACTATCATAATTGCGTTGATGAACTTCAACAGCCAGGATATTACTGCCCTCATTGAGAGTGTTGACGGGAACGCTGAAAGTAGTTGTTTTATTGTCACTGGTGCTGCCATTTGCACGTGTGCTATAGGCTATGGCACCACTTGGCATTTCAATACGCTTTACTTCCTGATCATTTATATACACTACTGCACCATCATCATACAGCAGATCAACGGACAGATCAGTTATATTCGACACGTTGGTTACATTAAAGGTATGTCTGAAATACGCTGTGTAACGGTAGTTCACTTTCGGGCCGAAATAGGTTGTTTCGTCATTATCACCAAATCCGAGTTGGCCGGGGCCTGAACCCCATGAACTGTCGTTGAAACTCAATGCCCGCCAGGCGGTTCCCTGGTCAGTTCCATCATAAAGATATTTCCAGGACGAAACTGACATATCAACTATCGATTCGGTTATTGGCCCACCCGGATCGCTATAAATCTCAGCATTAGGATTGATCCCGCCCCCCGCCAAACGAGGATCTTCGCCATTTAATGTATAATAAATGGTTCCTGACCCCCCTGAAGGCAGACTGATATAAAGGGGGGCACCCTGATTAACATAACTGCTTGAAGGGCTGAAGACCGGAGGCCTTTCGGCAAAACGATTAACAATCTCCCCATCCAGGTAGTTCAGACGGTTGGTGATCCAGTTTTTAAAAAGGACGATTTCAGCTTCAAAGGACCTCGGAAAACGACCACTGATACCGTGAGTTCTGTCCATTGCTTCAGTCATCAGGGTAACCTGCTCATCGATATAGGCCATGGTTAGAGCTGTATTTAAAACCTCTTCCCGGTGTTCAAACCAGCGGTCGGCAAGCATTATTTTGTATTCGAGAATTTGTTGCAATTTTTGGTGCCATTTCCCGGTAATTTCTCCTTGATTTCTCCAGCCGGTATATCCTCTACTATTGGGCCCACTGTTGTGGAAGGAACGATCGAAGTCCCATGGCGGGCCCGAACAATTTTTTCCATCGCGGTCCTTATGAGCAAAATAACTGCCCCAGAAGGCATCTGCATCATTACCGATCTGTTCGACAATGCCGTGATCGATCCAGGATATCACGTCAACGTAATCAGAGTACTTAGGACCGGGACC
>SDBT01013193.1_pt1 | contig 13254 bp, 8 predicted proteins | sample 2277101 | NCBI WGS metagenome assembly SDBT01 (sample SAMN10404973, study PRJNA504765) | marine sediment metagenome | isolation source: marine sediment core GS10_PC15, 103 cmbsf | place: Arctic Ocean: Southern Knipovich Ridge | collected 2010 | reverse complement strand
AGGCCCACCCTACAAGCCCGCGGGAATTGTGGGTCCGACGTAGGGTGGGCCTTGGCCCACCTTCAGATTCGCCGCCGGTGAGCACGGTGAGACTGACAGCCACGAATTTTGCAAGTGGCTCTCTGAATTCTGAATTCGGAATGAGCACGCCCCCTCCCCAGTCTCATCGGGAGGCGCGGTGAGAAATTCCGAATTCCGAATTCCGAACTCCGAATTCGCGAACGCCGCGTTCGCGCTAAGATGCTTCCATGCTGGAGCCGATTCTCAACGAGAAACAAAAAGAGCTTCTCACGGCTGAGCGTGGGCTCCTGGCCGAGGTGATGGCTGGGCTCGAGCGCTCTGAGACGAGCACCGAGGACCTGCAGGCTCTCACCGACTCGGTGAGTCAACTCGACGAGCTTTTTTTGCTGGTGGTGGTGGGTGAGTTCAACGCCGGCAAGAGCGCACTGATCAACGCCCTTCTCGGCCAGGCGGTGCTCGCCGAAGGGGTGACGCCGACGACCTCCAAGATTCACCTCATCGCCTGGGGCGAGGAGCTCGAACGCGAGCCGATAGGGGCTGTCGGAGAACGGATCACCGCCCCGGTCGAGACCCTGCGCCAGCTGACCATCGTCGATACTCCCGGTACCAACGCTCTCGACCGTGCGCACGAAGCCCTCACCACCGATTACGTACCGCGCGCCGATCTCGTGATATTCGTGACCTCCGCGGACAGACCGCTGTCCGAGAGCGAGCGGGTCTTCCTCGAGACCATCCGCCAATGGGGCAAGAAGGTGGTCATCGTCGTCAACAAGGTCGACATCCTGCGCGGCGAAGACGAGGTGGTGGAGGTCCTCGAGTACGTGTCATCGAACGCGAACCGGCTGCTCGGCGTCGATCCCGAGGTTTACCCGGTATCGGCCCTGCGCGCCGCCGAGGCGGAGGACGCCGAGGCGCGGGCGGCGAGCGGTTTGCCGGCAGTGGAAAGATTCCTTCACGACACCCTCGACAGCGGCGAGCTGCTGCGGCTCAAGCTCGGCAACCCGCTCGGCGTCGCGGTGCACCTACTCAATGGCGCGCTCGAAACCGTGGAGGGACGGCTCGAGCTGCTGGGCGACGATCTTCGCACCATCGACGATATCGAACGTCAGACCGAGACCTGGACCTCCGACGTGCGCCGGGAGTTCGAACTTCGATTGTCCGACATCGATAACGTCCTCCACGGCATGGAGCGGAGGGGGGTCGATTTTTTCGATGACACCGTGCGTCTCGCGCAACTGCCCAAGCTCTTCGACAAGTCCCAGCTCAAAAAGCGCTTCGAGGCCGAGGTTGTGGCCGACGCGCCGGAAACCGTGGAGGCCAAGGTCGACTCGCTCATCGACTGGCTCGTGAATTCGGAGCTCGGCCACTGGCAGAACGTGGTCAACCACGTCAACCGCCGGGTCGGTAAGCATGCCGACCGCATGGTGGGGGAGATCAGCGGTCGCTTCGAGACCGACCGCACGCGACTGCTCGAGACCGTGGGCCGCGCGGCCCGCGACGGGCTGGCGTCTTACGATCGCGCAGCCGAGGCCAGCCGGATGGCTGAGGATCTGCAGAAGGCCGTCACTTCGACCGCCGTGCTCGAGGTTGGCGCCGTCGGTCTCGGTGCGGCGGTGGCATTGGCGGCAAGCTCTACCGCGGCCGACATCACCGGGTTAGCCGCTGCCGGCACCATGGCGGTGCTCGGGCTCTTCATCCTGCCCCACCGCCGCCGCCGCGCCAAGTTAGAGCTCAAACAAAAGATCGCCGCGCTTCGCTCCGAGCTCATGACCGCCCTCAGCTCTCACTTCGAGGCCGAGTCCGAGCGCGGCCGCCGCCGCCTCGAAGACACCATAGCGCCGTACACGAGGTTTGTGCGCTCGGAATCCGAACGCCTCACCGGCGAGCGCGACCAGCTCAAAGCGCTCTCGGAACGCGTCGGCGAGTTGACCGCGCGCATCCACGGGTTGGTATCATCAGGGAGCCGCGAAGCGGCGGCAGACAATTAGCCTGGGGCGTCAGCCCCAGGCTATGGTTCTTTCGCGCCGTCGGCGCTTACTGCACCTCCGGCAACGGTCTCCCCGGCGTCCACGGCACCCCGGCCGCCTCCATCCTCGTCTCCAGTGCCGGCAGATCGACGTCGACGAGCTGCCGCAGCCCGGAATCGATGTCTTCGAACTCCTCGGCGGCGATCTCGAGGGCGCGGCGGTGAGTCGCGGTCGGGCCGTAGTCGGACTGCCCGTCGGTAAATGAAGCCACCCGCAATCGCCACGCCACGGTCGGCACGCTCGGCTCGCCCATTGATCTACGGGAACGGTTCCCGGACAGCGCCTCATCGAGCTCGTACAGCCGCTGCTTGAGGGCCTCGAGCTCGCTGTCGAGCCCGCCCGGTTCGGTCTTCGATCGCGCCAGTGCCTTCTCGAGATCATCGATGCTCTCAAACGTGAGCTCGATGACCTCGTCGGCGGCGGTGACCGCGCGCTGCAGCTCGGCGACCTCGCCCATGAAGAGAGCGGTATCGGTCGGCGATGACCCCTCGAGAACCCCCTTGAAAACTCGCACCACCTCGAAGTCCACGGGACCGGCCAAATCCGTGACCTGCCCATCGGCCCTTTTTGACAGCGTGACCGAGTAGGCCCCGGGAGGCGCCATGAAGCCGCTGTCTCCGCGGTCGGGACGGCCCCGGCGGGCGGTCACCACCCTTTCGATGGCGCTGGTGGTCGGGTAACAGAGGTCCCAGGCGACGCGGTGGAAACCGGCCTTGGTCGGGCCTTCGATAATGCGCACCACCTCACCGCCGGCGTCGCGCACCGTCAGCAGCATGGCTGCCTCGGGCTGCCGCCGCTCGCGTTCGATCGCGTCGTAGCCCGCATACGGCGTGTCCTTCCACTCCTTCTCGAGCTTCTTCTCGGTCTCACGGCGCTGATCCTCGAGCGACTCGAAATCCTGTCCGAGGTGGTAGGTGAAGACGGCGCCGAAGGGCGGGTTGTCGGCGATGTAGTAGGCGCCCCCTTGCGAGGCCTGACCGCTCTGGCCGAGTGGACGGCGCTGGATGTACCACGGCGCGGTGCGCACCGGGAAGAGGACGGCTTCCCCGGCAAGGACCTCCTCGCTAATCTCCCTCAATGGCGTGTAGTCGTCGAGGAGGTAGAAGCCGCGGCCGAAGGAGGCGCCGACGAGGTCGTTCTCACGCCGCTGGATGGCGAGGTCGCGAAAGGAGATGGTGGGCACGCCGCCCGAGAGCTCGACCCACTTCGCGCCGCCGTCGACGGTGAAGAAGATCCCGAACTCGGTGGCCGCGAAGAGGAGCTCCGGCTTGACGTGGTCCTGGACCAGCCGCCACACCAGGTGGCGGTCGGGCAGGTCGCCGGCTATGGATCTCCAGCTGCGGCCGCGGTCGGTGGTTTTCATGAGATACGGCTTGAAGTCGCCATACTTGTGGTTGTCGAGACATACGTGGACCGTGTCGGCGTCGTAGAGGTCAGCCTTGATGTCGTTGACGAAGGCGGTGGCGGGCACTCCCGGCAGATCGCCGACCGGGATCGCCTTCCAGCTCGCGCCACCGTCGGAACTCACCTGCAGCAGCCCGTCGTCGGTGCCGGCCCACAGTACGCCCTCCTCAATGGGCGACTCGGCCAACGACGTGATGGTGTTGTAATTCGACATCGCGAAGAAATCCCACGGCGCGGTCGAGCTCCACTGCCGGCCCATCACCGGTAGCAGAACGCGATCCTGGTTCTTGGTCAGGTCGGGGCTGATCGGGGTCCAGCTGTCGCCCCGGTCGTCCGACCGCCATACCCGCTGGCTCGCGTAATAAAGCCGGGTCGGCGAGTGCGGGCTGATCAGGATTGGCGCGTCCCAATTGAAGCGCTCGGGCGGATCGCCGGGCTCGGGTTGGGGCTGGATGTAGACGATGCCACCGGTTGTGCGGTCGGTGCGCACCAGATTACCCTGCTGCCACTCCGAGTAGACGATGTCGGGATTGCCCGGCTCGACCGCCGGCTGGTGGCCGTCGGCAAAGAGGGTGATGAACCAATCGGCGTTCGAGATCCCGTTGACGTTGTCGGTGCGGGTCGGCCCGCCCTGGGTGTTGTTGTCCTGGGTGCCGCCGTAGACGTTGTAGAAGGGCTCGGTGTCGTCCACCGCCAGCTTGTAGAACTGGGTCACCGGCAGATTGGCGACGAATCGCCAGCTTGCTGCCAGGTCGAAGCTCTCGTAGAGCCCGCCGTCGGTGCCGGCCAGCAACCAGTCGGGATCATCGGGCCGGAATGCGAGGGCATGGTTGTCCGAGTGCTTGGCCAATTCCTTGACCCGGCGGAAGGTCCGGCCGCCGTCGTCTGAGACCTGCATCCGCACATCGATGAGGTAGATGCGGTCGAAGGCGTGCGGGCTTGCCTCGATCTCCTGGTAATAGTGGGGTCCGGTGCCGCCGGTGACCGCGTCCGATCTCTTCTCCCAACTCGCGCCGCGATCAGCGGTGCGCCAGGTGCCGCCCTTGCGGTTGTCGAGCTCGATGACCGCATAGACTACGTCCGGGTTCTGCGGCGAGATCGTGAGTCCGATCTTACCCACATTTCCTTTTGGAAGTCCGTTCGTCAACTTGGTAAAGCCGGCGCCGCCGTCGGTGGTCTTGTGGATCCCGGACTCGGGCCCGCCGTCGATCACAGCTGCCACGGTTCGGTGATGCTGCCAGGTGGCGGCGTACAAAACCTTGGGGTCGCGCGGGTCCATGACCACAGCGGTGACCCCGGTCCACTCGCCGTCGGAGAGGATGTTGTTCCAGGTCCGGCCACCGTCGGTGGTTTTGAAAAGCCCACGCTGTCCACCCGGCGACCAGAGCGGGCCCTGCGCCGCCAGGTACACGGTGTTCGAGTCCGTCGGATCGACGATGATTTCGGAGATGTGCTGTGAGTCCCCGAGGCCCATGTTCTTCCAGCTCGAGCCGCCGTCGGAGCTCTTGTAGACGCCGTCGCCGAAGCCCACGTGGCGGCCGCCGACGTTTTCACCGGTGCCGACCCAGACGATCTCCGGGTTCGACGGGTCGAGGACGACGCAGCCGATCGAGTACGAGTTCTGCTCGTCGAAGATCGGCTTCCAGGTAGTGCCGGAGTTGGTGGTCTTCCACACCCCGCCCGAGCCCACCGCCACGTACCAGGTGCTGGGATCGGTGGGGTGGATCGCGATGTCCGCGATCCGGCCCGACATCAGGGCCGGTCCGATGCTGCGGAACTTCAGTCCCGCGAAGGGCTTTGCAGTCATTCCCGTGTCGGCGTCTTTTTCATCGGCGGCCGCGATCGGCAGCGCCAAGGCGAACATGACCAACATCAACAAAGCTTTTCTCATGAGACCCCCCGTGAAGAGACAACATTCTCCGCCGCCACGGTAGCAGGATTCGACAGGGTTGTTGAGTGTTTGGGGGCCTGTGTCCCGTTGGGCTACAATGCATCCTCGAGGAAACTTGCTTTTCGACGAGGGAGAGAGATATGGATCGCACCACGTTCTTGAAGCTGGCATCAGTGTTAAGTGTGGCGCTGTTGATCGGATGCACGACGGTGGGGCCGGATTATGAGCAGCCGGAGACGCAGGTGCCCGACGCCTGGCACACGGCGGCCACCGAGGGTCTCCAGGAAGGTGAGGCAACCCTCCAGACCTGGTGGCGGGTCTTTGACGATGAGCTGCTCGACAGTCTGGTCATGCGTTCGGCTGGCGGCAACCTCGATCTGCGAGTGGCCATGTGGCGGGTGGAGGAGGCGCGCGCCCTGCGTGGCGTCGTCGCCGGTGTGAAGAAGCCGCAGGTCGGTTTTTCCGGTGATGCCTCGCGCGCCCAGCCGAGCGACAATGGCCTGGCCGGCGACTTTGCACCGCCCGAGGGATTCGAGGCCGGCAACCTCTTCAGCCTCGGCTTCGGCGCGGTCTGGGAGATCGATGTCTTCGGTCGCATCCGGCGCCAGGTCGAGGCGGCCGACGCCACGGCAGAGGCTCAGGTGGAGGCCTACCGCGACGTCCTGGTATCCCTCTACGCCGAAACCGCCCTCGCCTATGTCAACGTGCGCACCGCGCAGGAGCGGCTGCGGATTTCGCATGACAACGTCGATGGCCAGGAGGACACCCTCCAGCTCACCAAGGATCGTTTTTCGGCCGGGCTCGTGTCGGCCCTCGACGTGGCCCAGGCCGAGTCCAACCTCGCCAACACCTACTCGCTGATTCCGGTCATCGAGCGCGATCTCAATCAATCGCTCAACCGACTGGCGGTGCTGCTCGGAGAACCGCCCGGGGCCCTGCACCAGGAGCTCGCCGCCGAGGTTGCGATCCCGCACGAACCTGACGAGGTGACCACCGGTCTGCCGGTGGAGCTGCTGCGACAGCGTCCCGATGTGCGTCAGGCCGAGCGCCTTCTCGCCGCGCAGACGGCACGGATCGGGGTCGCTACGGCCGATCTCTACCCGACCTTTGGTCTGTCGGGGTTCTTTGGTGTCGAGGCGATCTCCGGAGGTGATCTTCTCGACGGTGACAGCCTGACCTGGAACCTCGGTCTGCCGATTCGCTGGAACATCTTTGCAGGCGGCAGCATCCGGTCGCAGATTCTGGTCGAGGAGTCGCGAACCAATCAGCTTCTTGCGAGCTACGAGCAGACGGTGCTCCTGGCCCTCGAGGAGGCTGAGAATGCAATGGTGGCCTATACCAAGGAGGTCGAGCGGCGGGAACGGTTGACCCAGTCGGTCGATGCGACCCAACGATCGCTGAATCTCGTCCTGACCCAGTACACCGCCGGACTCACCGACTTCCAGAATGTTCTCGATACACAGAGGACGCTTCTGCTTCGAGAGGACGAGCTCGCCGTGGCCGAGGGGTTCGTCATCGGCAACCTGGTCCGCCTCTACCGCGCCCTGGGCGGCGGCTGGGACCCGAACGCGGCTTAGGAGCCTGTCCGAGTATTAGGCGCGACCGCGTTACGAGCGCCGCGGCGTCAGCTGCAAGGCGCCGTGACGATGACGATGTCGCTCCATCGTTGAGGAGCGGCAACGCAGCAGATGGCGCCGCGCCGCCGTAACCCTCCGGGCGCAGGGGTCTTGCGGGCGCATACGGCGTTGCGACTCGTCGACGATGACGAACATCGACTTCCTCGCCGCGCCGTGTCTGCGCACCGCAAAACCCCTGCGCGCGGCGCGCTCCTAATACTCAGACAGGCTCCTGACCCGTCGCGCAGGAGAACGCGCCAACGGAGGAAAACCGCCAGGTCGCGCTGGCGAAGTCCGCCGCCACAGCAAGCTGATAGTGGATTCACGCGGTATCCGTGAGAATGTGCCTCGGCCCTTGTAGATGGGGGTTTCCTCCGTGTTGCGTGAGCACGGATACCTTGAAATACACGACCTGCCGACCGGGCAGTGTAGGCTGTTCGACATGGATCGAATGCGAGTGCTGGCGGTGGCGCGGGGCGACGCCCCGGCGGATCTGGCCCTGGACGGCGGCCGGGTGGTCAACGTCTTCACCCATGAGATTCTCGAACAATCGGTGGCGGTCGTGGACGGCATCATTGCCGCTGTGGGTGAGGCCCGCGACGCGCGGGAGCGGGTCGATCTCGGCGGTCGACTGTTGCTGCCGGGGTTGATTGACGCCCACGTCCACCTCGAGAGCAGCATGGTGGTCCCGTCCGAGTTTGCGCGCGCGGTCGTCCCGCGTGGGACCACGACGGTGGTGTGCGACCCGCACGAGATCGCCAACGTCGCGGGACTCGACGGGGTGCGCTGGATGCTCGACGCCTCCGCCGACCTCCCGCTCGACGTGCTCGTCATGGCGCCGTCGTGCGTACCGGCCACCGATCTTGCGACCTCCGGCGCCCGTCTGACGGCGGCCGATCTCGCGACCCTGGCCGACCGGCCGCGGGTGCTGGGGTTGGCCGAGGTGATGAACGTTCCGGGGGCGGTGCTCGGCGATCCCGAGGTCCACGCCAAGCTCGATACATTCGCCGGGCGGCCGGTGGACGGCCACGGACCGGGGCTCAGTGGCCGGTGGCTCGACGCATACATCGCCTGCGGGGTCGGCTCGGACCACGAGTGCCTGACCGCCGACGAAGCGATGGAAAAGCTTCGCCGCGGGATGCGGGTCTTTCTCCGCCAGGGCACCGGGGCCAAAAATCTCGTCGACCTGCTGCCCGCGGTCTCTCCGGCAACCCTGACGCGCTGCGCCCTGTGCACCGACGACCGCCATCCCCACGACCTCCTCGACGAGGGCCACATTGACCACCTCCTGAGGTTGGCGATCGAGCACGGGCTCGACCCGGTGGAGGCCATTTGTCTGGCCACCCTGAGCGCGGCCGACGCGTTCGGGCTCAGCGATCGCGGCGCGGTGGCGCCGGGCCGTCGCGCGGATCTGGTGGTGTGCTCGGATCTGGAACGCTTTCAGGCCGAGATTGTCTTTGCCGGCGGCCGGATGGTGGCCCGCGACGGAGAGCCGGTCGGCGATTGGCCCGTGGCCGACCCCTGCAATCGCTCCTTGCCGGCGGCGGTGGTCGTCGACCTCGACGCCCTCGACTTTCGGGTCCCGGCCACGGGGCCGTCCTGCCGGGTGATCGGCATCGTCCCCGGGCAGATCGTCACCGAGCACCTCGTCATGGAGCTGCCCGTGCGCAACGGCTCAGCCTTGCCGGCCCCGGACCGCGATATCGTCACCCTTGCGGTGGTCGAGCGTCATCACGGCAGCGGCAACGTGGGCGTCGGCTTCGTCCGTGGCCTCGGTCTCGGACGCGGGGCGATCGCCGGTACCGTCGCCCACGATCACCACAATCTGGTTGTCGCAGGTTGTGACGAGACCAGCATGCGGACCGCGACCGGCGCGGCCGCCGCGATGGGTGGCGGTCTGGTGGCGGTTGATGGTGAGCGGGTCCTCGCTCGGCTGCCGCTGCCGGTGGCCGGTCTGATGTCGGATCGGCCGCTGGCCGAGGTTCGCGCAGGCCTCGACGATCTGTCGACCGCAGCCACCCAGCTCGGGTGCACGCACCCGGACCCGTTCATGATCCTCAGCTTCCTTGCCCTCGAGGTGATCCCGGCCCTCAAGCTCACCGACCGGGGTCTGGTCGACGTCGAACGTTTCGAGCTGGTTCCGGTTGCGGTTGATTAGTCGTCGTCACGGCCGCTTCCGATGGTTGCCCGCCTCAACCCTCGCCGCATGATTCCCGGGAGCAACGCCTGCACCGGATAGGCGGAGGCGATCCACCTCGGGTAGGTGAGCTCCCGTTTCCCCTTCGCCAGCGCATCGAGGATGGCATCGGTCAGCCCCTCGGGCTCGACCATCTGCCTTTTCGCTACCGCCGGCAGCCGCGACAACGCCTCGGCGTCGAAGAAATCCGTCCGGATTGCCCCCGGACACACGGTGAGCACGTGGACGCCGGCGTCCTCGACCTCCAGTCCGATCGATCCGGCGAGCCCCACCATAGCGAACTTGGAGGCCACGTAGGCCGACTCGTCGGGTGGTGCGATCTTGCCGGCCACCGAGGCGATAAAGATCAGCCAACCACGTCCCCGCTCGACCATGTGCGGCAGCAGCGCCTTGGTGAAGTACAGGGAACCGAGGTAGTTCACCCGCATCATATTCTCCATGTCCTCGAGCTCCCATTCGAGAAAGCTCCGGTGGTGGCCGTAGCCCGCGTTGTTAACCAGCAGATCCACTGAGCCCAGCTCGCCAACCGCAGCCGCGGCCGTAGCCAGCGCCTGCTCCCGGTTACCCACATCGCACGGCAGCACGAGAGCCTCGCCACCGTTGTCCTCGATCTCCACGGCCAACGACCGCAGCTCCTCCTCGCGGCGCGCCACCAGCGCGACCCGCGCGCCGTGGCCGGCCAACCGCAGTGCGAGCAGACGTCCGATGCCACTCGAGGCGCCGGTCACCAAAGCGTTGAGTCCGCGGTACGAGGTCAGGCGAGGCATGGATCCCTCCGGCACGGCGACGGTTCCCTGGAAGGGTACCGCCAACCGGAGATTCTCACCACATCGCGGAGCGATGTGTTGAGATGTCGTGATATGTGCGGGTCAAGAGGATTCGGCATGCGATGGAGCGCCGAAGGCGCGACAGACTCATAGCCTGGGGCGTCAGCCCCAGGTGGTGGGTGTCATAAACAGTGGAGCCCCAAGGGGGCGACAGATTGCGGCTGCGGCGAGAGCCGCAGCCATCATCCCCTGATTGTCTGTCGCCGCTTCGCGGCTGGCTGGTTTTTCCGGCACCGTGTTCCTGGGGCTAACGCCCCAGGCTATGTATCTTCCGCCGCTTCGCGGCTGGCGATCCCCCGGGCCTCCCGCTGTCGATCCCTGCCTGAGAGCTAGTGGCCCTCAGGGGGCGTCGTCGGTCGCGTAGACCCGTCCGCGCCACTCGGAGCGGATGCCCCTCGAAAACCGGTATGCCGAGTCGACGGTCATCGCCAGATAGAGGGCGCCGATGATGGGTAACAACAGGGCCCACGCCGGTGAGCGACGATAGTAGATGAGGGTGGGCATGTAGGTCACCGCGGCGGTGGCCCCGGCGACGATCGCGGCCGAACGCGCCATCGGGTCGGGAGCGAACAACCCCGCTACCGGCAGCACGAAGGTCCACAGTAGTGCGAGTACGCAACCCAAAAGGAGTGCCGGTGAGTACTGGAGCTGGGTGTAGGCGGTGCGGGCCACCATGTTCCAGATGGATCTCAGCGTGGGATACCTGCGGTGACTCACGACTGAGCGGCTAAGACCGACCCAGGTACCGTGGCCCGCCGCTTTGACCTTTGCTGCGAGCGCGCAGTCGTCGATCAGCTCGTCCTTGAGGGCAGCGAACCCCCCGATCTCGCGCAAGACGGAGGTTTCAATCAGGACAGTGCCACCGGCGGCCGCGGCCACTCGACTCGACGATGAGTTGGCAAGGTAGAATGGATAGAGCAGCTTGAAAAAGTAGATAAAGGACGGCATCAGCAGCTTTTCCCACAGACCGACCATGCTCAGGGTCGCCATCAACGAGACCATGTCTACATTCCGGGCCCGAAGGAGCTCGAGCATGCGGCCGACGATGCCGTCAAGGACCTCGATGTCGGCATCGAGCAGCAGCGTGTACTTGGTGTTGATCTTGGTGAGACTCTGCTCGAGCGCCCACAGCTTGCCGGTCCAGCCGTCGGGCAGAGCCTTCCCTTCGATCACCCGCATCCCGGCGGGTCCGGCGGCGCGGGCCGCACCGGCGGTGTCGTCCTCTGACTGGTCGTCGATGACCACTATCTCGAGACCGGGATCCTGGCGCTCGAGCGCGGCCAGGGTCCTGCCGATGCCTTCGGCCTCGTTGCGGGCGGGGATCAGAACCGTGATGTCGCTCAGATCGGCCGGCTGGGAAGAGGGCCCCGATTCCAGCCGCTCGCGGGTGCTCCACGGCCGCCACGGCAGCAGTAGAATGATCAGCTACAGCACGGCGCCGGGGACCGTGGCCAGGAGCCAGAGATGCTCGGCTGGATTCAACCCGCCTGCTTTACCGGCAGCTCACGGCCGCTGCGATCCAGATACTGGATCGGCGGGTCGGGCACCATCGGCGCCTCGGTTGCGGGACCGCGACGGGCCACCCGCAATGCCGCCAGGGGATGACGGAGCGTATCGTCGACCGCCGTCCCCTCGTAGCCGCAGTGGGCCATGCAGTTGTCGCACTTGGGATTGCGGCCGGTGCCGTAGCGCTCCCACTCGGTTTCTTCCATCAGCTCGGCGAAGCTCGAGGCATAGCCCTCCTCGACCAGCAGGTAGCACGGCCGCTGCCAACCGAAGACGTTGTAGGTTGGGTTCGACCACGGCGTGCACCGGTAGTCCCGGTTGCCGGCGAGAAAATCGAGGAAAAGGCTCGACTGGTTGAATTGCCACCTGCGCCCGTTCTCCCGGCCCCGTCGAAAGATGTCGCGGAACAGCTCTTTGGACTCGCGGCGGCCCATGAAGACGTCCTGTTGAGGGGCGAGGCTGTAGCTGTAGCCGGGCGAGATCGTGATTCCCTCGACCCCCATTGCCATGACCTCGTCGAAGAAAGCGGCCACCTCGTCCGGGTCCTCGCCGGTAAAGAGGGTGCAGTTGATGGTGACGCGAAAGCCGCGGTCGAGGGCGAGCCGGATGGCGGCCACCGCGCGGTCGTAGACCCCCTCCTGACAGACCGAGGCATCGTGGCGCTCGCGGTTGCCGTCGAGGTGGATCGACCAGGTGAAATAGGGCGAGGGACGGTAATCGTCGATCTTGCGTCCGAGGAGGAGGGCATTGGTGCACAGGTAGACGAAGACCTTGCGCTCGATGATGCCGGAAACGATCTCGGGCATTTCATCGTGGATGAGCGGCTCACCGCCGGGGATGGAGACCACCGGCGCCCCGCACTCGTCGACCGCCCGCAACGCATCGGAGACCGTCAGCCGTCTTTTGAGAACATCGTCGGGATGGGCGATCTTGCCGCAGCCGGCGCACGCCAGATTGCACTGGAAGAGGGGCTCCAGCATCAGCACCAGCGGGTAGCGGCGCCTCCGCAGGAGCTTCTGTTTGACCAGATAAGATCCCACCCGCAGCTGTTGGATCAGCGGTACCCCCACCTCAGGTGCCCTCTGAGAACCCGAGGGCTTTGCGGTAGCTTCCGCGAACCTCCTGCCATTCCTGCAGGAACCAGGGGGTGAAGTCTTCAGGCTGGGCGCGCATTTCGCGGTCGAGATCATCAGCCGAGATCCAACGCCAGGTGGCGATCTCGTGCACATTGGCCCGCACCTCGTCGGTGCTGCGGCCGGCGTACACCGAGCACACCTCGCGTTCCGAACCCACATCACCAAAAGGCGCGTGATAGCTGAAGGTGTAGAGAAAGTGGAGCTCGCCCCGCATCCCGAGCTCATCATGTAGCCGACGCATCAGAGCTGCGTCCATGTCCTCGCCGCGACGCGGGTGGCTGCAGCAGCTGTTCGACCAGAACCCCGGCCACAGGCGCTTTTCCGAGCTCCGCTGCTGAAGAAGGAGCTCGCCGATTTCCGAGAAGAGGAAGATCGAGAACCCGCGGTGCAGCACTCCGTCGCCGTCGTGGCAGGCGCCCTTGTCCAGGTGGCCGATCACGTTGTCGTCCGTGTCGACCAGGATCAGTTCTTCGTCCTCAAAGGACACCATCCGGTCAGGCAATCGAAACCTCTATCGCCTGGTACCCGCTGTCGTTCATCGCCCGGATGACCTTTTCCGCATTGTCCGGGCACAGCGCGATCATCGAACCGCCGCCACCGCCGCCCGTCAGCTTGGCGCCGAGGGCGCC
>SDBT01013192.1_pt1 | contig 13254 bp, 18 predicted proteins | sample 2277101 | NCBI WGS metagenome assembly SDBT01 (sample SAMN10404973, study PRJNA504765) | marine sediment metagenome | isolation source: marine sediment core GS10_PC15, 103 cmbsf | place: Arctic Ocean: Southern Knipovich Ridge | collected 2010 | reverse complement strand
ATATGGTTTGATAACTAATAGAATATGGTTATCTTCATATATTATTTCAAAAAAGTTTTCTTTGTCTAAGTGTTTCATATAACATAATTGTAGTAGCAGCAGCTACATTTAACGAATCAGCTTTCCCTCTCATTGGAAGCTTTACTTTAATACTTTTTTCATTAAGCCATTTATCACTAAGCCCATACTGCTCACTTCCCATAACTATGCATATTGGCAGGGTTAGATCTATTTGTGTATAGTATTTGTTGCAATTAGGAGTTGTTGCGATAATATTTATATTATTTTTTTCAAGTAAATCAATTACATCTGTTGAATTTGCAATAATAACTTTTTGAGTAAATAACGTTCCAATAGATGATCTGACAACATTTGGATTAAAAATATCGGTTTTAGGATCACAAACAATAACACAATCTATTTTTGCAGCATCCGATGATCTTAAAATAGAACCTAGATTCCCCGGCTTTTCAATAGATTCTATAGCCAATAAAAAAGGATTTTTTTTGTTTTTTAAAATATTTTCTAATTCTTCAATACCTTCTTGTTTTTGTTTGGCAATAGCTAAAAGTCCATCTGGTCTATCTCTATATGAAATTTTTTCAAAAATTTCTTTTTTTAATTTAAATATTTGAATATTTTTATTTTCAAATTTATCAATTAAAGCATCTTCATTAGATCCTAAAAATAATTCATTTGAAATATATAATGAATCAAACGCTACATTTGCTTCAATAGCCCTTGAAATTTCTCTATAGCCTTCAATTAAAAAAAGCTTATATTTATCTCTTTTATTTTTATTTTTTAATTTTTCAATTAATTTAATCTTATCATTTTTAAGTGAAGTTATTTCAATCATTTTCTATCCTTGCAAAACTTCCCATCGGCAAAGGAAAACTATTTTTCGATTTTATTAAAATCTCATCAGTTACTATTTTTTTATTTCCAAATACTTGAAGTAGTAGATTAGTCAAAACTTGAGAAGTATATCCTGGTGTATGACAAGAAAGTGTTAAAAATTTAAAGTCTTTTTTAAGTAATTTTTTACATAAAAAAAGTAATTCTATTAAATCACTTTCTATTTTGAAAATTTCATTTTTAGGTCCTCTTCCAAAAGTTGGAGGATCTAAAACAATTGCATCATATGTATTATTTCTTTTAACTTCTCTATGTAAAAATTTCATAACATCATCTACAATCCATCTGATTTTATCTTCTTTTACATTGTTTAGTTTTGCATTTTCTTTAGCCCAAAGAGTCATTGGTTTAGAAGCATCCACATGACATACAAAAGAATTTGTTTTAGCAAGTGCAATTGAACAAGCTCCTGTGTAACCAAATAAATTTAAAATTTTTAAATTTTTTAAATTTTCATTTTTAATTTTATTTTCCATCCATGACCATAAAAGTTCATGCTCTGGAAAAATTCCTACATGCCCAAAATCAGATAGAAGAAGTTTAAATTGATGATCAGATAATTTAACTATAAAATTCTTAGGTTTTTTTTTCTTTAAAGTCCAAAGATTTTGATCTGATCTAGAAAAACTAAAATCAAAGTCCGCCCATATTTCTTTTTTAAGTTTTGGTTTCCAAATAGCAATAGAACATGGACGAATTATTTTATAATCACCAAATCTTTCAAATCTTTTTTGATCGCCACTATCAATTAATTCATAATTCATAATATTTATTAAATTTAATTTTTCTTATTAAAATTCCTAAAGCAGTACTTACAGCTCTTTTAACAATAACATTTCTATTTCCTTGAAAATGAAACTCTTTTAAAAAGAAATCTTTTTTATCTCCAATCGCAATACACACTGTGCCTACTGGTTTATCTTTAGTCCCACCTGCTGGGCCTGCCACTCCTGATATTGCAATAGAATAGCTACTGTTGGTTAAATCAATACATCCAAAAAGCATTTCTTTTACAGTTTGTAAACTTACAGCACCAAACTCATTTAAAGTAGAAGCTTTTACTTTTAAAATATTTTTTTTGAGTTCATTTGAATAAGTTATAAAAGAACCTAAAAAATATTTAGAAGAGCCCGCAACAGCAGTTATTTTACATGATAAAGCTCCACCTGAACATGATTCAGCAAAAGATAAAGTTTTGTTGCCATCTAAAAATAATTTATGGATTTCAGCTTCCATTGAACTGTTTTCAAAAGTATAACTTTTAAATTTTTCTTCTATTATTTTTTTTATTGGATCTATTTTTAAATTAGCTTCACTTTCATTTTTCGCATAAGTAGATATTGTAATATTTACTATTTCATGATTTGGATATATTCCTAAAATAATATCTTTAGTAGATAAGGGTTTTAAAAAATCATTTATTTCTACTTCTTCTTTTAAAATAATATTCATTTTTTTTTGAAAAAACTTTTTTTCTAAAACAAATGTTTTTTTTATATATTCCATAGCATGTTTTTCAAACATATTAGTAAGCTCTTCTGGTACCCCTGGCAAAAACATTATGCTTTTATTATTTTTTTCAATAATAAATCCAAAAGCGCTGCCAATTTCATTTTTTAAAAGAATAGAGCTTTTAGGATATGTTGATTGATCTTCGATAGAAGATAAATTTTTAAATTTTTCCTTTAAAAATTTTAAAACATCTTCATTTATTTCAAGTTCAATATCAAATAACTGACTTACATATTTTTTAGTATTATCATCTATTGTGGGACCTAAGCCGCCAGTTACTATTATAAGATTTGATCGTTCAAAAGATTCTTTTATATGAGTTTCGATTTCTTTTTTACCATCTGAGATAGTAAGTCCTTGATTTACAATATATCCATTTTTTTTTAAAAGATTTGCAATATATGTAAAATTGGTGTTTAAAGTTTTACCATTTAAAATTTCATCGCCAATTGTAATTATTTCTATATGCATGACTATTTTTTTTTCTGGAATATATATATTAAAATAAGATAAACAATTCCAATTGATATCATAGCATCTGCTAGATTAAATACAGGATAGGAAAATTTAAATATCTTAAAATAAAACATATCTATAACTTTTTTATAGGCAATAAAGTCTATAATATTTCCAATTGCACCGGTTGTTATTAAAGTTAAAGGTATATCCTTTTTTTTATCTTTATTGAAAAATAATAGGTATATTATCAAAAAAATAACTATTAAAATTCTTAAAAAAAATAATAAAGTTGTGTAATTTGAAAAAACTCCCCAAGCAGCTCCTGTATTTTGAACATGGACTATAGAAAAACTAATCCCTAAAATATTTTTAAATATACCAATGCCACCATATGGATAAAAAGGATAATTCCATCCCATCACTGGTATATTTTTATAAACTAGATATTTAGAAATTATATCTAAAAATAATAATAAAAATAAGATTACAAAAAATTTTATTAATCTTTTTTTATTATGAAACATTAAATTAAACCTTTTTCCTTATCTTCTTGGGCTTGTACTGTCATTGTAGCATAAGGAAGCGCATCCAGTCTTGCTTTTGGTATTTCTTTATCAGTTATCTCGCATATACCATATGTGCCTTCTTCTATTTTTTTTAAGGCTCTATCTATTTGTTTCAAAATAATACATTCTTTATTTGATACTTCCATTGTAATTGTTTTTCCAAAATCATCTGTCCCTTCATCTGCTTGAGGCTGAGAGTATCCTTTAGATTCGTCTAGTTCCTTAACTTCTTCTTTAGAATCATTAATATTATTTGTTAATTGAGCTTTAAGTTTTAATAACTCTTGTTTGTAATGCTCTATTTCACTTTTTTTGAGCGCCATATATATTTTCCTCATCAATTATTTTATTTTTTTCTCTGCAGCTTTCATTTTTATTCTTTATTGAATGAATAGCATCTAAAAAATCTTTAATATCTTTAAATCTCTTATAAACACATGCAAATCTAATATAGGCAACCATATCAATTTCTTGTAAATGATCCATGACAATATCGCCTAAATCTTTTGTTGTGATTTCTCTAACTTGCTTTGACATTAAATCAGCACATATATGATATGCTAATGCTTTTACCTTATCATGGCTTACTCTTGTATGCCTACAAGCTGCCATTATCCCATCTTGCAATTTTTCTTGTTTGAAATCTTCAAAAGTTCCATCTCTTTTTTGCACTTGAACACTTAGATCTATAGTTTCAAATGTTGTAAATCTCTTATCACATTTCAAACACTCTCTTCTTCTTTTTATTGCTTGTCCATCCATAGATGTTCTAGAATCTGTTACTTTAGATTCTACATAGTTGCAATAAGGGCATTTCAAAATATATTCTCCTATCTAAAAATACATATCTAAATTTATTACCTAAAAAAGACTTTATATATCAAAGAATCACTTATCAAAAAAGCTTTTTTATCATCAACCTTTTTAAATTACTAAAAATCAATTAATTATAAAAAAAATATTTATTTTTGAAAAATTATATTTCAAGCTTCTCATTCAATTCTAAAAAAAACATTTAAATATAAATTAAAAAAAATTATATATCAAAACTATAGGGGTAAGTTTTTATTATGAGTTCTAAAGGCGTTAAACTATCGTCATTAAAAAAAATAGATTCTAAAACTATAAATGACGAAAAAAAAGTAAATAAAAATGAAGAAAAATAAAAAAATATTTTTAATATTAATTGCAGCAATATTAATTAGTTCAATATCTTTTATTGCATATAAACAAAGACAAAAACCTCTTTTTGAAACTTCAGATGTTAGATTTAGATTCTATATGGGACCTCGAAGAGGATATTATTATCCATATTATAGAAATCATTATTACTATGATGATTACTATTCAAGAGTTGAGCTTTTTGTATATGATAATAAAGATAAAATTGTTGAAGAAGTTTATATTAATGGTAGAACTGTTTATCAAAGGGATTCATATCGATATAGAGAAAATGTAGTTTATTTTACATTGAGAAGTGGTTATTATACTATCTCTTGGAGAGTCAGATCTTCAAAGTTTTTCAAAAATCAAGTAAGAGTCCATTCTAGAAGAATTAGAATTCATCCATATGAAAGATATGTTCCAATTACCATTAAAGGAGATAAATTATACTACTGAGAACTTTGATGTTCTTCTTTAGTTTTTAAATTTTTTAATAATTCTTTAGGATTAGAATGTTTATAAATATTAGTAGCACTTGCAATAATAGAAGATAAATCTGATAAATTACTTGGAATAATCATAGTATTATTTGTTTTAGCTAATTTTCCAAACTCCTTAATATATTGCTCTGCTATTTTTAAAGAAACAGCCTCTTTTCCACCTTGCATAGAAATAGCTTTGGCAATTAAATCAATCCCTTTTGATGATGCTATAGATAGTTTTTCTATTTCGATAGCTTTAGCTTCTGCTTGTGCAATAATTTCTTGTTTTGCTCCTTCTGCTTTATTTATCATAGATTGTCTCTCCCCTTCAGATTGGGCTATGATTGCTCTTTTTTCTCTTTCTGCTCTCATCTGTTTTTCCATAGCATCATTTATCGTTTTAGGTGGCTTTATATCTTTTATTTCATATCTAATTACTTTTACACCCCAAGGCTCTGATGCATTATCTACAGCTTCTAAAATTTTAGCATTTATATTTTCTCTCACTTCAAATGTTTGATCCAAGTCTAATTTACCAATAACTGATCTCATAGTAGTTTGAGTAATTTGTATCGTTGCAAAAAGATAATCATTTATTCCATATGATGCACTTTTTGGATTTACTATTTGAAGATATAAAAGACCATCCACTTCAACTGGAATGTTGTCTTTTGTAATACATATTTGTTGAGGAACTTCAATTGCTTTCTCTTTTAATGAATGTGTATATGCTATTTTATCAATGAAGGGTAAGATTATATTAAATCCTGAATTTAATATTTTATGATATTTACCCATTCTCTCAACAATTCCAACCGTTCTATGCGGAATTACCTTGCCAGTTTTTATAATGCCAATAATTATTAAAATAAAAAAAACTATTAACAAAATTACAAAAATCATTTGTAGCCTCCAAAAAAATTATTAGCAATCTTAAAAGTAATTTGAGATTTAGTCAAAAAAAATAATTAAACAGTAGCTAAAGAAGATATATGCAAATTATCTTCTAAAACCTTACCTTTCATGTCATGTGTCATAGTACCTTCTACAAAAGAATTATCATCTAAAACAAAAGGAAGAATTTTTTTAATTAAACCTACCATATTTAAAGATTCTATCCCCTCTTTCTCTTTTTTCAATTACTTCTAAAGGAGCGAAAACATCAATTGAAATGAAATTGTATTGTACAATTTTCAATACAAACAGAAATAAGTCTTAGAACCTCCCTGATTTATCAGTGGAGAATAGATAGGTCTTTTCTCTACAGTTCTTTCTCTAAAGTAAGCTCTTCTTATTCTAACTCTTGAACTTTTTTTTTGAATTATATTTTAAAACAGATAACCGATAACAGAGAAATAATTTTCCGTCGATTTCAAGATTGCCATCTTTTTCAAAACCTAATTTCAATAATCCTTTTACATGTTTTCTAGTAAGAGGCAATAAAACAATTACAGATTTTAAATGTAGATCTTCAAATGCATAATGAATAATTTTATCATAAATAGTTTTACCGATTCCCCAAAAGTTAGGATGAAGCACTAAGGCAATTTCAATATCATTATGCTCTGGCTGAAGACCTCCCCATCCAATAAAATTTCCATTTGCAATGAACGCCCATGGTCCATATCCATGTTCTTTCCAAATGTTTTTCTTCTCATTAATGAATTTATCATATTCTTCTTCTCCAAAGTGAGCTAAAGCTAATGGCATATGATTAAGAACCTTTGGATTGTTCATAAGGGCAATAATATCTGATTTCTTAATCTCTGTTAATCGTATAAATTCAATATTCATATACACAACCATACTAGTTTGTTTCTTTATTCAATAATCATAATCACTTTGTTTTAGAGACTAAATACAAAAGTTCTAATTGGTTGCAATGGCGGACGCAGCGGGTATCAATTCGCACTTTATCCGCTATAATAGTTAAGATTAAAATTATAAAAAGCTCCAAAAGTTAAAGTATTAAAAGTTTTCACTCTCATAACCTAAAACAATTCTATGAAAGGACAATTTTCCACTCTTCTTTTTCTAAAAAAGCCTCTATTGTTTGTCTTTTAGCTTTATTAATTAAATTTGGATATGAAAGCTTTTTACTTTTTGCATAATCTGAAAGTGAAACGATTTCTCCGCCTTCCAAGTATGACAACCTCTTATGATAACTATTAGTAAGAGCTTTACCAATAATTTTTTCCATAATATGCGTTTTCTTATCCCAATCAAATTCTCTAAACGCTTGATAATAATCATTTCTATCAATGAATTTAATATTAATTGGCACATATCCTTCTCTAATAAGCAAATAATTAATAATTACTCTACCAATACGACCATTACCATCACAAAAAGGATGAACATATTCAAAAACAAGATGTAATTTAGCTAAACGTTTTATGATATTTTTAGAAGGTGTTGAATTATATTCTACAAACATATCTTCTAAACGCTTTATCACTTCTTTTGGATTAGGAGCAATGTGACTTCCTACACGTACAAATTCATTATCATTTCTAAATCTTCCCGCTATATCATCATTAATATTAGAAAGTAAAATTTTATGTAAAAAAAGCATTACATTAAGATGCAATTCCTCTTCTTTTGCTTTTTTTTCTATATAAGAAACTATTCGTGCCAAATTCTTTGCTTCAAACATTTCTCTTGCAGAAATAAATCTATCACAATTAATTTCATGCAAAATTTTATCAGTTTCTTCTAAAGTTAAAGTGCTATTTTCAATAGCGTTAGAATTATATACATGTTCAGAAATTTCTGATTCAGCAATAATTTTCAATAACTCCTCTTTATTAAGAGCAGCCTTATAATATCTCGAACGAAGCACATCAATTTTTTTATAAACACTTGAAACTTTAACCATAAAATATTCTCATTTTAATATAAATTGATTATATCATCGTATAACGGTTTTGTCAACAAAAGCGTTATACGGTTAATTAAATTTTAGTTTTTAACGATATTGCTATTAAAATCGTTAAATAAGCCACAAAACTATATAAAATTTACTATTTAAAGCTCAAAACCGTTAATTTTAAACAGCTTAGATTAAATGACATGCGGACGCGGTGGGATTCGAACTTATCAATCATACCAATGTCTATAACAATAAGAATTTTTTAGAGTAATTGTTAAATGAAATTAGGCTAAACGGAAGAAGTGGGATTCGAACCCACGGTACGCTTACGCGTAACACACGCTTTCCAAGCGTGCTCCTTAAGCCACTCGGACACTCTTCCAAAAAATCTAAATTACTTTATCTTGCAAAAAATAGCAAAATAACTACATCATTTTATATTATGAAAAAATTAATAGAAATTAAAAACTTAAGTTTTTGCTATAATACTAAACCTATTTTAAAAAATATTAACTTAACAATAAATGAAAATGAATTTATTGGGATAATAGGTCCGAATGGTGGAGGCAAAACAACTCTTTTAAAACTAATAATGGGCTTTTATGAGCCACATAGTGGAACTATTTTAATAAATAAAAAAAAACCTGAAGATATAAGAAATGTTTTTGGATATGTCCCACAGGTTTATTCTTTTAAAAAAACTTTTCCTATTTCTGTTTTAGATGTTGTCATACTGGGAAGTCTATATAATGACAAAAAAATTGCATCCAATAAAGTTTTAAAAGAAAAAGCTATAGATCTTTTAAAAAAAGTAGGTCTTAAAAAATTTATTAATAATCCTTTTGGTTCTTTATCAGGAGGGCAATCTCAAAGAGTTTTAATTGCAAGGGCATTAATTTCTGATCCCAAAATATTAATTTTAGATGAACCTACAGCAAATATCGATTCTGAAACTGAAGAAAAAATATTTGATCTTTTTCAAGATGAAAAAAATAAAAGAACAATATTAATGGTAAATCATAATCTTGATACCGTTATAAAAAAAGTTGAAAAAATTTGTATAATTGAAACAACAATAGAATGTCATCTACCAAAAGATATATGTGAACATTTTAAACTTGGATTATATCACAAACCCATAAAATTAAAAAAATAATGATTGAATTCTTATCTTCTTTAAAATCTTCATACGTTTTTCATTTAGCTATTCTAGCTGGAATTATAACATCTTTTACTTCTGGGATTATGGGATCTTATGTTGTTGTAAAAAAAATATCTTCTATTACAGGAAGCATTTCACATTCAATTTTAGGTGGGATTGGTTTTTTTATTTTTTTAAATTACCATTTCAATACTAATATATTCTCCCCTCTTCAAGGAGGAATATTAGCAGCTTTGATATCTGCTTTTTTTATTGGTTTTATACACTTAAAATATAAACAAAAAGAAGATGCTGTTATAGCATCTATCTGGTCTTTTGGTATGGCCCTTGGTATAATATTTTTAACTTTAGTTCCAAATCAAGAAGCTACATGCACTCATTATTTATTTGGTGATATTTTTAGCATTACCCCAAAAGATATTTTATTTTTATCTATTTTAGCTTTTGTAATTATTTTTATTACTATTTATTATTATAAAAAATTTTTACTAATTTGTTTTGATGAAGAAGCTGCCTATTTACAAAAAATTAAAGTAAAAAGTTTATATTTTTTACTTCTTTCAATGATTTCCATCTCTATTGTTTTAATGGTTCAAACAGTTGGTATAATTTTAGTAATAGCTCTTTTAACAATCCCTGCAACAATTGCCAACTCTTTTAAACATAAACTATCTCATGTAATGATTTTAGCAATAATACTTTCAATTATTTTTAATATAATTGGAATTACCATCTCATTTGTATTTTCATATCCACCAGGAGCTACCATTGCAATAACAACGACAATTTTTTATGTAATATCTTTAATTGTAAAAAAAAATATTTGAATTTTCAATTTTGTTTAACATTGACATTCATAACTATTTATATTATTATTTCTTAAAAAAATGTATTTTGGAGATAAAATGTACGCAATATTAGAAACTGGTGGTAAACAATATAGAGTAGAAGAAGGAAGCGTGATAGAAGTTGAACTATTAAAAGATGTAAAAGATAATAAAATTTCTTTTAATCAAGTTTTACTTTTAAATGATGGTACAAAAACAGAAGTTGGCATGCCAACTATTAAAAATTGCAGCATTAATGCTGAAGTATTAGATGAAATTAAAGGCCCAAAAGTAATTGCTTATAAATATAAGAGAAGAAAAAATTACCATAGAAAAAAAGGTCATAGACAAAAGTATTTAAAATTAAAAATTACAAAGATTAATAAAGGATAAGGAGACAGTTTAATGGCTCATAAGAAAGGACAAGGATCAACCAGAAACGGAAGAGATTCACATTCACAAAGACTTGGTATCAAAGCAACTCATGGTGAATTTGTTAAAACTGGCTCTATTATAGTTCGTCAAAGAGGAACTAAATGGCATCCTTTAAAAAATGTTGGAATAGGGAAAGATGATACTTTATTTGCTTTAATTGATGGAATCGTTTCATTTAAAAAAACAAAAAAAACTTTTGTATCAATACTTCCTAAACAAAAATAAACTTTCATAAGGTCAAAAAATCTTAATTTTATGTTTTTAGATAATATTAAATTAAAATTTATCGCTGGCAAAGGTGGCGATGGCATAGTAGCTTGGCGAAGAGAAAAATATCTTCCCAAGGGCGGCCCTTATGGTGGAGACGGAGGAAAAGGCGGCTCAATAATCATTGAAGCCGATGAACATTTGATATCACTTGAAAAATTCAAATTCAAAAAAATAATAAAAGCAATTGATGGGAATCCCGGTGGCACAAATAATAAAATTGGAAAAAACGGAAAAGATCTAACAATAATAGTACCTCTTGGTACAATTTTTAAAGATCCTTCTACTAAAGAGATTCTTTTTGAAGTTACTAATAAAAAAGATAAATTTGTTTTATGCAAAGGCGGGAAAGGCGGTAGAGGTAACATTCATTTTAAAACTTCTACAAATCAAGCACCTAATATTTTCACAAAAGGCGCAGAAGGCGAAGAGCTAGTTTTAAAACTAAAACTAAAGCTTATTGCTGACATTGGTCTTGTTGGCCTTCCAAACGCTCGTAAATCCACTTTAATGTCTAAACTCACAAATAATAAAGTGAAAATAGCAAGTTATCCTTTTACTACTCTATTTCCAAATATCGGACTTTTAGAATTTGAAGATTTTTCTAGAATATTTTTAGCAGACATTCCAGGAATAATAAAAGATGCTCATTTAAATAAAGGTCTTGGTGTTGCATTTTTAAAACATATTGAAAGAACTTCTATGCTTTTATTTATAGTAGATGTTTCTTTTGAAGATGCTGTTGATGATTTTAAAATTCTTCAAAAAGAAATCAACTGTTATAATCCAGATATTTTAAAAAAGCCTTTTTTGATTCTTTTAAATAAAATTGATTTATTAGAAAATAATGATAATGTTGATTTATTTAAAAAAGAATTCAATCAATACAATGACGTAACATATGAAATCTCAGCAAATGAAAAAATAGGTTTTGAAAAGGTTTTATCTTCTATTTATAAAAATTTCAAAAATAAAAATTTATTTTCTAAAGTTTAAAATATCTTAAATTCAAATTTATCTATTTGAATTAATTTATAATTTATTGATATTTATAGTTTATGAAGGGCAACTATGAATTTTAAAATTATATTATCTATATTTATTTTATTTTTTTCTTTTTTAAAAGCAGATGTATTTGATAAAAAAATTGAAACTCCAGAAATTATTTTTAAAAACACATATAAAAAAACTATCTTTGAAAAAGATAGAATCTATAGTGATATAACTTTAAAATCTAAAGATTTTGAAGTTATAAACTTCACAGTAAGTTTTCCAAAAGATCTATCAAAAGCTAAAAGAATTTTAATTCTAATAGATGGGCTAAAAACTTCAAAGGATGTATTAAATTATTTCAAACCTTTAGATGATTATATTTTAATAGGATTTGAATTCGATAAAACTTTAAACTACTTAAATTCTAAAAAATCAATTTTTCATATTTTTTCTCTTAGAAAAGCTGTTTTGGACACTCCCTTTCAAGTAGTAAGTCTAATTAAATGGTTAAAAACACAAACTTGGTTTAAAAATGATCCGATAATTATGGGTATTAGTTTCGGTGCAATTTTTGTACCTGCTACTTATCATGTAGCTAAACTAAATAATATTGATTTAGGCCCATGTATTTTAGCTTTTGGTGGCGCAAATATTTATGAAATTTTTTATGCAAATTTAAATAATTATTTTTTATTTAGAAAACAAATTGCTAAAATTGCAGCACTAATTTTTAATCCAATAGATCCAAAATATCATATGAAATATATCAAACCTCCACTATTAATAATTAATGGAACAGACGACACATTTATACCTAAAAAATCTGCAAAATTACTTCAAGAATTAGCCAATGATCCAAAAACAATTATTAATCTAGAAACAAAGCACATTATGCCTGATAATAAATCTTTGATTGAAAAAGTTTATAACATATCTAATGAATGGCTTAAAAAAATATAAAATTATTTAGGATTAATAACAGCTATCAAAAACCGTGAAGTTCTGTGTTTAATGATAAATAATAGTTTTAAATGTAGGGCTTTAGGATCAGAAAAAGATATTCCCAATTTAAAAGATTTTACAGTAACTGATCTTCTTTTTAGCTCTCAATAATTTTTTAAAATCTCTCTATTTTAATTTAGCAATTCCTTCTTTCTTAACAGTCTTTTCTTTAATTTGTCCTAAGAATTGAGGTAATTCCAAACCTGCCATAGAAGCAACATCATGCAATGCAGGCAGAGACTTCACAAATTGACTAATAAAATTTGAAGTTGTAGAACCTTTACTGCCATCAGCTCCTACATTATTATTACCACTATCCCAAACAGTGATCTTATCAATTTTGATATTTTTGATAGCTTCAACTTGTACTTTAACTATTTCTTCTAGTTTTTCAATTAAAAGCATAGTTGATGCACTTTTCGCATCACCACTACATGCTTCAACCAGCTGTTTATATCCTTTAGCTTTTGCCTCTAATAGCTTTTGAATACCTTCAGCTTCAGCTTGTCTGATTGCAAGTATAGCCTCTGCCTCTCCTTTTGCAATCAACACTTTTCTTTGAGCTTCAGCATCAGCTTCAATTTTAATTTTTTTC
>SDBT01013191.1_pt1 | contig 13255 bp, 6 predicted proteins | sample 2277101 | NCBI WGS metagenome assembly SDBT01 (sample SAMN10404973, study PRJNA504765) | marine sediment metagenome | isolation source: marine sediment core GS10_PC15, 103 cmbsf | place: Arctic Ocean: Southern Knipovich Ridge | collected 2010 | reverse complement strand
GGGTAATTTGAATAATGTTTAATTCCCCGAACATTACACTATTAAAACCGTATTACTAAATACTGAATACTGCAGGAGGTTGAGGTCGAGAATTGAGGGGTTGGAAAAGGTCAGAAGGAAGGTTTTTGGATTATGTCCTATTAGTTAACCACGCATAAATAAAAATTCAAGCTCATCTCTTAAGGAAAATAAATGTGACCATTCTATGATATAATAAGAAGAGGAAGAAATGTTTAATTCCCTCTTTTTTTAAAATGAAAAGTAGAACACCCATACGTTCTAAATCAGATATTGTAAAATTTTTTCACGACGCCTCCACACCCAAAAATGAATTATTAATTGGAATCGAAGTAGAAAGAAGTGCTGTTTTTGAAAAAGATTTAAGCCCCGTTCAATATTCGGGAACATCTGGATATTTAGCGATTTTAAAAAAGTTGGTTGAAGAAGTTGGATGGAAAATCATCGAACAGGATGAAAATGGAAATATTACAGCACTAAAAAGGGGGGAAAGTGAAATACACATAGAATTTGACGGAAGCATCGAACTCGTAAGTAAGGCTCGTAAAGGCCTCTTTAGTCTTAATCGTGAATATCAGATGCACGCTCGTGAAATTGATGAAATTTCAAGAGAATTTGGAATTCAATGGGTAGCTATGGGGTGGAAACCCTTTGCAAAAACAAAAGAAATTTCTTTTCCTTTCGCAAAGAAAGTTGATACAGAATGCAGACACTACTTAAAACAATATCCTGATTTTCAAAAAAATATATTCAAAACCTGGACGAAGAAAAGTGCTGGTATTCATGTGAACTTTGGATATATCTCAGAAAAAGATGCCATAAACAAATTTCAAACTATTTTAAAAGTTTCCCCTATTTTAGTTGCAATGTTTGCTAATTCGCCACTCAGCGTAAGAAGATTTTCTGGCTTTTTAGATAAACGTTTCTATTCAACGCTACATTGCTGTCCTCATCGAACACTGATTCAAAAAGCATTTTTTGAAGAGGGCTTTAGCTTTGAGAGATGGATTGACTATCTTTTAGAATTGCCAATGCGAAGAATCGAACGAAATGGAAAACAAATTCTTGTACCTTTGCTATTCCGTGATTTTTTAAAAAATGGATTCAAAAGGCATAATCCACGCATACAAGATTTCTATTTGCATATAAAATCAGTTTGGAGCGAGGTAAGGATGAAACATTATCTTGAATATCGTGGATTCGATACGGTTCCTCCACATTTAATTCCTTCGGTTCCAGCTATAATACGTGCTCTAACGCTAAATGCAGATGTAATGAAAGAGTGTCAAAAGCTCGTAAGAAAATGGACCTTTGCCGACCACTTAGAAATGCGAGAAAACGTCTATAAACACGCTTTGCAAGCAAAAACGCCTGATGGAAAAAGGATACTTGATCTTGCCAAGGAGCTTTTGGAAATCGCCTCTTATTCATTAAAAGAACGACATGGAAAAATGAAAGACCGTGTTGATGCTTCTCGATTTCTTTGGCCCATCAAGGAATATATTTTTGTGCGCGAACAGTCTCCTGCTGAATATGTGATGGAAATGTGGGATGGAGAATGGCACAAAAATCCAAGAAAGCTTCTTGAGTGGTCAAGAAGCTAACAAGTTGGCTCCCCCGACTGTGCACTATGAAAACCCTTGTTTCAGACGTGAGCTACTGTGAGAAGGTGCAGGGTAAGATGGAGAGGCTGTTGAATGCGCTGAAAATGTCGCAACTAAATTTGTGTTTGTTATAACCCATTAGTTATAAGTACAGCATTTCCACATATTCCCTGAGCATTCGTGTCGCACAAAACTGATCCATCGCCATGGTCCGGGCATTTCTCATGCGCTTTTCCCAAAGCTTTGGCACACCCGAACTGTCGCGATCATAATATATCGGTATAATATCATGCTCGAGAGTATCAAGAATACTTTCGGTTACATTATCACTATCAATATGCCACCCAATCTTGGACAACTCAATTTCATCGACCCAGCCGTCTTTGGTGCTAAAGGGCAATACGCCATTCATAGCCGCTTTCATACCGCTTGTGCCGCATGCTTCAAAGCCGACAATTGGTGTATTTAACCAGACATCACAGCCGGATTCCAGCATTTTTGCTAGATCCATACTATATTTTGGCATATAGACAACAGTTCCTGCGAGTTCTCCCTCTATCAATGACTTGAGCTTTTCGAGCATGGCAATTCCATCACTGTCATCTATATGTGGGATGCCTCCAATAACAAGGCGCACAGGTTTATCAGTATTTTGTGAAATTTTTTTAAACCGCTCCAAATCATCAAGAGCAGCAAGTGGGCGCTTGTATGCGACAAATCGCCTTGCCCATCCAATAAGTAGTTCATCTTTACCCCATTCCACACCAAGTTTGTCCTTCATATATGCTAATAGTTCTATTTTTCTCTTTTGATGACGCGGCCAAAACGTTCCTGGCTCAGATACATCTGTTCCGATTTTATCCCACGTTTTTGTATGTACGCCGTTCGTTATCCCAACCATAGGATGATCAGGCCAAATTTCCAGCGCCTTTTTTGCGTGCATCTTGCTTACCGCGCTAATAATCCCTGCTGTACGAAGCATTAGCATGGTCATAGAAAACATGCTTGATTCCTGCACCAATCCTAATTTTACAAGTTCATATATTGGGACACGAATTTGTTTCGCGTATTTAGAGATCAGGAGTGAAACTAAATCATTGATATACCCTTCATACCCTGCCGTCATGAGCGTATGATTTGTGAACACAACACGCCTTTTGGCAAATTGTTTTGCTTCGCCAAAACTTAATTTTCTCTCTTCCATTTCATGCCGAATCAACTCAAACATAAGCATGGCTGAATGCCCTTCGTTCAAGTGATACACTGATGGATGAATATTAAGCGCCTCAATGAGGCGTAACCCTCCTATCCCCAGAATAATTTCCTGCTTAAGTCGAACTTCTTTATCTCCTATATAAAGACGGTCTGTTATTTTGCGGTCAGCCTCTGTGTTTTCTTCAAGATCTGTATCAAGCATGTACACTGAGTTTTTTCCTTGTCTGAATTCCCATGCCTGAGCGACTACATCATGATCTTGTATTGGTACTGATATGATTAAACGTTCTCCTTTTTTATTCACAACTGGTGTAAATCCAACACTCTCTGGCGTGGTTCGAACACGTACTTTCATAACTTCTTCTGAATCGCATACATGTCCCTCATGGTAGTACAAACCAATAGCCACAAACGGAAGTTTTTGATCAGCAGCTTCCCGTACCACGTCCCCTGCCAAAATACCAAGCCCACCTGCATATGTTGAGATTGTTTGCCCAAGTGCGTATTCCGCGCAAAAATAGACAATAGGACGTTCCTGGAATCGTTGAAACCACGCTTTTGACCGCTGTGCGCTAAACCAATCGAGTTCTTCTTTGTGCTTCATACAATTAACAATTTAAATAAATAATTAGAAAAATGATTAATTTACATTCAACAGATACGCTGGGTGTGGTGTTTCACTAGTCGCACGCCGACGCTTTTCCACTGCACGGTGATACCACTTAATATATTCCTTTGCAACATACTCCCAAGAAAAATCACACGATAATGCATTCGAAACAAGTGTGTGCCAAAACTTTTTATGTTGATATATTGTTAATGCTTCTACGATTGCGGCATAAAGTGACCATGGATCTTTTCGTACAAATGAAAAGCCATTGCCTTTGCAAGTTTTTGGATTAAAATCCTGAATAATATCTCCCAAGCCTCCTGTTCTCCTTACAATGGGAATCGCACCATAGCGAAGCGCTTCAAGCGCGACTATGCCTCCTGGTTCAAAAATACTTGGAACAAGGAGCATGTCGGCTCCGGCAAATATTTTTCGTGGTAATCGAAAATTTGGAAGCAAATGTAGTCCGACCCGATCAGGATATTTATTTTGTAATTCAGTCAACCGATGTCGGTACTCATCATTCCCACCACCAAGTACGACAAGTTGAATGTTTTTTTTCTCTTCGAGTAAATGCGAGAGCGCTTCGAGCATAATGTCCAGCCCCTTCTGCGAGGCAAGACGTCCGGAATATGCAAGGAGTGGAGCATTATCATCTATTGGCAAAGAAAATTCCCGCTGAAGATCTTGTTTATTTATTGCGCGACCACTCACAAAAGACTTTTTACTAAAACGTTTTTTAATTATTGGATCTGTACGCGGATTAAATTCTTTTGTATCAAGTCCGTTCAAAATACCACTCAATTTTCCTCGAATACTTTGAAGGGTTTCATCAAGTCCTTCCGCATACTCCGGTGTTAACACTTCAATCGCATGTGCCGGGCTCACAGTATTTATCGCGTCTGCATATTTAAGGCCGCGTTTGAGTGCATTTTGATTTTTAAGTTTTGGTGAATTGAGTGCTGCAAGCGGCCCTGTCCCATCATCCTTTTCTTTATTTGCAACGTATTTAAAGTCTTTATTTCCCTGGTATCTAAAATTATGCACTGTTAACACTATAGGAATTTGTTTTAGTGCATTCTGATATCTTGGATCCTTTCTTGCTAATTCGATAAAATACGCAGTATGCCAATCATGGCAGTGAATTACATCCGGAAACCACGTCTTTTTCGTTTTTCCCCCTTTTTGTTTCTTTAATTTTTCCTTTTCATACAAATGAAGCAGCCATTCCAAAGAAGCTTTGGAAAAGAGTGCGAATCGAATATGATCGTCTGCATACCCAAACACATTTGCGCGCATGCCATAATATTCTCTGTTTTCCAAAAAATACATGGATACGTATCGCTTTGTAGTAGAAATAAGGTGAGATACTGTACAGGTGATCTTTTGCGTCTTTTCCGATGTTCTTTTTTTATGCCAGCTATGAGCTGTGGGAACAAGAATTTGTTCTGTCCCACTTTTTATTTTGTCGTCCATGCGCTTATCCATTGCGCCGTATTTTGGCGTCAATGTCCGAACATCATGACCAGCATCATGCATAGCACGCGGAAGAAAATACATGACTTGTGAAAGCCCTCCAACGGTAACGAATGGTGCCACCTCTGCTGCTAAAAAAAGAATTTTCATACTATGATTATATCAAAATATGTTAATCCTCTCAATCTGTGTATAATTATTTATATGGTTCAAATAATCCAAGATATTTTTATAATTACATATGAAAAAGACCATAGGCACTGCGGTGCCGCTATCAGCATTGTGGAGCGACAAAAAAAAAGTTAAACACGGTAATCTGGATACCGCGCTATTTTTTTTAGATTGGCTTCACGCGACCGGGCAAACAGCCTGGCAGCTCCTTCCGCTTCATGAAACACAACTGGTTCCTGGCAGTAAAAAAGATCATGTTCCATCTCCGTACAAAGGATATGGAGTCGGTCTTGACCCCAGTTATCTTTCTCCCTCACTTAAAAGAAAAAAGCCCTCAAGACAAGAGATATCGTCATTTGTGGCAAAACAAAAAAAATGGCTTCCAAATCATGCCCTTTTCTGTGCGCTCAGAGATCATTTTGGCACAGACGATTGGACGCAGTGGGACGCTGATGTACGAAGGCGTGATACGAAAGCGCTTGTGGTATGGAGAGCAAAATTAAAAAAGCAGATACACGCGTATATTCTGGAACAATGGCAATTGCATTACGGATTTCAAAAACTGCGAAATAAAGCCAGTAAATATAATATCCAACTCATAGGTGATTTGTCATTTTATATGCCACTCCAAAGTCCGCTTGTGTGGCAATTTCAAAAACTTTTCCAGCTTAGTGAAAATGGGGAAATGAAAAAAATATCTGGTGTGCCGGACGGACCCAAATCGCATTTTGGTCGTCAGGTTTGGGGACATCCTTTGTATATTTGGGACAATGAAAAAAGTCAAAAAGAACTTATTAAACTTTGGAAAATCCGTTTAAGATATTTATCTTATTTATTTGGTTGGGTTCGCTTTGATCATGCTAGAGGATTTTTTTCGTATGGTTCGCTTGATTCTAAAGATGAGAAAAATGATTGCATGAAACAAGGTCCTGGAGCATCTGTATTTAATGAGTTGATTGTTTTTGCTCAAGCGTGTGGACTTAAAATTTTTGCAGAAGATCTCGGAACAGAAAGAAAAAATGATCGATTGAAATTTTTTTATATTACTCTTAAAAAATTAAAGATTCCTGGGATTCGTATTTTACGATTTGCTTTGACGATACGAAAAGGGAAAAAATTGCATCCTCAATATGCAGATGTATCTGCATATCCTGCAAATACTTTCGCATGCACCACGATGCATGATACAGAAACACTGATGGGATATTTGAAAATTTTATCCGCAAAACAAAAAAAGACACTTGCCAAAGAAGTCAGAGTAAAATTTTTGTCAGATGACATAGCGTTAGCCAAAAATTTACGAAAAGCTGTGATTGATTCTCCCGCTAAAGTTGTTATTATTCCGATCCAGGACTGGCTTCTCACAACCGATAGAATCAATATCCCGGGAACGGAAAAGATAGTTGGCGACATAAATTGGCAATACCGTGTTTCTGTTTCGATTGAAAATTTACCGTTTGTTTCTATTCATCCGTAAACTCGAGCAAAACGAATAGCTTATGGTGTCCCCTCAAACATTACAGTATTAAAACACTTATACTGGATGCGGTTTACTGTGGGCGTATGCAGAACAAAATGGAAAAATTACTCAGTATAATAAAAACATTGATGATTATAATGATAAGCTAAAGAAATGCATAAAAAATGGCTTTAATAAGCTAAAAAATAATATCTACATTAGGCTGGATGAATTTACTTAAGCTCTTTCAATGAGTCTCTTAATATTTGCTTAAGTGTCGTTTTACCTTTAGTAGTTTTAAAATATCTTTCTCTTCTTTTAGCATCATTTTCTGAGAGATGAGCTTCATAGTAGATTAGAATAAGAGGTCTCCGTTTGGCTGTTGAAATATTTTTACCCTGAACATGCTCCAGAAATCTTTCTTCTGTAGTTTTACCTGTGTAACCGCTATAGAATTGTTTGTCTTTTAAGCTAAAAAGTACATATACATAATAAAATTTTAGATTCATGGTAATTCAATTAGATACAAAATATTCTTTTATGTCACTGGTTTGATGGTTGATTCGTTTGTTGCGGTAAACCACTCAAGTGGTGCGGAAAACTGCAATTCAGGGCGTGAGCCATAAACCCGAACGAAGCAAAGCGAAGTGAGTGGTTTATGGCTCCCCCGACTGGATTCGAACCAGTGACCCTTCGGTTAACAGCCGAATGCTCTACCACTGAGCTACAGGGGAACGAAATTTATTTCTGATTTCAGATTTCTGATTTCAGAATCAATTTTATATTTTTTAATTTAAAATTGCCCTCATAATCTATCCGAGCTGTTTACTTTTGGCAAGAGGTTTTACTGATAAATTTTTTGCAATTCTGGATTTTAATTCCTCTAAATTAGTTTTTTTGATAGCGGAAATAAAGCCAAAATACTTGTTTTTCTACCGCCTATTGTTATACTCAAAGCGAAAAAGTTAAAAATAATATGATGCGAAATTGGTTTTTCAGTATCCTTTTCATTATTTTTTCATTCGTTCTGATGTCGCAGGAAGTATTTGCTGAATCTTCCCTGCCTTTTTCTGACGTATCTTCTAATGCGTATTTTTACACCCCGGTAAAAACGGCGCTCCAGAGGAGAATAATTGTTTCTTCAGATTCCTTTCGGCCTGCAGACCCGCTCACACGAGCGGAATATGTGACCATGGTTATTAAAACGCTGGCCATACCAACTGACAATTTTGTAAACCCGGAAATAACTTCCTTTTCTGACGTCCCCAAGGATTTTTGGGGTTATCCTTTTATCGAAGCCGGAAAGAAAATTGGTATTATAGAAGGCACGAGGTCAAAAAATGGCACTTCTACCGGCCTTTTCAAGCCACACAGACCCGTGAACCGCGCGGAGGCTGCCGTAATATTGATGAGGGCGTTACGACAGGTGAATAATGAAACAGACAGCAAAGAAGGCTCATCTCAGGCAGGAGAATCCATAAACTCTTTATTCCCGGATGCACAATCCGTGGGTTGGGCCAAGGACGCCATCCGGAAGTCCGCACAGGCCGGCTTTTTCGTGGGATACAAAGACGGATTTTTCCGGCCGGCAAATAATATTCTCCGTGCCGAAGGAGTTACTGTATTGGCACGGGTAATGGAAAAGCTTGACTCTCAAGAAGTTGAAATTGTGTTCCAAAACAGCAATGTTCTCCCGGGAGAACATTTTTCTGAAGTCCCCAAGTACAGATGGCGATCTTCCGCTATTTCACGTATCAAAGCAACCTTTCCGGGTTACAAGCAGCATAATTTAAAACTTTACGGCTCAAACGCTGTCTTTTTTGCCTTCCATCCTAAAGACGCGAATATACCTTTCGGCTGGTACCGTATGAACGCCAAAGACCCTCTTGCCCGGCCTGTGCGTTTTTTATCATCCTCAGAATTCTCTCTACTTTTTAAAACCGCCTTCTCTCCGGACGGAAGCGAGATGCTGGTTACCGCTAAGACCGGTGAAATCTTTGCGGAGAACCTTGAAACGGATGAACAAATAAGCCTTGGCGTTTTTATTGAAAATTTTACATCGGGTGAGTTCCCGGCATATTCATATCCGGCATACACGCCGGACGGAAAATATATCATTTTGCACAATCCGTGGAAAAATCTTCTTGTTTTAGTTGATGCGCAGGAAAAAGATGTTTCAAAAGGGACTGCTGTAGAGGGATTTTGGCTGCCGGCAGCTGGCGGAGCGGATACACCCGAACCTGGTGAAGATTTTTCAGTATACGAATTCTCCGAAGACGGGTCTCGTGTTACGTTTTTTAAAGACCAGGTTTTAAACCTTGAAACATTCACAAAAGAATAATTATGAAACTCAAGCTTCGTCTTTTATTGTTCGCAATATCCTTTCTGGCCCTCTTTAATACAGGGATTGCTAATGCCGCGCCAGATGATGTTTTTGCAGAGCATGGCAAACATCTCCCCTGGACGGCTGAGGAAGAGTACGCGCTTACTTCAGGCTATAATGAAGATTACCATGTGGGCGACCGCACTCGCTACATGCTGGATTTTGCAAAACGGCTTTCGGACGGCACTCCTAACCAGCCGGCGACTGCGAACCAGCCGGTGCGGGCAATTGGCGACGGCACTGTTCTGCAAGCTATCACAAGTGGATATAACGGAGGACTTGGCAGCTTTGTAAAGATTTCCCATGGCGGAGGATACGAAACCCGCTATGACCATCTGGGTTTTGTGTCTGTAAGTGATGGACAGACAGTTACGCGCGGGCAGGAAATCGGCCGCACCGGAGATACGGGTTTTTCATTGGGCGTACATATTCAGGTAACTCTTTGGAAAGACGGCGTGATCATACCACTTGAAGAAACATTGTTTGAGGCGCGCCCGGTACAGGGAACAGACCAAAATACGGGAGAAAATCCTGTTACTTCTTTTTTCGAAAAAACCGACCATTTTTTCCTTTCCGATAATCTCGATTCTTTACCTCCCGTGCCTATAATTGTCAGGAAGGAGGTGTTAGATTGTCAAACCATAAAGATTGTTTGGACAAATGTTATCCGTGAACGGGGCTACAAAGTTCTTAGGGACGGTATTGAGATCGCTGCTAAAGATGCTAATGTACGCCGGCACATTGATGACAACTTAACACCTGGTACAACATACACATATACTGTAAAGAGTTTTAATGAATGGGGTGAGAGTATCTCAAGGGGCAAAACAATCGAGACTTCGTTGTGCGCCGTACCCGTCCCTCCTCCGCCGGAAGCACCCGTATTGCAAAGTGTTACTGCAGAAAGCTGTTCGCAGGTCACATTAACGTGGTCAAATGTTGCCGGAGAAACCGGTTACAGCATATTCCGTAACAATGCGAAGACAGCCGATGTTAGCGGCAATATAACAACTTACACTGACACTTCCGCCATAGAAAACACTTCATATACATATTTCATACGCGCGGTGAATGAAGGCGGGGAATCGCCAAATTCAAATACGGAAAACATACTAACCCCCGAGTGTGAATATGAAGAACCGACCCTACCGCCCCCGGAAACCCCCGCAGAGGGAGGCGAGCAGGCGCAGGCATTATTTTTTGGTGAAGATGAAATCGCAGGGTTGATGGACGACCCGGTGAACGCTGCAACCGGAAATTTCTTTACGGAAAACGTCGATTTAAGCGTCACTTCGCCGGCTATTCCGGTTAATGTTGCGCGTGCGTATAACAGTGATGACCAGCGTATCGGCGTTCTCGGACCCGGCTGGCAGTTTTCTTACGACATGAGGCTTATTGCGACAGGTGGCAATAGATATGCGGTAAAATTACAAGACGGCAGCGAGGAATATTTTGACCGCATTGGAAATGAATTTACCGCCGTATATCCGCGTATACTGGCGACCCTCACGGTTGACGGGGATGACTTTGTATATGAAAATCCTCAAAAAGTGAAATACCGTTTTGACGCGTTGGGGAAGCTTACAGAAACGAGTGACAAAAATAGTAATGCGATGCGATTCACCTACGATGATGATACGCACTTGGAATCTTTTACAGATACAGCAGGAAGAACTTATGATCTGGAATGGACAGGTGCCAGGCTTAGCAAAGTAACGGATCCTGCAGGAAGAACTATTGAGTACACATATAATCTTGATGGGCGGCTTGAACAAGTGAAAAATCCTGAAGGAGGTACATGGGAATACGGATATAATACGCTCGGGAAATTATCGTCTGTTACAAATCCCGCAGGCATTGAGAAGCTTAGCCTGGAATATGATGATTTATTGAGAACAGAACGGATTAATCATGCGGATGGCGCGGCCGCAACTTTCGAATACCTGGAAGACCAAACCATACAGACCGATGAACGGGGCGGAGACATTACGTTCGTGCATGACGAAGAAGGCCGTCTTACAGAAATGCTTGACCAGCTTGGGCAAAGCGAAACTTACGCATATGACGGACACGACAATATCAGCGAATACACGGACCGGAACGGTGATACAACAAGTTTCACCTATGACGCTTCCGGAAACATAACCGAAATTTCACGGCCTAATGGTTACACCAAAACTATTACCTATAACGAGTGGAACAAACCTTTGTCCATCACGGATTTAACAGGCACGATCCGGTTTGAATACGATTCACACGGCAATCTCACCAAGCGCATTGACCAATTGGGAAACGCAACAAATTTCACTAATGACTCACGCGGCCTTCCGTCAAGCATAACCGATGCACTCTCACAAACATCGCAGTTTAGTTATGATACCCACGGGAACCTTACAGACATAACAAACCCCGCGGGCAATACAACGCATTTCTCATATGACAGTATTGGTCGGCAGACCGGCATGACCGATGCTTTGGGAAATACCGCCTCAACGGATTATGATGCGGAATCTAATATTACATCGCTTACGGACCCTAAGGGTAACAGCATTACATTCACATACGATGCAAACGGAAACCTGGCAGGCAAGTCAAATGAAGCAGGCGATACTATGTCCATGGCATATACATCCACAGGCCGGCTTTCCTCAATATCGGATTATATGGGGAATGCCACGAGTTTTACGTACGATCCTGACCAGAATCTACTGACGGAAACCGATGCGCTTTCAAATACCGCGCGCCATGAATATGATATTGCAGGCCGCCGTACTGCAACCATCTTACCGGCAGGCGGAATAATCCATTATGAATATGATGGGAATGACAATGTTACGAAAGTCACGGATCCAAAGGGAAATGAAACTAAATTTTTCTACAATTCCACAAACGCAATTATCCGTATTAAAAATGCACTTGGAGCTTCGATGCTTTTTGAGCGTGATCTGCTTGACCGTGTAACTGACTTACGTGACTTCAATGGTCATACCCGCAGTTTTGAATATGATTCGCTTTCGCGGGTAATTGGTGAAGAGACTCCGCTTGGCGGGGATATCTCCTACACCTATGATCCAGTTAGTAATCTTATAGAGGTGCGTGACCCACTGGGGAATAAAATAAGCTATGAATTTAATTCCTTAAACCAACTCACGGAAGTTACGGATGCTTTGGGTGGTACATCAAACTTTTCCTATGGCATGACCGGCAATCTTTTAACATCTACAAACCCCAATGGCGCACTCACACGCTATGAGTATGACTCAAACAGCAATGTGGAAAAAATTATTGATGATTTGGGCACTAAGACGAATTTTGAATATGATCCGCGAAACCTGCTGACTCGCACTATTGACGGCAACAGCCACACACGCTCCTTTGAATATGATGAAAATTCTCGGCTTCTTAAACGCGTTAACGGCACAGGCGATATATTCGAATTTTCCTACGATGCAGGTGGGAATATGACGTCCACGCGCGACGAAAACGATTCGATAACGGAATTCGCGTATGATGGCAATAATCGCCTGACTCTCTCTCGTGATCCTTTGGGGCATGAGACGCGTTTTATCTATGACCCCGCGGGCAATTTGTTAACTCGCACCGATCCGCGCAGAAATAAGACAGCATATAGCTATGATGCCTTAAGCCGCATCACACATACTCTTTCGGCAGAGGGCGTTGAGGAACAATTCGTATATGACGCTGTTTCAAATATGACGAAATACGTTAACGGCGAGGGAGGAGAAACAAGTTCTGCTTATGACGCGGATGACAATTTAGTTAAAGCTACAGATCCGCTTGGACATGTCACGGGTTACTCGTATGACCTTTTGGATCGTTTACGTACAGAGACTGACGCCACAGGCAGCAAAACTGTGTATAGCTATGACGCGCTATCCCGCCTCACAAAAGTAATCGATGCGCTTGGCGGGAGGACGCGCTACGCTTACGACTCTGCTTCTAACCTGCTTTCACAAACCGATGCCAACGGCAACATAACATCATTTGAATACGACAGTTTAAATCGTCTCACGCGCGAACAAAACCCGCTTGAAAATATCCGGCAGTATGGCTACGATCCTGTTTCAAATTTAATTTCCCTTCTTGACGCGAACAATAATGAGACACGCTATGAATATGACGCAAATGACCGGTTGACTTCGATTTTATATCCAGACAGCGCGCACAATGTTTCGTATAACTACGATCCTGCAGGAAGCCTCATTGAAATGATTGACCGATCCGGCCATTCCGAATTTACATATAACGCAAGCATCCTGTTAACAGGGCAGGTGGATGCGGAAGGTCATCATGTTGGC
>SDBT01013190.1_pt1 | contig 13255 bp, 13 predicted proteins | sample 2277101 | NCBI WGS metagenome assembly SDBT01 (sample SAMN10404973, study PRJNA504765) | marine sediment metagenome | isolation source: marine sediment core GS10_PC15, 103 cmbsf | place: Arctic Ocean: Southern Knipovich Ridge | collected 2010 | reverse complement strand
GTCGTTGAGAAACAGTTGCTTGCCCGGGGCTTCTCCGGTGAGGCTGCCGAAATTGGAACGATGCCTTGACCAGGCGTAATCGCGGTTGAGCTTTATCCGCTGGATGGTTACCGCCAGTATGTCACCGGGCTCCGCTTCCTCAATATAAACGGGGCCGACCTGCGGATTCCGTTCACTGAGAAGGGTAGAGGCGCTGTGCTGTTTCATCTCTTCTGGCATCGGCTCCATTTTCTCATTGAAGCCACCGGCGTCGCGTGTCCGCGCCACGACGGTATCACCGCTCTTAACGCTCAGAGCTGGCTCATTTGGTCCAAACGTGTAGTAGTAAATACGTGGTTCCAGCCTGTGTACAGTGCCTTCTACCATTTTCTCCCGCCTTGCTTGTTATTTTGAATCCTGATGCGCCTCAGGGAATGCTCGTAACGTCGGCAAACGACGGGTCATGCATCGGGATCAGTATATCAGCCAGCCCTTTGATGCGGAGGGTACTTTCATAGGCGGCCATGATATCCGTATGTGTACCGGGCGTTATCACCGGCATCATCTTCTTCAGCGCTTCCGGCGGGTAGAAGTTTTCCTTCACGCAGCAGAACCCGGTGATAATGGCTTTGCCCTGGTCGGTGTTGATGGCTACCGCCTGTGTCCCGGGTGAGTGTCCGGGAGCGGGTATAATCTCAATCCCGGGAGCGACTTCATAATGTCCGCTAGTCAGGACAAAATTCAGGTCGTTGAGGAGGTCTCTCTTGTAGCTAAGGCCGGTGATTGGGTGGGGAGAAAAAGCGGCTTGCAGCTCTACCTCATTTACCAGCACCCTGGCGTTGGTACACTTGGCGGTGTTGGCGCAATGGTCCCAGTGGAGGTGGGTCTGAATGACCAGGTCAATATCATCTGGTTTCAATCCCAGGCCAGCCAGTGCCTCTTCAAAGGACATGACTTTTTCCGCGGGAAAACCACGATAGGCGGTTGCCAGTTCGGCATCAGCGCTGGTATCGACCAGAATATGCTTGTCGGCACCCTCGATGTACCAGCAGTAAGCGGGAGACATGAATTTTTCACCGTAGCGGTAGCGGTAAAGGAGGATTCCCAGGTCAATTTCCATCCTGGTCAGGAGAAGTGGCCGTATGCGGTAGGTTTTCATCCTTATTCAGCCCCTTTCACACTGATATTACGCTGCCCAATACAATCTTGCCTATTATACAATATTCAGATTAGAATTACTTGAACAACATTGTTGGCGGTGAGCCATCCCGACAATTTCAATTGAAGGAGGACAACTTGGCCTGGGAAAAAGCAGATAGCGGGCTGATCAGGTTGCTTGAAGAAGCGCTGGCGGGCTATAAGTGCGACCGGAAGTTCATGTTCGGTTCACCGACCTTCTTCATCAACAATAACATGTTTGCCGGTGTCCATCAGCGCACGGTCATCCTTCGTCTTTCGGAATCAGATCGTAACGAGGTCTTTGCCGCGCACCCTGAAGCGAAACCGTTCGAACCAATGCCAGGCAGAATCATGAAAGAGTACGTTATTCTGCCTGAGGAGCTTTGCCGGGATGAGTTGGTACTCCAGGAGTGGCTGGACCGCGCCTATAAATACGCTTCCTCGCTACCGCCGAAGGAGCCGAAATCCCGTGCCAGAAGAAAGAGATAGGAGGCAAAAATGGTCAAGTACGTGCAGCATTTTGGCCTGACAGTCAGCAATCTGGACGAGGCCCGGCACTTTTTCTGTGACCTGCTGGGGTTGGAAGCAACCGAGGTGCGTGAGACCAGCGGGGAACGCCCGGAGACCATTCTGGGCATACCGAACGTATCACTGCGTCTTTGCGTATTTAAACTTCCGGATGGCAATAACCTGGAAGTGATTGAATATCTAAACCCGAGAGGAACAAAGCTGGACCTCCGAACCTGTAACCCCGGCGTGCCCCACATTTCCTTTGTGGTGGAGGATATTCAAAAAATGTATGATGACCTCGGTGCCAGAGGGGTTAAGTTTGTCAATCCGCCGTACTGGGGTGGTCAGAGTGTGGCCGGCCCGGGCTGGGGTGTCTGTTTCCTCAGGGGGCCGGACGGCATCTCAATCGAGTTGATGCAATCGCCGAAAGAAAAATAGCACGTATCGGAAGCATTCTTCAGCATTTGCATAGTACGGTAGTATAATAATCTTATGGCAGAGCGTCTTTTTATCGATGATATAAACCCCTGTGACGAACTTTATCGCATGATTCGGGATGAAGACAGAGGTGTTAAGTATAAATCCTACATGGAGGATTTGTGGAAAATTTATCATCCCTACGCTGACAGGGATTTCCCAATGCAATTGCCACAGGATTTTCATGCCCGTTTTTGGGAGAGGTATCTGACTTGCACGTTGATTTCTAAATCTTTCAACGTCGTCCCAAAACAAACGGGAACTCAAGGCCCAGATATAAAGATAGATTACGCTTCAACAATCATATGGGTAGAAGCTGTTATACCTACAAGTGGAGACCCAAACAAACCTGACAGTGTTCCTAATCTCCAAATAGGTGTTGCTCAACAGGTTCCAGATGATCAAATAATCCTTCGATATCGCAGTGCGATACACGATAAATATTTCAATAAATATTGCAAGTACTTAAAAGACAAGATTATCACAGACAAGGATTGCTACATCATTGCATTGAACGGCTGTAAGATTCGGCATGGTGATCGCGAGCCACCAAGAGTGGTTCGTTCTGTTCTACCCTTCGGCTGGGAAGTGGTCACTCTTGATACAGGCTCTCATAAAGTAGTAAATAGGGGCTACCAATACAGGTCATCTTTGAGAAAGGCTAGTGGCAGCCAGGTCGGCACAGATATATTTACCAAACCAGAATATCAACATATCAGTGCCGTCATGTTCTCCAATGTCGATGTTGCCAATCAAACTTCAGTTATGGGTGAGGATTTTATTATCGTTCGCAATCCTTTGGCACCAAGACAACTGCCTGATGATTTCCCCAAGGTCGGCTGGGAATATAAGGCCGAATTATCACAAAGTGAAATCACTCTATTCTCAAGGACACTGAGATAGCACTAACAATTTAAAGCTTTTACTGAAAAGCTCTTCAAGTTGGCGTTGCCACCCGCAAGGGGCGAAACAAAAAACACAGCCTTTTACACTGTGCCTCGTTTGAATCCATTGGTAACGGGGGTCGGACTCGACTTTTGCTCGGCTTCTACGGTTTTAACAGAACCGCGATGTTCTGCCCGCTCCGTATTGAATCGAATCCTCGCTGGGCATCCTCTAAGGGCATAATCTCGGAAATCAGCGGCCGGACATCTACTAGCTTGTTTTCCATAAGATTCAGAGCCGTTTTTACCGGACCACTGATGTGTCCCTTTATGGTTAACTGCTTTTCCACCCAGACTCTGGGGTCTACCTGCATGGGATTTACGAATCCCGTCAAGGCTATGGTGCCACCCAGCCTGACCATCTGGGTCGCTTGACTCAGGACCGTTCCCTCGCGTACGCAGATAAGTACGGCATCGGGGCCGGCGTCGGTAAGCTTTAACACCTCAGCTGTAATGTCAACTTCTTTGGCGTTGAGCACGATGTCAGCGCCCATTTCCCGCGCTTTGTCCAGGCGTGATTTAACCACGTCAACAACGATAATCGGAGCTACTCCATTGGCTCTGGCACACAGCATAGCTCCCAGACCAATTTTGCCGGCGCCAATAATGACGGCTGACTTCCCCAATCCCAGGCCGGCGGCATTGACCGAGCCTATGCCCGTCGCCAGTGGCTCAGCCAGACAGGCTTCCTCTGATGATACGTTTTCAGGAACGGGCTGCACCAGGCTCGCCGCTTTTATAAAATACTCGGCCATGGCGCCACCCCTCAGCCCATAGCTCTGGCCACCAAAGACAGAGCCTCTTGAGGCGCCGCCGATACACAGATGATACATAAAACGACGACAAAAATAGCATACTCCGCAGGTCCGTTTTGTCGGGCAATAGGCCACTCTGTCGCCAGCCGACCACCCGCTGACTCCTTCTCCCACCGCCGCGATTTCGGCCACCCATTCATGCCCCAGTATAACTCCGGCATGCGCTTCAAAACTGGCGAGGTCTTGAAGGGCGCCATCCAGGTACTCTATGTCAGACCCGCAGATAGCGCAGTATAAGGTCTTGAGCAGGAGAGTGCCCGGCTGTACGGTCGGTTTTGGGATTTCCTGGATTTCAATGCTTCTTTTATCTTTGCGGATAACAACTGCTTTCATAATCGTTAAGACCTCGTTTCCAATAAACCTGTCATCCAGTCATTATATTCTGTTAAACAAAAAAGAGAAAGGAATGCACCTCTCTCTTCAATGACCTGGTTTGGTAGCGGGGGTTGGATGCATTCCGAACTGGTGTTTGAGAAAAAGGAGTTAATCCCGGTTTTGCAGCGGTTGCTTGTTTCTAATCAAGAATGAGTGTGAACTGCTTAATGCAGACGTTTGGTTTGCTGATTAGCTGCTACCAGCTTCACCATTAATTTCAGTTCTTTGCTTTTTTCAAAATCCCTACAGATTATGTATAAAGGTCTGTTTTCAGCCATAGCGACTTGAGAAAACAGCTTTGGAGTCGGCTTATGGTCAACCTTTATGTAAGCGATGTAACCAGCCAAATAGAAGCGAAAGTAATTCACGTCAGAATACTTATCATCATGGGGATCTAATATTGACTCTGCTAGAGTATGGTCAAATTTAGCCAAGTTTACGCTAAACACCTCACTATCGCCAGGGTCGTTACTCACGATATGATTCTTCGCGACGTCTTCAAACTGGCCGAGAGAAATCTTTGAAAAGAATGGTTGGCTAGAAACAGATGCTCTCCATACCATTGAGATGAAGAATAACTTCAGTTTCCTATAGTCGTAATTATCTACTATATAGCAAATCTTTCTATTGTTGTGATATCTTACCCGCCAATTGCGGGGTTTATCGGCTAGTAGTAGCTGTGCATAGTTATCCCATTCCTGCCAGATACTCTCACACTTGCTGCAGACAATAGTGCTGTCATACACTCCCACAGGTCTTCTCTTGGTGTATTCACCGACTTTATTTGTCATCATCTCCAAAGGCTTTTTACCTCGCTGCAGACGCCGAAATAAGCCAGCAGGAATGACATGCGCCTTTATTAACTCGCTTTCATTACCACAGAATTTACATTTCATAGTGCTTCAAGGTAGCCTTGCATAGTATAATTCCACACAATATTTTACCATAGGTAACACAATCACCTATTGGTGAACTCAAAAAGAATAAGAATTTGGGGGGAATAGAGTTATTTGAAGCTAAATTGGGGTAATGATATTACCAAATTGGTAGCGGGGGTTGGATTCGAACCAACCACCGCCGGGTCAAAGGACCGAAATTGTAAAAGCGGATAAAAGGAACTACTTTCAGCATCTTAGCAGTTAAATAGCCTTTTATCCGCGGTGTAGCAAAACGCAAAAAATCCTCTTTGCCAGAGGCTAATCACTGACCATCAATTATCTCGGCGCAACTCCCTGGCAGCCGGGTTTAACGTGTTTGTGAACGCCTTTACTTTCTGGGTAATCTGTACTTCTTGCCAAATTCACTGGTTGACATTTCACCATCGAATAGAGCCGCAACATCGTTAGCAACTCCCAGTGCCTCCTCAACCGACATGCGTTGCCACTCTTCTTCTGGTATCGAGTGTTCTAAGTAGTGGTGAAAAATATGTCCTGCATCTGAAACCGTATCCGTCATCTTCCCTCCTCGTTTAAAATATTTGACCGGCCGTCGTATCATACAATAAAAGAACGATTTAAGGTAAGCGGAAGTATTTTAAGTTTGAGCTTATACCACGAGTTCCGCATCGCTATATAGGGCCCGCAAAACCTCAAACCAGTGCCATACCTCAACAAGTCTCCATCAAATGACGTATATGACATCGTCGGTAATAATGGTACTATATGCTTTCCTCTGATGTTTCATTTGCCTTCGGTCTTGTCTGTCTCAGAGATAATATGAATCCCAGTGCGATAGCGGCGACCGCGGCAGCGATCCAGAATGCGAGATTATAACCTCCGGTGATGTCAAAGATGTGCCCGGCGACAACCGGTCCGATAGCACCGCCAAGCATGGTACTGAAGAAGACAACACCAAAGATAGCACCATGAGAACGAATCCCGAAGTATTCGGCAACGATAGGTGAAATCACGGTGAGTAGTCCACCGTGACCAAAACCATAGACGACGGCAAACAGGTAGAGCAGCCAGAGCTCTCTGGCCATCTGTATCCACAGTAGAGATAAGATAAGCAGGATTAAACAGATAATCATGGAGGACCTGTTGCCGATACGGTCGATAGCAATGCCGGTGACAAACCGGCCCGCCATACTTATGCCACCAATAGCCGACAGGATGCCCGCCGCTGTCGTTGAAGGTATACCGATGTCCGTAGCGTGTGGAACAATATGCACCATGATGGTGAGAAGGCAGAACATGGTGGCGAGATAGGCGAGGCAAATCGTCCAGAACTGCCGGGTGCGAAGCGCCTCATGTAGAGAAAACCCGGTTTCCACAAGTTTCGAACTCTCTGTTTGAATTTCCCTATCTCCGTCTGGCAAGAGCCCCATTCGAGCAGGGTCACGTCGCAATAGCTGCCCGATGGAAATGAGCAAGACCATCACTATAGCGCCGATGATAGTGTAAGAAGTCCGCCAGCCATGAGTGGCGATGAGCATACTGGCCACCAGGGGCATAACGAGTTGCCCGGCACCAGTGCCCACCTTCGTAATACCGGTCATCATCCCCCTCCGCCGAACAAACCAGCGCGCCGTCGTGCTGAGGGCGATGACGTCAATCGAACTCAATCCGATGCCGACTACGAGGCCATAAAACAGGTACAATTGCCAGACATTATCGAGCCCCGACATGAGCAGGAGCCCCAACCCGAAGAAGAAGCCGGCTATCGTCATTACAATCCGCGGGCCAAACCTATCATTCAGCCTGCCAACCAGGATGCCGAGAAATCCAGCGATGAGCAGCGCTGAGGATTGAGCGCCCGCCAGGGTGGCCCTTGACCAGCCAAAATCGGCCAGCAGTGGCTTGAAAAAGACGCCGAAAGTGATAAAGGTCCCGATGCCCAATGCCTGTATGCCAAAGCCGGAGGCGACAATGTTATAGCCGTAGAAGAACCTTGGTTTCTTCATGTTTGCCACCAGTATAGCTCTCCGAGGCAGGTAAAAGCTAATGATTAATTTGTAGAGTAATAAAAAGGGAGCCTGTCGAAGGCCCCTTTCTTGTTTTCAATGGTAGCGGGATATTGGATTTACCGCGGCTTCAGCGGTTGCCGATATGAGAAACTGGTTCTTTCCTTCTCCCATCTATTAGGTGTAACATTGCCAGGATAGGATGCCTGTACATCATACGGGGACCGGAGTACCGCATTACGGCTCTGATCCTTTCCCTCACATCGGATTCGTAACAATGCACAGGGCATTTGACACATGTTGTCTTACCTTCTTGGAAAGGGCATTTGTCAAGGCGTTTACGGGCATAGTCCAGAAGTGAAGCACATTCAGGGCACAATCCGTGGCCGGAATGGTGTTTGCGGCAGTATAGGGCTATCATCGCGGCTGCGGTGTTGCTTTCTCGATTGATTCGGGGTCGTTTATTTCTCATGTCATACAAATTATATGACAAAGCGGATGACAAATAAAAAAGCACAGTTTTCAGACTGCGCTCCTTTTTTCTTTGGTAGCGGGGGTTGGATTCGAACCAACGACCTTCGGGTTATGAGCCCGACGAGCTGCCACTGCTCCACCCCGCGCCATGTAACATACCTAGTATAATTCCTGTTACAATTGGGTGTCAAGGGAACTCGCTGGGCCGGTAGCTTATTCGTGTGCGATTTATTTCCTTTCCAGACTTAAAATTTAAGTATTTTAACATTGACCAAACCGGAGAAATGGGTTACACTTATGGCATGAAAAGCTTCGGCAACACGGTACCCAAGGTAAGGAACCTTCGGTTATTGCTCATGGTTGCTGATGAAGGCAAGCAGCTGGCACGGCGTGCCGGCGGTGAATAACACTCGGTAGGTCATTCTACCCCCCATTGATTTCTTAATTGTTGATCAGATAGATACATACGATGATATCTGTTTCAGGGTGATTTGAAATATTATCGACAACCCATCTCGAAAGCGAGAGAGGGGAGGGGAAAATGACAACCAGTTACAGCATACTTCGGTCTCGACTGGAGGCGGAACAGAAACGTTTGACGGAAGAACTGGAGCAGCTTATGGCAAGCGCCAACCCCCCGGATGAGCGACGGGAAGGCAGCCCGTTTGGCAAGCGTGAGGAAGAGGCAACGGAGGCTCTCGAACTGGAGAAACGTCTGGTTCTGGAAAAAAGGATAAAAGATCAACTGATTGGCGTGGGACGCGCTTTACATAAATATGACGAAGGCACCTATGGCTTCTGTGATAGCTGCGGTCAGCCCATAGACCCGGCGAGATTGGAAGCGATTCCCGAAGCAAGTTTATGCATAAAATGTAAATCTCAGCAGGCAAAGAATGCGAGAGGAAAAGCGCCCACTGGCTAGGTGGCGTTACCTGTTATTTTTTCTTGTTGCGCTATTCATTATAGGTGCTGACCAGGCCAGCAAGGCATGGATAAGAGCGAGCTTGCCTGAAGGTTACTCACTGTTCCGGCTGGGCTTTTTTCGCATAACGAACGTCCACAATACTGGTGCTGCCTTTGGTCTCTTCCCGGAGCAGTCTTTAATGCTCGCCATATTTGCCATGATTGCCGCTATCGTAGTTCTGTTTTTTGTCCTTTACGGCCATCGTTACGTCCCCTGGCTGGAGAATATTTCTGTGACGCTGGCTTTCGGACTGGTACTCGGGGGTACGGTGGGCAATCTGATTGACCGCTTCTGTTTTGGGTATGTGACCGATTTCATTGATTTCGGCTTCTGGCCGACGTTCAATATCGCTGACTCCGCCGTCACGGTTGGCGTCATCCTTTTCGCCTTGATTTTACTACGCCATGCTAAAACCGAAAAACAATAGCATCGCCCAAAAATACCATCTGGTGGTCAGTAGCGCTGGCGTCAGACTGGACAGATTTGTCGCCGATAATTGTCCGGAGCTCACCCGGACCCACGCTCAAAAGTTAATTGCCGATGGCTTTATTACCGTTAATGAACGGGAGGCCAGGTCGAGCTTGAGACTTGACTCCGGCGACCAGGTGGATATTATCGTTCCCATGGCACTGCCCAGTCCTTTGATGCCGGAGGCTATCCCCCTGAATCTTGTCTATGAAGATGAAGATCTCCTGGTGGTTGATAAACCACCGGGACTTACGGTTCATCCGGCGCCGGGGCATCCTGACCACACCCTGCTCAATGCGCTTCTCTCTCGCGTTCCCCATCTGGCTCAGATGGGCGATTCTCTTAGACCGGGCATTGTGCACCGACTGGACAAAGACACCTCTGGCCTGATGATTGTGGCCAAAAACCGGGTGGCGCAGATGAACCTGATAGAACAGTTCCGGACGCGTTCCGTAGTCAAGGTATATCTGGCGCTGGTGAAAGGACGTCTGACACCGGAAAAGGGCACCATTGACGCGGCCATCGGGCGTGATACGCGGAACCGCAAGCGCATGGCGGTGGTGAAAGAAGGGATGCAGGCACGCACGCAGTATCAGGTAACTAAATATATAGATGGCTATACGCTTCTTGAGGTCATGCCGGAGACGGGCCGTACCCACCAGATACGGGTACACCTGGCGGCCATCGGCTACCCGGTCGTTGGCGACGCCGTTTACGGTGTGAGGTCGGCGTATCTTTCGCGGCAGTTCCTGCATGCCTGCCGTCTCGGCTTCAGGCTGCCATCGAGCGGGGAATACGTGGAGTTTAAGTCTGAACTGCCTGAGGATTTGGCACAAGCGCTAAAAGAGATAAGCTAGAATGACATTAAGCTTGAGTGGTAGAATGGTGGAGGCAAAGGAAAATGTCTATTAATAGGGTATTAGATAGAATTAATAGTCTAATTTACATGGGCGAGAAAGTCTTGTCTACGCTTGGTCAGACTGCTGGTTACGTAGAAACAAGTTTATTTGAACAATGGCGTACTAGTTCATTAGCTTACTTAAAATTGACTCTCGGTGCCAATGGTGTCCATTATCTTGAATTTGAAGAACGCTGCAAATTTACTCAAACTCATCATGTAAAACATGGATTGGGAATCCTTCGCTCAGTAAGAGACGATATTGAAGGTGGTTATCTTCAGAGAATTGAATCACTTGTTTCCGCTGAACTGACCACTTGAAATAGAAAGGTTCTAATGACCAAACCAGTACGAGTCCGTTTCGCTCCAAGTCCCACCGGCTTCCCCCACGTGGGGAATATCCGGACGGCGCTGTTTAACTGGCTTTTTGCCCGTCATACCGGCGGCGTCTTCATCGTCCGCATCGAGGACACGGATGTTGCCCGCAAGGTTGAGGGAGCGCTGGAGGCTATCCTGGACGGATTGCGCTGGTTGGGTCTCGACTGGGATGAGGGGCCGGAGATGGGAGGCAAATACGGCCCCTATTTTCAGTCGCAGCGACTCGACCTCTACCACGAGGCGGCAAATAGACTGGTCGAGCAGGGCGATGCTTATCGCTGCTACTGCTCACCGGAGCGTATGGCGGAAATGCGCGCCGAGCAGCAAAAAAGAAAAAAATCGCCCGGCTACGACCGGCGCTGTCGTGACTTGAGCGAGACAGAGCGCACGCAGAAAGAAGCCGAAGGTATCACCCCGGTGGTGCGGTTCAAAATGCCTCTTGAAGGACAGACCGGCTTCAGTGATATCATCTGGGGGGAGATTACGGTGGAGAACAGCACCCTGGATGACTATGTCCTGCTCAAATCGGATGGCTACCCGACCTATCACCTGGCCAACGTGGTTGACGACCACGTGATGGAGATAAGCCATGTGCTAAGGGCCGAAGAATGGCTCTCCAGCGTGCCGCGCCACAAACTTCTTTATCAAGCGCTGGGCTACGAAATGCCGCAGCTGGCTCACCTGCCGATGATACTCGGTTCTGACCGCTCCAAACTGAGCAAACGGCACGGTGCCGTATCTATCACCGAGTACCGTGAGCAGGGCTATCTTCCCGAGGCCATGTTGAATTTTCTGGCCCTGCTCGGCTGGTCGCTGGACGACAAGACGGATATCATCGCCAGGGATGAACTGGTGAAGCACTTTTCGCTGGAGCGCATCAGCAAAACGGCGGCCATTTTCAATCACGAAAAGCTCGACTGGATGAACGGGATTTTCCTGCGGGAGTTGAGCCATGGAGAGTTGCTGCGGAAAATCATGCCGTTTTTGGAGAGCGGGTTACCTGAAGAGGTGAAACGGCCGGTAGCTGAAGAATACGTGAGCCGGATTGTGCCACTGATTCGGGAGCGGATAAACACGCTGGCGGAGGCGGCGACATATGCTGACTTCTTCTTTCTCGCTGAACTGGAATATGACGCATCTTTGCTGGTGGGCAAGAAGATGACTGTCGAAACTACACTTAAAGCACTGAAAGCCGCTCAAGAAAGACTCTCCTTACTGGAGAGCTTTGACCATGATTCTTTGGAAGGCACGCTTCGGCCCCTGGCTGAGGAACTGGGGCTGAAGACGGGGCAGCTTTTCAGCCCGCTTCGGGTAGCTACCACCGGCCGCACGGCGGCACCGCCTCTTTTTGAGACGATGGTGGTGCTGGGTAAAGAAAGATGCCTGGAGAGGATAAGAGTGGCGGTGGGAAAGCTGGGAAATAAATGAAGTTTCCCGGGATAGAAAAGAGAGAAATCAACCGGACGGTCTTGCGAATATGAGCATAACCAGCTCTGAACCATCCCGCAATTTCATCCAGGACATTATCGCTGGAGACCTCCGAACCAATAAGTACGGCGGTCGGGTCCATACCCGGTTTCCTCCAGAGCCGAACGGCTATCTGCATATCGGACACGCTAAATCCATCTGCCTGAATTTCGGCATCGCTGCCGAGTTCAACGGCCTTTGCAATCTGCGGTTCGACGATACCAATCCCATCAAGGAAGAACAGGAATATATCGACTCAATCATCGAAGATGTGCACTGGCTGGGATTTGACTGGGATGACCGGCTGTACTATGCCTCGGACTATTTTGAGCAAATGTACCAGTATGCGGTGCAGTTGATTAAAGCTGGCAAGGCTTATGTTGATGAACTGACCGCGGATGAGATTAGAGACTACCGTGGCACCTTGACCCGGCCCGGCAAAGAGAGCCCGTACCGGGGCCGTTCCATCGAGGAAAACCTCGACCTGTTCGAGCGTATGCGGACCGGCGAATTCCCGGACGGCTCACGCGTGCTCCGGGCGAGGATTGACATGGCTTCTCGGAATTTGAATATGCGCGATCCGGTCATGTACCGCATCCTGCACTCCGAGCACCCCCGCACGGGCGATGAGTGGTGCATCTACCCGATGTACGACTGGGCGCATGGCCTTGAGGACTCCATCGAAGGGATTACCCATTCTATCTGCACGCTGGAATTTGAAGACCATCGTCCACTATACGACTGGTTTCTGGACGAACTGGGCGTCTATCATCCCCGGCAGATTGAATTTGCCCGACTCAACCTCACCTACACCGTGATGAGCAAGCGTATGCTTCTGGAGCTGGTACGGGAAGGGCATGTGAATGGATGGGACGATCCACGGTTGCCGACGATATCGGGTTTGCGCAGACGTGGCTACACACCGGAGTCAATCCGTAACTTTTCCCGGTACATCGGGGTGGCGAAGACCGGCAGCACGATCGATATTGCCTTGCTTGAGCACAGCCTCCGCGAGGATTTGAACAAACAGGCGCAACGTGTTATGGGCGTGCTGCGCCCGCTGCGAGTGGTCATTGATAACTATCCGGAAGACCAGGTGGAAGAGCTGGAGGCGGTGAATAATCCCGAGGACCCCGGGGCGGGGACACGAAAAGTACCCTTTTCGCGCGTGCTGTATATTGAACGGGAGGATTTTCGCGAAGACCCTCCGAAGAAGTTCTTCCGTCTGGCGCCTGGCCGTGAGGTGCGACTGAGATACGCGTACTTTATCACCTGTGTGGATGTGGTTAAGGATAAGCAAAACGGAGAGGTGGTTGAGCTTCGCTGCACTTATGATCCAGCCACGCGGGGTGGTGATTCCCCGGATGGACGGAAGGTCAAGGCAACGTTGCACTGGGTTTCGGCTGAGCACGCACTCGAAGCTGA
>SDBT01013189.1_pt1 | contig 13257 bp, 4 predicted proteins | sample 2277101 | NCBI WGS metagenome assembly SDBT01 (sample SAMN10404973, study PRJNA504765) | marine sediment metagenome | isolation source: marine sediment core GS10_PC15, 103 cmbsf | place: Arctic Ocean: Southern Knipovich Ridge | collected 2010 | reverse complement strand
CCTCCGACCACCAGGACCTGACCATCACCGACTCGCTGCTCCGCCGCTATAAACGGGCATTTGACGGTTTTTCGACCAATCTGCGCCGCTACGGCCTGCGCTATTCGATCGGCTACTCGCTGGCGCGCACCGACGCGCCCTTCGAAGAGTTCCTATTGCAGGTGCTCCAGCGCGGGGGGCTGGTCGCATGACGCTGCTGGCACCGTTGGCGCTGTGGCTTTCGATCGTGGGCGCGGCGGTGGTTGGGCTGTACCTGCTCAAGATCAAGCGCCGGCGCCAGCCGGTCCCGGCGCTCGATTTCTGGCGAGAGCTCGTCGGTCAGAGCCAGGTGCGCTCGTTGTTCCAGCGGCTCAAGCGCTGGCTGTCGTTGGCGCTTTGGCTGCTCATCGTAGCGTGCCTGGTCCTTGCCGCGGGCAATCCGGTGCTGAGCTTCGGCCGCATCAAGCCCCGGTCGATCGTGGTTGTCGTCGATAACTCCGCCAGCATGCAGACGCTGGAGCCCGAGCTCGAGGGGCAGACGCGACTCCAACTGGCGCAGGAGGTCGTTCGCGAGCTCACCACTCGCCGCCCGGTCCGCGATGAGTGGATGCTGATCGAGGCCGGCCGACAGCCTCGCGTCCGGCAGGCCTGGACCTACGACAGCAAGGCGGTCCGTGACGCCGCGCTGTCCATTCTGCCACGCGTCGGTTCGGCGGACCTCGAGGCCGCCAAGGACTTGGCCGCGCAGCTTCTCGAGGGCAAGGAGCGGCCCTGGGCGGTGATCGTCTCGGACGGCGCGGCCGGGCAGGTCGAGCAGCTCTGTATCGACGACGAGACCGTCGTCTACTGGCCCGTCGGCCGGAGCGACAACAACCTCGGCATCACGCGGCTACGGGTACGCCCACATCGCCAACAGTCGCTGCACTATGCCTATTTGAGCGTGCTCAACTCCTCCTCCGAAAACGCCGAGGCGCAGGTCGTCTTCGAACTGGACGGTGCCACGAGCGCCGTCGAGCCGGTCGCCATCCCGGCCGGCGAGGTTTGGGAGCGAACCGTGGCGCTCGACGCACCTGACGGCGGCGTGCTCCGCGTTTGGATTGACCGCCCGGATGACCTGGCCACGGACGATGAGGCCTACGCGATTCTCAAGCCGATCGAGGCGGCCGAGGTGCTACTCGTCACCACGCCAGAGGAGGCCTTCTTCTTCGAACAGGCTCTGCTGGCGATGGAACCACTGGTCGACCCGGACGTCAGCCGCACGCTGAGTATCGAGGACTACAACGCCCTGGAAGCGAGCCCCGGTTCCCCCGATCTGATCATCTTCAGCAACTGCCGGCCCCAGACGCTGCCGGACGCGGGGAATTTTGTCTTTGTGAACGCCTGGCCGACGGAGGTTCCAGCAAGAATCCTAGGCTCGCTTGCGCAGCCGGACCTTCTGCTGGTGCGTCGCGATCACCCGTTGATGCGCTACCTCAGCGTCGGCGCCGTCCGACTGGCCCGCGCGCATGAAGTGGACCTGATGGAGCGCGCCACCGTCCTGGCCCGGTCGACCCGCGGCGCCCCACTGATCTTCCTGTGCCAACAGCCGAATCGGCAAATGCTCTGCCTGGCCTTCGATGTGTTGGAGAGCGACCTGCCGTTCCGCAACGCTTTTCCCATGCTGCTTCGCAATGCCGTAGTGCATCTGGTTTCGGATCAAGCCGCCTGGGTCCACGCGCAGCACCGCATCGGCGACGTGATCGAACCACTCCGCCCGCTGCCAGATGAGCTCACGGAAATCAGCGTCGCACGGCTGCGAGACGACGACCTTGGCGAGCAGTCCGTGCCGGTTCGTGGCGGGTCTTTCATGTTTAGCCAAACCGACGAGCAAGGCCCGCTCCGCTTCACGATCGGCGACGATGTCGCGTATGCCGCGGTGAATCTGACGGACTCCCGCGAGTCGCGCATCACGCCAGTAGTCGCACCACACGATCCGAGCGAGCGTTTGGCCCTGACCGGGCGGCTATTCGGCACCGTCCCGTGGCTGGCGTTGGCGACCGCGGCCGCGCTGCTGATCGGCTTCGAGTGGTTGACCTATCACCACCGCTGGACGGAGTGAGCCGTGAGCTTCGAGGTCGCCTGGTGCTGGCTGCTTGTGCCCCCCCTGCTGGTCTACGTGTGGTGGCTCAGCCGACGCAGCTACGCGCAGCTTCATCCCACGGCGCGCTGGATTAGCCCGGTGCTGCGCACGCTGGTCCTACTCCTGCTGATCGCGGGCGTCACGCGTCCGACTTACCTGAGCCAGTCCGACCAGCGCCACTTGGTCTTCGCGCTGGACGTCTCCAAGAGCATTACGACGGAAAACCTGGACGCCGCCCTCGAGGACATCGACCGGCTCGCCCGACAGGCCGGTCAGGGCGACGGCGATTGCCATATCAGTGTGGTGGCTTTCGGTCGTCAGGCGAACCTGCTGATGCGTGCGCAGGACCGATGGGACGGCTGGTCGCCCGAGCTGCGCGAGAAGGTCCGCTACCACGCTTCGCTGCCGGAGCTCTACCAGCAGCGCACCGCCCTGGTTTCCGCCGACACCTCCGCGAGCGCCGATGAGTTGCAGCAGATCGAGGCGCGAATTGCGGCGATCGAGCGTTTCCGCGACCAGGTGGCCGGCGATCAGACCGACATCGAGTGCGCCATGCGGCTCGCCCTGAACTGTGGCTCGACCCACCAGCACCGCGACGTTTACGTCTTCACCGACGGCAACTTCAACCAGGGGCGCTGGCAGCAGGCCTGGAACGCCGCCGCGGACGCCAACGCAACCGTGCACATCGTCGTGCTCGACAAGCCCTTGCCGCCGGAAGTGGCCGCAGTGGACTTGGCGTTGCCGCCAACGGTGCGGGTCAATCAGGGCTTCTCGGCCCAGGTCCGTATCGCCAGCACGGTGCGGACACGAGCCGAACTGCGTGTCTTTCGCGACGGCTACGCTGTGGATCGACGTGCGGTCGAGCTGACGCCGGGCGAGAACGACTTCAGGATCCCCGGTCTGTACGTCCGCGAGAAGGGGTTTCACGTCGTTGAGGTCGTCGTGCGGCCCGAGCAGGACACGCAACTCCGGAATAACACGATTCGCTCGCTCGTGGTGGTGCCCGGTGAGGCCCGAATCCTGTACGTCGACGGCGACGAAGACCAGATCCCCTATCTCAAGAGCGCCCTTGAGCTCGAGGGCATGTTGGTCGAGGGTCGCCCCGCCACCGGCGTCCCGCAGAGCCTCTCCGAGTTGCTCAGCTTTGACGCCTTCATCCTGTCCAACGTCCCCGCCGACCGTCTCACGCGCCGACAGATGCAGATGATCCGCACCTATGTGCAGGACTTTGGCGGCGGCTTTCTCATGCTGGGCGGCGACGAGAGCTTCGGCCTCGGTGGCTATTTCCACACGCCGATCGAAGAGATCCTGCCGGTCCGCATGCCCATCCAGAAAGACCTGATCCGCCCCTCGCTCGGAATCATGCTCGTGATCGACAAGTCCGGCAGCATGGCGGGCGTCAAGATCCAGCTTGCCAAACGGGCGGCGATCGCCACCGCCGAGGCGATCAACCCGCGCGATCAGATCGGCGTAATCGGCTTCGACGGTCAGTCACGAGTGATCCTCGAGCTCACCTCCGCCGCCGATCGCGCCACCATCACCAACCACATCTCCGCGCTCGACGCCGGCGGCGGCACCTTCCTATACCCCGCCCTGGAAGACGCCCACGACCGCCTGCTGAACAGCAACGCCCGCCGCAAGCATGTGATCGTCCTCTCCGATGGGCAGACCCAGGGGTTCGGATACCAAGACATCGTCCAGGCCATGGCGGCCGACGGCATCACCCTGTCGGCGGTCGGGATCGGCGACGGAGCCGACATGAACCTGATGGAGGACATCGCCATGGCCGGCGGCGGGCGCGCCTACTTCACCACTGACTTCTACAGCATTCCGCAGATCTTCACGCGCGAGGCCTTGCGCGCCTCAAAGAGCATGCTCGTCGAACGCCTCGTGCAGCCGATTGCCGTCGGCGACGACGTCGCGCTCTCGGAGATCGACACCGACGACCTGCCCCTGCTTACCGGCTACGTCGCCACTACTCCGAAAGCGGCCGCCAACGTCATCCTGGTCTCGGATTCCGGCGACCCCCTCCTGGCGAATTGGCGCTACGGACTCGGCCGAACCGTGGCGTTCATGTCGGAAACCAAGCCGCGCTGGGCGGAGGACTGGCTCAAGTGGCCTGACTTCGCCAAGTTTTGGAGCCAGCTTGTTCGTAGCGTCACCGGCGAGAATCTCGCCAAGGCCCTCTCGCTCGAGTGCAGTCACTCCCTGGAAGGGGCGAGCGTCAACTTGGCTGCAGATGTGCGGGACTCCGGCGGCAACTTCGTGACCAGCGTCACTCTGCAACTGTCCGCCCTGGATTCGAATGGGCGGACGCGACAGATTCCGGTGGTGCAGAAGGGCCCCGGGCTGTTCGAGGCACGTGTGCCCCAGATCACCTATGGGCAGGATCAGCAGTTCTCGTGGCGCGTCAGCCACGGGGACGAAGGCGAGCAAACCACTTCCTACGGCTTCGTCTATTCGTTTTCGCCGGAGTTCCGCACGCTGGGCGTTGCCAGGGAGACTCTCGAGCAAGTCCGCGCCCGCGCCGGCGGCGAGCACATGACGGTTGGCCAGGCTAGCCTTATTATGGGTGAGGCCACCGGTTCGCATTGGATCCAGCTCTGGCCCTACCTGATTGTCATCGCACTCCTGATCGTCCCTTTCGATATTCTCTGTCGTCGTCTTGGCTAGGGCATTTTTCATCAAACCGTAGCGTCCGGGCCCCGTACCGGACGCAGGATTATCGAAACACCTACGGCCGACAGGGGCGTCGGCCGCTACATGCAGATGAAAAATGCTCTAGCGGACCAACTCGGTGACCAACTCCTCGAGCCATCCACGACCCGAAATACACCCGAAAGTCAGAGCCGCTCAGGCCGTCGAGACGTCTTCGACACCGTGTCTGAACAAGGCGAAGATGGTGATGTCGTCCTGTTGGGGGAGGAATCCGCGAGTGTCAGCCGCCGCTTTTTGTGCCGCCGCCACGATCTGCTTGGCCGATCGGACTCGCAGCTTCCGCAGGGCTTTCGCCAACCCTTCGGCGCCCAGCTCCTCACCCGCGGGTGAGCGGGCCTCGGTAATGCCGTCGGTTACGACCAGCAGCCCGGCGTTCGGGGCGATGATCTGAACCTCACTCGTGAACGGATCCGCCAATACACCGAGCACGGGGTTCCCCGGTAGTGGCAGCTCCACCGGCGGGGCGCCCGCTTGCAACAAAAGAGGTGGCAGATGTCCGGCGTTCACGTACTCCAGCCGGCCGCTGGCGGGCTCGAACAACCCCAGGAAGAACGTGACGAACATGTCCTCGGGCAGGTGCCGGCACAGATGGCGGTTGAGATGCTCCACCGCTTCGGCGGGCTGATCACAGAAAGATGTCGCCGTCCGCAGGGCGGCCTGGAGGTTCGCCATGACCATTGCGGCGGGCAGCCCTTTGCCGGACACGTCCCCGACGGCGAAAGCGAGACGCCCGTCGGGCAGCAGCCACACATCGCAGTAGTCGCCCCCGACCCACATGGCCGGCTCGTAATGAAAGGCCCCATCCACACCGGGGACATCCGGCATCCGGGCCGGTGTCAGTCTGGACTGAATGCTGCGCGCCATCGCCAACTGATGATCGAGGACGCGCTTCTCTGCCTTGAGGTCGAGCAACAGCAGGCTTCTTCTTGCGAGCCGAACCTGCCGGGCCACCGCCTGAACGAAATCGAATACCTCCACAGCGCCGTCGTCGAAGGGAGTGTCCAGGTACAGCACGTCGACGAGATTCTGTCCGTCGCTGACCGGCGCACAGAAGACCGCGCGCGGTGTCTGTTCATCCTCGACGGTTAACGTTGAGAAGCTATCGGCCGTATGCACGCTCTTTGCCATCACGGGCTGGTTTTTGGAACGCACCGCCTCGAGCACGCGCCGAGAGAGATGCAGATTGGGAACCCGAGGTTCAGACGAGCTGCCCGCCTTTCCTCCGAGATGGCAGGCCACGACCTCTGGCGTGCTGGGCACTTGCTGCTGCGACCGAGACAACCTGACTACCAGGGCGGCCGTGCTCGGTCCGGTCGCCAAACAGCGACAAACCTCCGGGTAGAGTTCCCGCGGAGCCGTCAGCTCCTCCATGCGGTCCACGATCCGGGTGAGTTCCGCCAGCCAGACGCGCGAGAGCGGCTTGGGTTCGTCCGATTCCTCATCGACCGCCTGGATGTCTCCGGCCTCTCCGACCGACACGTTCACGCGTGAGGCGGACCCGTCCGCCGCCGGGTGTCGCTCCAACGGCTCCAGGATCTTCAGCGTGTAAGGTCCGATGGTGATCCTCTGCCCGGGCAGTACGGCGCAGGCCTGCACACGTTCCTCCCCAATCACCACGCCGCGCTGGCTGTCGAGATCCTCAACGATCCATCGCCCGAACGGGTCCCGGAAGAGCCGCGCGTGCTGACGTGATACGCGACTGCTTTCGAGCACCACGTCACACTTCGGATCGCGTCCGATCAGCACGCCGTGGGGATCCAACGGAAGCTCGCGCGATTCGCCTCGTCTGGATACAGTGAGCGTCGCCTTTATCTGCTCCATACTCAGCTCTCCGATGGCTTAAGCGTCGTCGATCATTCCTGCACGGGCCAGAAGACGAAGTCGCCTTTGACCATTCTCCGCTTGTCACCGTCTTCACACCATTTGGGATGATGTCTGCCGCCGTCGTCTTTGAAGTTCTGGGCCACGCTGTAGAGAGTAAAGCTCTTGCCGCTCCTTTTATACACGAGATCCTCGCCGCTGAAGGGGTCGATCCGAAGTTCCGCGAGATCGGGGGCGTCGAGTTCGTCGAGCGAGCCGGGAAGCCGGTCGTGCTCCGCACGGAACGCGAAGATGTGGAAGATCAGGTGCGTAGCGCGACGGTGCGTCGCGGCGCGTTCGTCCAACACCCCCACCCGTGACAGGCTCGGGGCGAGTATCTTGAAAAGCGGTGTGTTGCCGTTCTTAACGAGGCGATCCAGTTCGGCGCCCCGCTTCGGGTTCGTGTAGCTGGGTTCGTCGAAGCATCCGGCGAGTAGCTCGTAGTACTCATCGAACTCTCGCACGGTTTCATCGAAACCGCACTGGATAAGCTCCCGTAAGACAACGGCCGCTTCATCGGGGAGTTCAGCTTTGCGGATCGCCTCCTCCAGACCGATCTCGTTGATGCTCTGCATCAAGGCTTCCGCGTCTTCCCGAGGCAGCTGGTCATCGCCGAACAAGTTCAGTGCGGGCAAGTAAAGCGTCCAAGTTCCGGTCTTCTCACCAGGCATGTACATCAATTGGGCACATTGCCAGGCTGTCAGTTGCGATTCAGTGATGACTAATCGACTGAGAGGTGAGAAAGGTGGGTTTGCTTCAGTGAGCTGGGGGAGATATCTGACAGCAAACGACTCCGGATCATTGGAGAGCGCTAGCGCTTTGCACAGCGCGGTGTCCGCCAGACTCTCAAGCGCGATTGCCAGCAGGCGACCGATAAACGTCCAGCCGGCTTCGAGATGGTGCGCGGACCTGAGTATCACCAGGGCGTTCTCAGCCAACAGGCGTTCATTACCAATCTGCCATTCCTGCCAGCCCTCGGCTACCAGAGCTTTGCAGAGCATTCGTTGACTACTCAAGTTGGGCAGCAAGACAGATATAAGCAGGGGCGCCTGGCGCGGATCGTCGCTCGGCGGCGGTTCGGGTTCGCCACGCCGGGTGTTCGATAGCCGAAGGAAGCACCTGGGTTTGGCGGCGGCGTCCCGGAACTTCGCCAGCGCCCGCTGATTGGCGTATAGCCACTGTGAGATCTCAGGATGTCCCGACCAGGGCCCGTACAGGGCGACGCCCTCGTCGCCTTCCAAGTCTATGTACAAGTCCATCGCATTGAGATAGGTCTCCGCAGCGTTGTCCGGGGAGTCGCTCCAGAAGTTGTCGTTAATCCAGGCTACGTAGTCGACCGGTTCAGCCGGATTGGGTCGCGGCGGATACACGGTCCGGCCGTCCCAGCTCGTGAATGGGCGGCTGAATTCGTAAGTCCATTGCACCGGCCAGAAGACGAAGTCACCGCCCGCGCCGCGCTCGTCCCATTTGGCGTGGTGTTTTCCGCCGTCATCGGTCATGTTGTGGCCGGCGCTGTAGAGCGTGAAGGTCTTGCCCGTTCGTTTGTACACAAAGTCCTGGCCGGTGAATGGGTCGATCCGCAATTCGGCCAGGTTCGGCGCCTCGAGCCGATCAAGCGTGCGCGGGAAGCGGCGATGCTCGGCGCGGTATGCGAACAGGTGAACGATCAGATGCGTGGCTCGGCGCGTTGCGGCGGTTCTGTCATACAGGATTCTCGCACGAGAAAGTGAGGGTACGAACGTCTTAACGAAGGGATTCTTGCTCTCTTTGAGCCTCTGATACAGTTCATATCCATGCTCTGGCGCCAGATGAATCGGCGAACGGCACCACTGCTCAAGAGCGTCGAAGTAGGTGTTGATCTCACGCACGGTCTCATCGAAGCCCAATCGAGTAACCTCTCGTATGAAAGCAGTTCCTTCCCACTGATCCGGGAGTCCGGCTTTTCGTACAGCCTCTTCGAGACCAACCTTGTCGATGTTCCGCATCATGGAATCGGCGAGTTCGGGGCTCATCCAGTCGGGTCCTCCGAGCCACATCAGCGCAGGCACATAGAACGCCCAAGCACCAGGTCTCTTGCCGGGCATGTACATCCGCTGAGCCCAATCCCACGGCAGGAGCTTTTCAAATGCGATTGTCGATCCAGAGTCCGGCGTCGGCGGATCAGCCGCCGCGAGAGACTCCATCAAGCGTGTTGCGAACGCATCCGGATCGTCGGAAAGTGCCAGCGCATTGCACACGGATTCATAAGCGTAGTTCGCGCTCGCATTCCCGACCAACCTTGTGATGAGCGGTCCCGGGTTCTGCCGGAAATGATGTGCGGCGCGAAGTACTACGGGGATGTTATCTGCCAGCCGCTCTTCGTCGCCGTCGGCCCATGCTCTCCAACCCTCCGCGAGCAAGGCTTTGCAGGCCGCCCGGTGTTCGGACAGGCCGTTTATCTGTCGCGACATCAGCAGATGCGCAAAGCGAGGATATTCGGGCTCCTCGGTGTCATCCTCCAGCGAGAAATAACACTTGGATTTGCGCGTCGCCGCGCGGAACAGCGCCAGTCCCGACTGATTGCCTTCCAGCCACTCGGCGAGCTTCTCATCGCCCGACCATGGTGCGGCTATCGCGTTTTCCAGGTTGGCCTGCTCCTGATCGCTCCCCTCGAACTTACTGAGTTGTTTGTACGCCTCTCGGTAATCACCGGCCGCGTTCTCCAAACTGAACGTGTCGTTCATCCACTCGATGTAGTTGACCGGATCGGCCGGGTTCGGCGGCGGGGGATTGAAATCCACGCCGGCTTCGGCTCGAGCAGTGAGCCGCGCGAGTTCGTCCCTGGTTTCGGTGGTCTGGCCGATCTGCTCATCCAACTGGCGGCGCAGTCGCAGGGCCCGGGCCTGGGCGCCGGCCAAGGTGTTTTGTAATGCCGGATCGGGGGCGGCTTCACGCTGCCGCAGGACTTCAACTTCGCGGGTGACCTCGGCCACTTCGTTTTTCGTCCGCGTAAACCGGACCGACATGGTCGTTCCCAGGGTCAGTGAGAACACGATGACGGCGGCCACCGCGGCGCCCACCTTGCGATAACGAAAGGCCGTCTTGCGCAGCATGTACCAGCCGCTGCCCTGCTTGGCGATGACCGGCCGGCCGGCCAGGTAAGCTTCGACGTCGCGTCCCAGCTCGCCGGCGCTCTGGTATCGAAAGGCCGCCGATTTTCCCATGGACTTCATCACGATCGCATTGACGTCGTCGGGAATGTCTTTTCGCACCTGTCGCGGCGGCGGCGGTTCGGTCTCGTTGATCGCCCGCAACAGTTGGGCCACGCTCTTTCCGGTCCCGTAGGGCGACTGGCCGGTCAGCAGGCGGTACAGGATTACGCCCAGGGAGTAGACGTCGCTGCGAGTTTCAACGCGGCCGGGCTCGCCGTAGGTCTGTTCGGGCGACATGTACGCCGGCGTGCCGGCCACCTCGCCCGGCAGCGAGAGGCCGTCCTCCGCGTCCGCCAGGCGATCCATCTGCTTGGCGAGGCCGAAGTCCAGAATGCGCGGCTGAGCCTTTGAGTCCACCAGGATGTTCGCGGGCTTCAGATCACGGTGGATGATCCCGCGCTGGTGGGCATGGCTGACCGCGTGGCAGATCCGGGCGAACAGCGCCAGCAGGTCGCGAAGGCCGAGCTGTCCCTGCTCCACGTATTGATCCAGAGCTACCCCCTCCACGTACTCCATCGCGAACCAGTGGCGATCCTCGTACAAGCCCGAGGCGTAAACCCGGGCGATGTGCGGATGTTGCAGGCCGGCCGCGATCTCCACTTCCCGCTCGAACCGCCGGCGTTGACGCTCGTCCGCGTGACGCCCGGCCAGCATGACCTTCAAGGCCACGCTCCGCTTGGTCGCGAGCTGCCGGGCCAGATAGACCCGCCCCATGCCGCCGCGTCCCAGTTCTTTCTTGATCTGGTAGCCGGGAATCGCGGGCGGACCGTCCGCGGCCTGTCCCGCCGGCGCATCGGCGAAGAAGACCTTGCGGCACTGCTTGCACCGCACCCGATGGCCGGCGGCTGAAGTCCGCAGACGCCACTTGGTGTTACATTCCGGACAACGCCCTTCGATATGCTCTGAATCCACGGTCATACATCACCTCCGCCGATCGGTACGCGGCTGAGAATATTGCGGCTGCTCGTCCGCTTGCTGACGGTCACGATCGTGTTGTCTGTCTCGCTCATTTCATCATTCCTGCACGGGCCAGAAGACGAAGTCGTCGTCTTCGCTGTTCCACTTGGCGTGTCTGCCGCCGTCGTCCTTGAGGTTGCCCGCGACGGTGTAAAGCGTGAACGAGTCGCCTGTGCGTCTGTATTTGAAGTCCTTTCCGCTGAAAGGATCGATGCGGATTTCCGCCAGGTTCGGCGCCTCAAGCCAGCGCAATGACGTCGGGAATCCGCCATTCTTTTCGCGGTGCGCGAACAGATGGACGATCAGGTGGGTAGCTCGTCGTTCGGCCTCGCCGCGCATGCACAGTACACGGCAGCGGGACAGCGACGGGAAGAAGGTCCCGATGAACGGATTCTTGGTGTTCACGATATCGTGCTCGATCTCTTCGCCTCGCTCAGGGTCGTGGCGGGGTTGGTCAAACCACGCTGTCAGGCGCTCGATGTGGAGTTTTGCCTCGCTCATTGTGTCATCGAAGCCGATCGCGGTCAGACGTGACGCGAATCGAGCGATACCTGCGCGATCAGACAGGTCGTGGTTCTGCACTTCGTCCATGAACATCAGTAAAGGCTGTTCGGGAACCGTCCACGTACCTGGCTCGTCGCCGGGCACGAATAGCCGTTGGGCAATATCCCCCTGGGTCATATATTCGAAATTGACGGGCCAACTCTTGGGCGGAGGAGGCGGGTCAGCGCGCGTCAACCGCGGGGCGAACGCGGTCGCAAGTGCACCCGGCTCGTTCGCCAGCGAGAACGCCTTTCGCACCACACCATGGGTCAGAGCTTCACATGCGACAGCCACCAGACGTGCGATGAGCGTCACATTCTGCTCCAGATGGTGAGCCGATCGCAAGATGACCAATGCGTTGTCCAGCAGCTTGTCCTGATCACCGGCCGCCCACGCGCGCCAACCTTCGGCGATCAGCGCCTTGCTGATCGCTCGCTGGGCGCTCAGCCCCGGCAGCATCACGCCTACCGTCAGATTGTCCCACCGTGGATCATCGCCTGGCGGCGGCTCCGGCTGCCCCGGCAACGCCAGCGACAGTCGGAAGAAGCACTTGGGTTTCTTCGTGGCTGCACGGAACTTGGCCAGCGCCGACCGGTTGGCGACTAGCCACGCCTCGACATCCGCATGGCCGGTCCAGGGACCGCTCAGCGCCTCACCCATGTGATCCATATCAACGCCATCGAGGGCTTTCTGGCCCAGCTGAGGCGCGTCAGCACCATCCATGGTCCTCACGGCTTCGAAAGCCGCGAAGTACTCCCTCTCCGCGTTATCCGGCGAGTCACTCCAGAAGGTCTCGTTTATCCAAGCAATGTAGTTGACCGGCTCGGCCGGATTCGGCTTGGGGGGATAAACCGTTCTGCCGTCCGGCGTGAGGAAGCCCCATCTGTAATTCTCGATGGACTGCACCGGCCAGAAGACGAAGTCGCCGCCGGCGCCGTCCTGGCCCCACTTGGCGTGATGTTTTCCGCCGTCGTCGGTCATGTCTTGGCCGACGCTGTGGAGCGAGAAAGTTCTTCCCGTTCGCTTGTACACGAAATGCTTGCCGCCGAACGGGTCGATCCGCAATTCGGCCAGGTTCGGCGTTTCGAGTTGAGCCAACGTGCGCGGGAATCGGCGATGCTGGGCGTGGTATGCGAACAGGTGGACGAGCAGGTGCGTGGCTCGGCGGTGGGCGACGGTTCTGTCGTGCAGAGCGCCCGCCCGAACCAGCGAAGGCATTAGACTCTTCGCGATGGCATTCTTGGTTTCTTGAGGTATGCGCTCGATTTCGGCGGCACGGCCCGCGTCTCGAACGGGGGCTTCGGACCATTCGATCGCGGAGTCAAAAAACGTATTGATCTCTTGGATTGTTTCTTCGTATCCCTGGGCGCCGTGAGGTTTGAGGGTGGTCATCAGCTCTTCGGGGGACGGTATGGGGTCGGGCGGATCCTCGAAATCATCCTCGGGCCTCAGGGCTGACATGGCATTCCAGTGCAGCCCCCAGCTTCCTCTCCGCTTGCCTGGGATATAGAGCCGTTGACAAAAATCGTGACACCAGAGCTTTTCAAAACGAAGAGCGCGTGCAAAAGTCGACAAGGGCGGATCATCTTCGGTCAGCCTGGCGGAGATACGCGCGGCGAGAGCGTCCGGATCAGCCGATAGCTCGAGCGCATTCCGCAAGGCGTCACAGGCCAGTTTGACGCAGGCGTCGGCTACCATGAATTGAATAAGCGGTGCCGGTACGTCAGTGAAGTGGTGCGCGGACGCGAGCACTACCACGGCATTGTCGGCCAGGACGTTCTCGTCTCCCGATTGCCACGCTTGCCAACCTTCGGCAATCAGCGCTTTGGCGGCCAGTCGATGCTTCGACAACTGCGGCAATACCACGTTGATCAGTAAGTGCTCGGTCCG
>SDBT01013188.1_pt1 | contig 13258 bp, 11 predicted proteins | sample 2277101 | NCBI WGS metagenome assembly SDBT01 (sample SAMN10404973, study PRJNA504765) | marine sediment metagenome | isolation source: marine sediment core GS10_PC15, 103 cmbsf | place: Arctic Ocean: Southern Knipovich Ridge | collected 2010 | reverse complement strand
ATTCTTCCATCTATGACAATGTTCTTAATCGAATTATCACCATATGCACTTGAACTCCAATTACTCTTAGTGAATTCTGATATTCTATCTCTGATTCTACCCATAGGCTCCCAATCTTTGAGTACGTTATTTAATCTTGAATTCATGTAATCCCAATCAAAATTAAGGATGTTATATCCAGTTATGATTTCTGGATCAAGAAGTCTTACATACTCTTCAAACTTTCTAATTACTTCTATCTCATCAGATACTTTGATTATTTCAGAACCTTCAATAGGATTACATTCACACTGAGTGATTAGAAATCTCTTAATGACATCAAACTTCTTATATACTATTGAGATAGTAGTGATAACATCAGAAGCATTCCACTTACCCGGGAATGCATTATGACGAATACTATGAGCTTCAATATCAAAGGATAGTACACCCGGAGATGTAACAATGTCACATTCAATAGGCTCAATCGAGTTAGGATTAAGACATATATATTCTTCTTTAAGAGTAGAAATAGTATGTTGTTTTGGAGTCTCTATCACATCACATTTAAACCAACTACTCGTTCTTAAATTTCTCCATGTTAAAAGTTTTCTAATACTATCTATTTGAGCTTCACATAGTTCGAATTTGAATTTAGTACCATTGATCCACTGTGGATATCTGAGTCTTCTTTCACAGTTCTTCATTGATTCCTCAGTATCAAACTCAAGTCTAAGAAAAGGATATTTTTGTTCATTATCATGATAGTATAACTTTCTTTGATAGATCAGAGATCCTTCTGTAATATTGAAGCCTTTATCAGACATCTCCCCTTTATCCTTGAGTTGTCTGATAATAGTGTTAATATCTTTATCACTCCATGCATAGTTGGGTAACTTCCAAATTCGTGAAACGTTGAAATTAAATATTCGGATCAATACTGGTTTAGAATCTTCGTTAAGAGCCCAACAATGTATAACTGTTTTACCACATGGGTTTAATTTCTCTTCTATGCGCCAATCGAATGCGTGAATAGTAATTTGCATAACTTGTTTATGTGTTATTGATGGTTTATTAAGGATATCAATTTTAAAGAGTAGTCTTCAATACTCTTACGTCCTCTATCAACTTCTTATTCGTGTTATGAAGGCTCTGAATACATGCATATAGAACTCCAGCTAAATCAAGCATCTGAATACTATCTGGATGATGTATACCCATTTTAAAATTTCATCTTCACATGAGTATAGATTAACGTATTTTAAATTACCACTTATATCATCTGCGTCTTCAACACTCTTATCTCTTCTTTCAGCTCCTTACTCGTCTTATGAAGACTCTGAACACAAGAATACAGGACTCCAGCTAAATCGATCATCTGAATACCATCAGGATCAGCTCCTAATCCTAATTCTCTGAACTCATCTGAGAATGGTGAGATATGTGCGGAATTACTTTTATCAGTAATATATTTCCATTTCGATATTTGCCATTCTGAGATCATGTCGAGTATTTCATCTCCATCAACATATTCTTCAATAATATCTTTAACAGACCTGAGGGATATTGCAGTCCAGCTACCCTGACCTGCGGCCATAGTAGCTCCAGTTGATTCATCATCTATTGTGAATACTCTAAATCCACCAGGATATTTAGCAGTATACGATTCATCAAGTAAACTTGATACTAAGGTAGTACCCCCACTTATCACATAAGATCTATTATGAGCTGCTTCGGCAAGAGTTCCTCCAGCATGGGATGACACTCCTGATGCTGTCGTTCCACTTCCTTCAGCATGGGATGACACTCCTGATGCTGTCGTTCCACTTCCTTCAGCATGGGATGACACTTCTGATGCCATAGTTCCACTTCCTTCAGCATGAGATGATACTCCTGATGCCGTCGTTGCAGAACCTTCAGAATGTGATTGATCTCCAGATGCGGTAGTCGAAAGCCCCTCAGCATGAGACATTTGTCTTGATGCAATAGTCAGTCTACCTTCAGCATGAGTTGAAAATCCGGATGCTGTAGTAGTACTTCCTTCAGCATGAGAACTATCATCACTCGCCAATGTTGCACTTCCTTCAGCATGAGAATTATCTTCACTCGCCAATGTTCTTGTTCCTTCAGCATGAGAGTTTAATCCGGATGCTGTAGTAGTATTTCCTTCAGCATGAGAGTTTATTCCACTTGCTGATGTTAATGTTCCTTCAGCATGAGTTGAAAATCCGGATGCGGTAGTCCGAAACCCTTCAGCATGAGATTGATCTCCAGATGCGGTAGTCCGAAACCCTTCAGCATGAGATGAGGAGCCAGATGCTATATTATTATTTCCCTCAGCATGAGATATAGTTCCAGATGCGGTAGTCGAAAGTCCTTCGGCATGAGATATATCTCCAAGTGCTAATACTCCACTACCTTCAGCATGAGATAGTTGTCCAAATGCACTTGTTGTGCTACCCTCAGCATGAGCTGCAATCGAAGATGCAATCGTATTTAATCCTTCTGCATGTGAATATGAATTTGATGCTGTTGTTGAATTACCTTCTGTATGAGTCGAAAATCCTATAGATCTTGTACTATCTCCTTGAGTCGTTGAATTTTCTCCTCCAGAGAAGTTGTTAACTCCTCCTAAACATGTTGAATTTATTCCAATGACAATATTTTTCTGTCCTCCCAGTATTGATGAGAATTGACTTAAGACACTGTTATCAGCCTCATCTGAACAAGGTATGATTCTAAATTTATTAAAATTACTAGTATTGAGATTCTTGAATGGTACTTGGATGGAAACACCATTCTCTAACTCCAATAAACATGGAGCTACTATCTTGGGAAGGCATTCACACTCACAACTCATTTTAATTATTAAGATAAAGTATTTTAGTAAGTATTAACTCATAAAGATAAGGATGTTTAGATGCGAAAATAATATCGACGTTCTTTATGTAGAACAAGCTATCTGGTAAAGTACTTAGAGGAGAACGCATAACATCAGGAAAGGATAACTCAATTAGATGAAAATTAATATATGATAGTTTTGTTATTTTAAATTTACATCTCTTCAAGATCTCCCCAGTCATCTTCATTGAAATCTAAAGGAACATCATCTCCTTCATCACTTGTAGTATCATCACCATCTGATAAATCTTCATTCTCAAATCTCTGCAAATCTACATCCTCTTCATTATCACTTCCAACTGTCAAGAAAGTTTCTTTCTGTGCTATAACAATTCTATCATCTTCACTAATATTGATCTTGATTATCCTCTGTCTACCTAAACCTATATCGTCAATGACGGTAGAACGTTTAGGTTTAGTGTTTCTTTCACGCATTTGAAATGCCTCCATTGTTTCGTAAGGATAAAGAATCGAGTGTGGTAAACTACTTCTTTTGTTATCTTTGAATAGTCTACCTGAAGGCAGAACAATAGGATTTTCTAAAGAGGCTCTACAACAGACCCTAAAAAATCCTAAGATGTTAAGAGCTCTTTCCTTCGAAATACCATTTGATTCTCGTAATGCCATGTATATTTCAAATCCATTCGATCCCATGATCATAAAAGCATCCTTTCCAGAGGTGTATCCTTTTCTTAGAGACATGAATACATCAAATATATGACCATAATAATCCAAAGATTCTAGAGCATCATATGATTGCATAGATCTACTAACATCAGATATGAAAGCTAGATAATCTCCTCTTGAGAATCCTAATTTGTTAAAAGCTTGATTGGGTGTAAGCCCATTCCTTACAAGTGATATATACTGATCATATTTGTCGAGTTTAAGGACCTCAAACATTTCCTTGATAGTAGGGTCATCATATTTTCCACGTTTTGGATTAATTGCACTAATTCTAAACTTAGCTTCTCTTATCTCCCTTAGTTGAATTGGATTATTATCAGTATATGTTTCTCGAGGATGAATACCCCTAGTGGTCAGTTGAGCGAATTTATCATAGTCATCTCTTAGTACAGCTCTGTAGAAAATTTCGCTTGTCCTAATTTCTTGTTCCGTTTGTTTCATTTCTTCAGCTATCTTTCTTGCTCTCACATTCGCATCAGGGAATCCAAGCACGTTGAAGATATCTTCATCATTGAGAATTTCTCCATTATCATGCTTCTCAAAAATATTTGTCTCCAATCTTATCATATCTCGAATATTCGGATCCAGCCTAGAAGTTATCATCATTGAATATAAGAAGTATAAATGCTTTGATCTTTTACGATCTTCACTACCAATTACTCTTTCGAATGCATCGAGTGCTGTAAGTCCTCCATGTTGCAAATCTAAATACAGATCTGATTTATGAGCTAGTGCTCCACCACACGATTTACATATGATAGGTGGTAACATTCTTCTCTCTTCTAAAGGGATAGGTTCAGTACTAATAAATTCCAATCTTGTCTCCTGTTCTTCTTCATATCTTCTTCGTCTCTCAATCTCTTCTTCCTCTTTCTTCTTATCTTTCAGATTTTTCTGCTTTCTTAGAGCAATTGCTTCTGCAGTGGTTCTTTTCTTCTTCTTACGTTCAAGTCTTTTCGACATTGAATAGATGAAACAACAAATTAAGTGTTTAAATAAATGAATTAACTTGTACGAAAAATGGTTACTATCTCAGTAAGTAATAATAGAATCATCAATTTTGTCGAAGCTCATGATATATCGATTATCATATCACCTGTCATTCCATCAATTCTTATCGAACGTGATAGGACCGCATTAGTAGGACCAACGAGGGAAAAGTTTATAAGGAGATTACTAGCAACTATATCTAACATTGATATAGTTGTTATGCCAGATGCACATATCTACGATCTTGATGGATTAGCTATTATTAGAATTGTTGAACGATATAATATTAAACTTGTGTTGATATCATCTGTTGAATCTGTTTTCGATATAGGAACTAATATACTAGATTTGAGTGTAATACCAAAAAATATTAAATATCATGGATTTGTAGAATCGGATGGAGAGGTTCTTTCTGTTATTGAACAATATATGATGAGTTCTCTATTTACTAATAGTAAATCATTCATCTTATACACTGCTGATGTCAGGAAATGGAATACCCTTCTTGAGCATAGATTCAACAGAGAGCCTGAAAGATACAATCTTGACAGGTGGAAATCTCCAGATAATAGAGATAGGCCAAGAAACATCAAAATAGAAAGATCGTATCTAAGTACAATAGAAGAGAGTACTCTATTCATATTGAATGAATATAAGGATATACCTAGAGTTTCTGTTATATTTGATCTCATGATCAAGAAGGTTCCAATGAAATCCGTCTTTTGTACAGATTTACCTGTTGGGACTAGAGATATCGATATTACTCAACTCGAAGCTAGACAGAGATCTGGTACAGGAATATGTTATAGATTTTGCTCTGAAGAACACTTCAAACATTTGAAAGAAAGAGATAGAGATATCACTCTGGATCTTATGTCATATGCACGTTTAATAGATTATGGACTAAATCCTTTGATTATATTTCCTCATGAACTAATGGTAGAGGAATGCGGATTAGTTAAAGATGGAACTACTACAAACATGTATAAATTCATTCTACATTCAGGTTTATCTCTCGAATCGGGAATGGTTTTATGGAGACTTCGAGATAAAGAATCTATCCTCTTCATATCTTCTATAGAAACATTGACCAAATCTTATGAATATTTCAATTATCCTCACAAATATGGTAAATCAGATTCATCTTTTCTATCAGACGTCAACTGTTATAAACTAAATCTTCAAAAAAGATATCAAGGTAAGGATACTCTGAAGACAGTAATGAATATACTAAAGGAAGAGGAGAAAAGAGAACAAGACATATCTGAATTAAAGAGACCTGCTATGTCAGATCTAGATACAAGTGAATTAGTTGTGTCCAATTTGAAAGGTAGAAAGAAGGAGTTAAATATTAAGAGGGATAGATTAAATGCTATACGATCTCTTAATAGATATCTGATGAAGTATATTAATAATACATTTGAAATAGGTAATGTTAGAGAAGAGTATTGGAAGGTTGGAAAGTTTAATAATACCAAAGTGCTAAATGTTAGACTTACAAGTGGAGGTAACATTCCTATTTGGTCAGATGATCAGAAGAAGAATTATACCATGTCAAAGTATTCAATTACGAATACTATGTTGAATAGACCCTTGGATATATCTATACTATCATGCACTGGTAATAGTATAGATAATATGCTTGTTCTACAATAGATATATAAAAAACCGTTTTATAATATCAATGTCATTCAAAATGGAAGGTTGGTATGTTTATTCAGTAGTTTTGTTTTTAATAATAGCAGCGATCGTGGTTGGACTAGCTCTGTTCTATTCGAGAAGAATACCAGGAGATTTTTGCACATTATCATGCGGTGATATGGTATGTGAATTAAATATCTGTAGAGTAGATTCAGGGGGAAGTTGTGGACAATCGTCCGATTGTATTAGTGGAGATGTATGTACTGCAAATAAGTGCATAACTATAGAGGCTAATCAATAATGAAAATGATTAATATTAAAACATAAGAAGACAATTATAAAGATGTCTTCTGCTCGAGTTAAAAGTGGCATAAGCCGATCATCTATTGCAAGGAAGAGACAGAAGAAGAAGAAACCTCGTCAGATAGAGTTCGATAATGTTAGGAATCCTACAGTGATATTTAATACTATGAATGAATGGATTAATGATGTTGACTATATTATTTTAATGAACAATATAGCCAACTTTATTAGAAAACAACTTCGGAATAGACTACACGAAGAAGGTATAATCAATCAGACTACGAACGAGATGATGATGATACTTAAGAGAAAATCCAACGATCTCTCCATCATCATAACTCTTAAGAGAAAATACTGCTCAACAGAACTGAGAGATGCAGCTAGAAAGATAATTCCTTCTATTGTAAATCTTGAGAATAATATCATCTCGATAGAATTAAGAGATGAAGTTAGAAAAGTCATCTGCGAATTCAAAGAATATGAAAGTATAGTCGATCAGACTACGAATGATATAATGACAATACTTAAGAGAGAATCTATTGGCTCTCCTGTTGTAACTCTCAAGAAGGAATCTGCTAATATCTCTGTTTTAACAATCCTTAAGAGAGAATACCCCTCAGACGAATCAAAAGAGTTAATAAATGAAATCATAGCTCTTGAGAAAAAATATTCGTCTAAATTAAGACATGCAACTAGAGAAGTAGTTGGTGAAATCAGAGAAAAGAAGAAACCAAAAGGTCCTTCAGGTAGAGAAATATCAAGACTTTTAGATATGAAATCTATGTTAAATGTTGTAGGAAATGTTGAACAATATTATGATATTGGAGCATCAGAAGGGAATATAACAAAGGTTGTTAAGAATTATCTGAATATCAAGAATGTGTATGTCTTTGACATCAATGTTGAAGACAGAACTGAGAATGAAATCATATATATTCACAATGTATATGACAAACTTGATATTGGAAATAATACTGCAGATTTAGTCAGTACTTTTATGGCATTACATCACTTTGAAGATCTTCCTAAGATGTTAAGCGAAATCAAGAGAGTATTAAAGCCTGGAGGACATTTTATCATAAGAGAGCATGATGCTGAGAATAAATACTTAGTATCATTCTTTGACCTTACTCATTTGATATATGCTACAGTTCTAAGTGATGAAGCTACACCCGAAGATTTCGTTAAAGAGTTCCTTACTCATTACAAGACTAAAGAGAAATGGTTAGAGTTGATTGAAGAATCAGGATTCAAACTAGTTAAATGGTCTTATCCTGTGGTTCGAACGAAGAAAGGTAAGAAAGGTAAAAAAGACTTCACAAATGCATTCTACGCGTTATTTGTTCTCCCTTCTTAAAAACTGATCAAGTATTAAATTTATAAATGAAGCGTTTGACATCTGTAAACTCTATACCTTCATATGTTGCTGACGAAAATGATAGTATCATGGGATCATCAACTGATATGCTATCTCTATGAGAAGAAAAGTAAGCTAATCTCTCCTCCTTCTATCAATTCTGGACTTAGTGATGTTAAGATACTTGGTGAACGGTACTTGTATGGATTTCAATACTGTATTTGAATTAAATGAATGTAGATTAAGAAATTATGCGAAAAAAATGAAACTCAATAAATGGTTAGCTCTAGCTACTCATCCACTGGTATTCCAATATGTTCAAGATGAGAAACCGGAAGATCTTAGTCTTATTGAACCCAGTTCTGATTGGTAATGTTACTATTAAATATACTAGTTGATAGAAAATTAAATTGAATTAGTTATTCGTTCTTCCTCCTTAAAACTGATCAAGTATTGAAATTGTTTAAATGTAATAAAATGAAGCGTTCAGCATCTGAAGACTCTATATCTTCTAATAAGAAATCAAGACTCGAAATCGAATATGCTGTTGATAAAAATGGTTCAATTAGATCTCTATCAACTAATTCCGGTTTGATATGCTTTCTCTGTCAGAATAGAAGTAATCTAATTCTTTCCCATCCTCATTATTCCGGAATGAAAGATATTAAGATAATCAACGGACGATACTTGTACGGACTTTGTACTATAGGTATAGGAAAACCATATTTGTACAAGTATCTAGATACACACACCAATATTACATTCGCATTAGATAAAAGTAAATTGGAAGATTATGCGGAAAAAGTGGAACTCAATAAATGGTTAGCTTTAGCTACTCATCCACTAGTACTCCAATATATTCGAAGTGTGAAGCCAAAGGATATTAAACTTGTATATACTGCCAAAAGTAAAATATATTGCTTCACTTCTGACGGTGTTACTATCAATATAATCATTGAGAAAGGGGATAAATTTCTACAATTGAACTGAAGATTGAAATATTTATCCCTTCTTAAAACTGATCAAGTATTGAAATTGTTTAAACGTAACAAAATGAAGCGTTCAGAATGTGAAGATTCTCCACCTCCACCTCCTCCTCCTAAGAAAGCAAAACATGGAAATGAGATTGTTGTCGATAAGAAGGGATTGTTTGGATCTCTATCAACTAATCATCAAATGATATGCTATCTCTATCAGAATAGAAGTGATCTAATCCTCTCTCTTCCTCTCTATTCCGGAATTAAAGATATTAAGATACTCACACCACGATACCTATATGGACTTTGTACTATAGGTATGGGAAAACCATATCTACATAGATATTTAGATACGATCTCTAGTACTACATTCATATTAAATGAAAACAAATTAGAAGATTACTGGAAAAGTGTGAAACTCAATAAATCGTTAGCTTTAGCTACTCACCCAATGGTACTCCAATATGTTAGAGAAGAGAACCCAAAGGATCTTTGTTTTGTTAGAGTCCCTATTGACAAGGAGATACGACAATTCACTTCTGCTAATGTTACTATCAATATAGTTGTTGATAAGGGAGTTAAATTTAAACAATTGAATTAAAGACTAAGATATTTATCCTTCCCATTAAAATGTCGAGAAGCTTTAAGTCATCCATATGATCCACTTGCGACACATGAAGTTGATGAATCTATATATATAGATCCGCAGGAGGTAGATTCTTGGGTTTCTGGTGATATTCTTCTAGATGATGGTAAATATTAGTCGATATCTATAGTTGAGATAGCATACACTAAATGGGGTTCTGGAAAGACTTTGATCGTCTTTTTTGCACTGTGGTATCCAATTCAGAAAAATGATTAAATCTAATTCGCATATATATATCTTCCAAAGAATATGACTTGTACTAACGAAGAGCTTCGACGTGCCGTTAGAGATGTTGACGTTAATGGCTTCAAAAGTGAGTTATCTGAAATGGAAAAGAAAGTGACTTGCTACTTAGAAAGTGATAAACTTCTTAAGACAGTAGAGAGAATAAAGGTAACTTATCGGGAAGCAAAAATAAGAATATCCAATTCTGAGATTGAAAAACACAAGGATATAGCAAACCAATTGAAAGAATTATCAATCCTCAAGCAAAAGGGAGATAAAAATGCGGTTATAACTGAAAAACATCAAAGAATGATGTGTCAGGTGAAAAAATTTACCAGTCTCCTCCACGCGAGAAGGACAAATAAAGCTAGATATCTAGAACAAATGGATATCTGGAAACACTTGAATGAATTAATAGAACATTACAGAATGGGAGGAATGAGTAAAGTTGAATTCGAAAACCGATGGAGTATGGAAAGAAAATTGAATGAGTCAATTCAATTCACAAAATAAGTATTAGGATTAAACTCCTGATCAATGAATATATTCATAATGTGATCTTTCTTTGAATCACGTGTGCAATACACACTCCCGTTAACTACCAAATGAATATTAAGATATTTATCTATCTTATTAAAATGTCGAATTCTCTATATAGAGCATTGTCTCATCCATATGATCCGCTTGCAACACATGAGGTTGATGAATCTATCTACAGATCCGCAAAAGAACCCGAAACAGGTTTTGTTGAAGTAGATTCTTGGATTCCAGGCGACATCCTTCTAGATGATGGAAAATATGAGTCTTCAACCATGGTTGAAATTGCCTACACTAAATGGGGTTCAGGAAAAACTTTGGTTGTATTTCTACATGGTGTCCCTACAAATAGGATTCAGTGGTATCCAGTTCAGAAAAGGATAGCTAGATTCTGCGAAACCATAAGCTTTGATATGCTAGGTCTCGGGGAATCGACTATGCCTTTAAGGAAAGATCTTGCTTCATGGGAATGGACCAATGATACAATTTGGTTAGGAGCAGTAATGCAAAAACTCTATGGTAATAGAAAATTTATCTTCATTGCTGATGATTGGGGAGCAGGAATTGCACTTCATTATGCGGCAAAACATCCCGATAGTCTTTTGGCTCTCGGTCTTCTCGATCCTATAGCATTTGATTCATTTCCAGTAAATGAAATTCAGGCAATTGGTCGATTGTCTGCGATTAAAGATCAGAAAACGTTTGAGATGATGACGGGTGGGTTTGATCAAACCTTGACAGTCATTCTCAAACAGATGGTACATGATCCAAGTAAGTTCAATCAATACAAACTGAGAGATATTATGTGGCCTTATGTTGATGTTGATTATGAACGATCTTTTCGTTTAGATGGAGAAGATGCTGATTCTATGACCCTTAGACTTAATTATCATGCAATCAGAGTTCTGGCTGATAGAGCTTCACGTTTAGCTCCTGTACGATTACTTCCATATGATGAAATTGAAAATGAGAGAGGTGTAGATTATTCGAAAATAATTGTCCCTGTATTAGTTATGTGGGGAGAGTACGACACCATGATGTCAGAGGCTCAAAGACATAGATTTCAATATGTTTTAGAAAATACGAATGTACAATTGATTAGAGTTCCACGAGCGGGTCATTTTGCAGGGATAGATCAACCAGAATTTGTTGCAGAAACGATTCTCAACTTTATTGTTGAGAAGTTGGGGAGGAGAGCTCTTGAAGATGTATTCTTGGGATTTAATGATCGTCAGACTATCTGGAAAGGGGATGAAAGAGAGCTCATACACGATCTCAGAAAAATATACGGGATGGTTGTATAATTTTAAAATGAACCCGATGAAATAACATCAAATTATGGAATTACATTAATATTGATTAATTATTGATGTAGTCTATGAGAAAACAAATGAATTGGAATGAGTATGGTTGTTATCTTGTTATTTTTGTATTATTATAGGTTTTGTAATAGCTTTTGTGTTGATCTTCACATAGCCACTCACGTTACCTTTTAAAACATATCATCGAAACAAAAATGATATAATTTCACGTAAACTAGTCATGGACTAAAATGGCATCTGAACTAAAATGCTATTGCAAACGATCTGTATATACAAAATGTCAAAAATGCGGCAAGTTCAAGTATTGCTCAAAGAAATGTAGAAAAAAATATAAAAACAGACATCTTAAAGTCTGTTTTTCACGTAGATGTGAAATTCAATCAGAAGAAAATAAATGTGAAATCGAGAACGAATTTCATGTACGTCAATTAAATAAAGCTGTCAAGAAATATGTTAGTCAAGTGCATTCTATACTCTGTAAAATACTTCATACATCTGGAAAAGAAGCATCAACAAGTATGACAGTATGTCACGTAACAGGAAATGTAACAAGAATTCCAGATTTTCCTGCATTTGAGAATAAAGTTAATTACATCACAACTGTTTTTATTTTCAATAAAGCGTTCCCTGATGGTACATTCTATCTATGTGCTCTTGATAACGATGTCATGTACAAAAATGGGAAAAAATACGAATGTAACTCCGATAATTTTATCAACAAGCGTTACAACAATCACGACCTTTCATCAAAAAGAAGTTTTACGTGTGATTTAGTGGAGTTGGAGAAACCTAATTACATAACAGTAGATTTGTGGTTAGGATATATCAAAGATAATATGATTGTCAAGCGTATTGGATTTTCCCGAACTTCTGAATTAATATATGAAGATCTGAACATTTATGAAAAATGCATTGAATCCGTCACATCAGAGATATCCAATGAAGTAAAGACTGTAAAAAGAGAATATTACTCCTCTGATGAGGAAGAAGAGTTTATTCTCAAAGATTACAGTAGTGATTCAGATGTTCCCAGTGATTATGATATTTTTTGCTAGAGTTCATGAAGCAATAATTTATATTCATTAAAAGTTTCAAATTGACACTTTAAGTTTGAATTTCAACATCATGAAATTGTTTACATATTCAACCATTCGAAGCGTGAAGATATGAAATTTCAGATAAGAGAGGACATGAAACGGTACATATTGTACGGATCACCAATGAGTAATTTTTTATCCATGTTAAGCATACATCAATCAAGTTTCAAAAAGAGATGTCATAAAAATTTCAGATAAAGTGCATCGTCATACTTTTAAAATTCAGGATTAATGACAGATTCATCCAGTAGCATAATCGATTATGCTATTCAACTGGTCACCTGATAGTTTCGTTTTGATTTACTCTTATTCGAGGTTTAGACACAACTCTCAGTTTACTTCTGAGACTACGACGAGGTTTCATTCTTTATTGTTAATATATTTTAAATCTACTGAAAGTTTATTGACATCAACAAGTGGTATAATAGTCATTAAGTATAGAGTTAAAAGCAGTTGTAGCTTAAAATATTATCGCTCAAGAAGAAAGAGATGGATGAAATAACCAAAATAATAAGGTCTGTGAACGAGACTGTTGAAAGGGAACGAGAAGAAGTTATCATATGTGTAGTGATCATATGTAGACAAGAAGAGAAGAT
>SDBT01013187.1_pt1 | contig 13258 bp, 11 predicted proteins | sample 2277101 | NCBI WGS metagenome assembly SDBT01 (sample SAMN10404973, study PRJNA504765) | marine sediment metagenome | isolation source: marine sediment core GS10_PC15, 103 cmbsf | place: Arctic Ocean: Southern Knipovich Ridge | collected 2010 | reverse complement strand
ACATTAATAACCAGAATTGACTCTATATATGAGTTCAAAAAAATGGATAGTCGTGAAGTACGCGATATTATAAATGAGTTTCCGATATTAGATATAATTTTTATCGATGGTGGTCATAAATACGATGTTTGCATAAGTGATTTGGAATTTGCTAGTAAAAAAGGAAAGGATGTTGGAGTTGATGATACTGGTGGGAAATCCCCAGGTGTTACGAAAGCGCTGGTTGAATTTTTGCATGAACATAATTTTGAAAAAATTAAAGAATGGAATTATCAGGCTGGGGCAATTCTGTTTAAAAATAATAGTTTACAAATAATATAAATAATATAATGACAGACAAATTAAGTTGGAAAATATTTATTTGTTTTCACCGAAAATTGAATGCTCATAATTTCCTCGGTGACCCCAATTTTAATGGCGAATATTATCAAGCCATTAAAACAAACGGGCATACTAGACCAGTCAAAATGACAGATAGTACCAAAGAAAAATATCAAGAAATACTGGGCATCAAAATAACACGAGAATCTGAATTTGAAATATATAAACCAGAATTACAACCCAGAAAATATCATGCTCCAAGTGTATTATATCATCTATTTGTCAACAAAATATACAAAGAATTAGATTATATTGGTCTCATTGAATATGACCATCAACTAAAATTTAATCTCAAAGATTCTAAAACATGTAATGTATCACTTGAAGGGTCTGTAACTACTTTTATAAATGATACTCTCGAAAAATCAGATGAAATAATAATCTCATTATCTGCAAGATGGAGATTTATTCATCTCTATAAGCAAGGTGGTACGCAAATCAATCGTAAAAATTGCATTGATGTCTTTATCGCAGACTATAATAATTATTTCGAAACACAATATAAAATTCGTGATTTAAAAAAAAAGAATCCAATTATCCCTACTCAGCAGTCGTTTATTACTGATAAACGGACTTTTAAAAGAATTATGGGTTTTATTACTCACATCATTGATAAATATCCACATACGGGTTATAGACCCCGTCCATCAACAGTTTTAGAAAGATACATTGGATTGGCTTTATACCTGGATAAAACAGAACTAATATATGCTCCTATCAATCATTTAGCTAAGCGGGGATATTAAATCTGAAAATATCAAATTATGGTTTATAATAAATTGTTGTTATGGTTTGATCTGTGTCCAAATATATTCACAACATAAATATATAGTACTTGGTAGGTCCAATCAGTGTCCAAATACTATATCCAATTTTAGCAAAATAATTTCCGGTTCTTCAAAAAAAATATTTTCTGGTTCCCTGGCCAAAATATTTTTTGTCTCTCTCTCTCTGGAACTTGCTCCTGCTCAACTTTCTCGAGATAAAATGGAGTAAATCCGGCACAAATTTATAGTTTTGTGTTTACCAATTGAATTTATAATGACATTGATTGCTCAAGTTTTGATAATAAACTTGAGCAATAAATGGAGCAAAACCTAATTAAACCATTTAAAAATAAGATTTTTTATATTTTATAAGTAAGTAATATAGTATTAAGAATAATGTATAAATGTGACTTATGTGGTCATATATTCAATAGGAAATCTAATTATACACGACATGTTGGTAAGGTAAACCCATGTGTGCCCCATGAAGAAGCATTAGTTTATTACAAAAAAAAATTACAGGATACATTGTACCAGTTAGACATTATAAAGAAAAGAAATACAGAATTGGAAGAAAAAGCTGTATCTAATCATCCAAATACAATTAATAATACAATAAATGGCGATAATAATAGCAATATTACAGTAACTGGGGATGTAAATATACATATAACACAAGTAAATGCGTTTGGTAATGAAGATACATCTTATATTACTGACGCTGATTATGAAAGAGCTGTGAATTTAGGATTAAACGGCTTACAACATCTGGTACATAAGAAATATCTTGCCCCCAAACATCGGGAAAATTGGAATATGGTGATTACTAATCTCCGAGGAGACACATGCAAAGTTCTTACTAACAACGGATGTGTCAGTGGATTAAAAAGTGAATATACAGATATAATGTACCGTAATACAAATATTGACCTGGAAGAATTCGAAGATAATAATGATTTAGATAGGCCTACGCCTAATGAAATAGATTTAGCATTGTATGACACTGATGACTATAAAGAACAATCTAAAACTGCGACAAAAAATTATAATCGACTCAAAAGGCAAACTGAACTCAAAATAAGTTCACGAGTGTATAATCAAAAGCTCGACCGGCAAGACATAATAAAGAACATAGCTGAGTGATAATATAAATAGTGGAGTATTTATATTAACATTTAAAGACTAGCTGTTATATTTGGCCATAAGTATAGGTGTGTAAAGCACCATGGAAGATTCCAAACCATACCGAATAATTACGGGTAATTCAAACCCTAAATTGGCTGAATCTATTGCTAAATGTATGGATGCGGAGCTAACAAAAGCCACGGTTGAATATTTCGCTAATGGTGAAATACGTCCGCAGATATTTGAAAATGTCAGAGATAAACGTGTCTATATAATACAAACTGGTGTGAGTAATTCTGAGCACAGCATAAATGACCACATAATGGAAGCATATTTATTAGCATGTTCTTGTAGAAGAGCAGGTAGTAGCAAAATTACATTGTGTATGCCTTGTTATCCTTATGCACGACAGGATAAAAAAGATTCACCAAGAGCAACCATATCGGCCGCTGATGTTGCCAAGTTGTTCGAAGTTGCTGGGGTACGCCGAGCAATATTTACCGATCTACATTCAGCTTGTATACAAGGATTTTTTACCATTCCTGTGGACAATTTATATTGCGTTAAAGGAATTAAAGATCATTTGTTGAAGAATGAGTTCATTGGCTTATCCAAAGATGAAATTAGTAATGGATATGTAGCTGTTTCACCTGATGAAGGTGCTCATAAACGTACAAGTATATATTCTTCTATTATTGGATTAGATATGGTATCAATTTCCAAAGAGCGAGATCTTAAAGGGAAAAATACTGTTAAAGAGGTGACATTAATTGGAGATTCTCGTAAACTTAGGAATAAAACAGCTATTTTGTTTGATGATATGTTGGATACAGGAGGAACAATAATAAAAGTTGTTGAATTATTAGGTTACCATGATGTATCTTCTGTATTAATTGTAATCTCACATGGTATATTTTCTGGCCCTGCTTTAGAAAGAATTAATAATTGTGACATGATTAAGAATGTTATTACTAGTGACAGTTTGCCCCAAGAACATAATCAACTTGTATGCAAAAAAATTCAGGTTTTTAGTATAGCCGACATGTATGCTGACGCTATCACTCGGTTGGAAACCGGTGAATCTATTTCAGAAATGTTTAATTATTAATTTTATTAAGAAGGAATTAAAAATAGATAATCCTGAGAAAGAAAATAGTCAGTTAGGTATAAAAATTGCTATATGGGATACAGCAGGTCAGGAATATTTTAAAGCAATAACTCGTCAATATTATCGTGGTTCTTGTGCTTGTATATTAGTGTATGATATAACAAATCGTGAATCATTTCAACATATTCTCATGATAAAATAGAAGTTATTTTGGTAGGAAATAAGGTAGATTTATCAAAAGAAAGACAAGTATCATTGGATGAGGGATTTCAATTATCAAGAACTTATAATATTCCTTTTATAGAAACATCAGAAAAAACGGGCGAATCAGTAAACGATAGGTTTAGGTAATCACATCGTTTTTTTCAGTTAAATATTAAATATATATATATAAATGAATACTTTCTATAATTTTAGTGACGAGTTTTATACAATTCCATTTATTGATATATTTAGACTATTTAGTTCTGGTTTCTTTATTGGTATAGGTTCATTATTGTTAATACAATTATATTATCAAACAAAAAAACAACAACTGATAATTAAAAAAGACAGTCGCTTCGCTCCTTAGTAATCATGTGTATGCGCGAATTCCAGTAAATTGGTAAAATCAAATTACAATTTATCAAGTAATTATCTTTGCTAATTTATAAAATCGTTTGGTTCATGCCAAATTAATTTTATTATGTCAAATTCGACATAAGATTTGTAAATTAATCGTGATTACATAAAGATTAACCAATAATCAACACTATAATGGATACTGAAACTCAATACGAGCAAATTGTTCAAAATTTAGCTCCTGGCTCGACCGCGGAAGTTAGTTACCAAGTTTATAATTATTATGAATGCAAAGTTAAAAAACCACAGGGTCTTATGGATTTAGTTTGCTTTTGCATGCCTGATGTATGTCTTAATGAACGTTGTAATATTAAGAGCGATAAATATGATAGGTGGCCCGGATTTAAATATTGAGTTAAGATAAAATTTATTAAACCCATTTTTGTTAGACTAAACACAAAAAATTCTATTATAAAAAGTATTTGGAACTCATCGCATCCTGAAAATTGAAATGTAGCTATTACCAATTTAAAAAATTGATTCTCTTAAATAACAATTTAAAGTTAATATTAATATAACATTAATATTAAGTTTAACATGCAATTTGATATTGTCGTATCGCATACTTACAATTGTAGAACAGAAATAGATGGTTCTTGTTATTATGGCATCGGTTTAAATAACAAAGTTCCCTGGCACATATCTGACGATCTTAAACACTTCAGGAAATTAACTACTGAGACAAGAAATCTCGAAAAACGGAATGCCGTTATTATGGGTAGACTTACATGGCAGTCTATTCCGGACAAATATAGACCACTAAAAGGTAGATTTAATGTTATATTGAGCCGAGATGCGGGTCTATTAAATTCTGTTGACGATGATATAATATCTTCTAGTAATTGTACTTATTCCTCCAGTTTACCAGATGCTCTAGATTTAGTATCGAAAATGGATGATATAGAGAATGTATTTATAATTGGTGGATCTCGTGCTTATAATGAAGCAATGAACCATCATAATTGTCGTTATATTTACGCAACAATCGTTGAATATATAGGTAAATGTGATACGCATATCGATTATTATACACGTAAAGGATACAAAGTTATCAAAACTCTGAAATCCAAAACGAAGGATGAAAAATCAGGATTGGAATATACTATTTATAAATATCAAAACCCCAATGAAGCCGAAATGCCATACCTGAGGTTGTGTGAAAAAATATTAGACGGCGGTATTCGTAAAAATGATCGTACAGGCGTAGGAACTTTGTCTGTTTTTTCCGAAAAGTTAGAATTTGACCTTAGAGAGTCTTTTCCTCTGTTGACCACTAAAAGAGTATATTGGAAGGGTATTGTTCATGAATTGCTTTGGTTTTTAAGCGGGTCAACGGATGTCAGAGACTTACAGAAAAATAATGTCCATATATGGGATGGTAATAGTAGAAGAGAATATTTAGATAAAATAGGACTTTCTGATAGAGAAGAAGGATATCTGGGACCAATATATGGGTTCCAATGGAGACATTTCGGCGCCAGGTACTTGGACTGTCATACAGACTACGATAAACAGGGTGTAGATCAAATTAAAGAAGTAATTAGGTTAATTAAAGAAGATCCTGACAGTCGCCGAATGCTAGTGTGTGCTTGGAATCCTACGGATATGAAGTTAATGGCACTTTCACCGTGTCACGCAATTTTCCAATTTTATGTTGATACAGACGCCGGAGAATTAAGTTGTCAAATGTATCAGCGATCAGCTGATATATTTCTTGGCGTACCATTTAATATTGCAAGTTATGCCTTATTAACATACATGATAGCACATGTTACTGGCTTAACGCCTGGTAAATTATCGATCGTATTTGGAGACACACATATCTATTCAAATCATGTGGATCAAGTTAAAAAACAGTTAAGTAGAGTTCCAAGACAATTCCCTACACTTAAAATTACTCGAGATGTGTCAGATATTGACGACTTTAAATATTCAGATTTCAAGTTAATAAATTACACTCCCTATCCGAGTATCAAAGCCAAGATGGCTATTTAGCAGATTCACTGCTTATGTAGACAATCGGTAACAAACTTATTGGGTTTCACAAAAATTGATCAAAAACAGGTATTTCATGTATTCTAATAAAAATTGAAAGATGAATAATATATTCCATAAAAAATTAAAAAGAAATTGTTGAAATGGATAAGATATTACCTGATGTTATATGGCATCAAATTATTTTTTTAGTCAAAAGTCCATATGATATGCGATTATTGTTCTTGGTAAATAAACAGTTAAATAAGATATTAAATAATTATTCAGAGATTATACAATATCCACGATTTAATGATTTATGTGTGCCGAACAGTCGATATTGTTTGCAATGGTTAATTATTAACCGTGTTCACGGTAAAATGTACTATTTTATTGAAGGTTGTTCGGTACTCCCTACCGACATTGTCAAGTGGTTATATAATAGATGCCAAATAACCAATGAAGAAATTAAATCTAATCTTTATTCAGCCTTTACGGGGGCTTGCTTATCTAATCGTACAGATACAGCCAAATGGTTACATCAAAATTTTCATATAACTGAAGAAGTCCAGATCTATAGTGCTTTTTCTTGTTCTTGTTACTATGGTAACATCGATACAATTAAGTGGTTATATCGAACCTTCCATATTACTGAAGAAATGATCGCGTCAGACAATTATACCCCTTTTGTAAAGACTTGCAAAATGGGTCACCTGGAAACTGCCAAGTGGTTTTACTACACCTTTGGAATACCTACCATGATAATCCAAAAACTTTGTAATGAGGTTTTCTGTGGTCCTTCTTGTTATATGGGGTTCTTTGAAGTGGCCGTATGGTTATATAATGAACACATGGTATAAGATAATTTTTAAAATTACTATAGTTTATTATTTTTGGCATCTCTTAAACGGAAAAAAGAAAATGAATATCTTAAATCGTTAAAAATTTTATCTGTTATTAGTATAATATTATACTAATAACTTATAAAAATGAGTAAAAAGAAGTATGATTTTACTGAAAGAGAGCTTAATTATCTTATTCAAGAATTGAAAATTGTTGAAAAATTAAAAGATGAAGCCAAGACTGTCACGGAACGGGAAAAATATGAAATGATAGAAGATGAGTTAGCAAATAGATTTTGTAGATGTATAAAAAAAGTTAGAGTTAAAAAGGGTATGAATGAAGGCAGAGCCATTGGAATTTGTACCAGTAGTATTTTTAATAAACGTGGATTACAACGGCATAAATTCAGTTGTTACGAAGATAAAAAATCTAGTAAGATGAATCCACAATTATTGGGAAGTCCTCAAAGCAAAGGAAAACCGCTTACAAGAGCACCAAAGAAAACTGATATTGTACCGACTGAATATGAATTTGATCCGTACTTAAAGAAATATCGTAAACTTGAAAAGTGTAAGGTTACACCAATATGCCCTAAGGGTTATCGTAGATCAGAAGTTGTTGCTATAGCTAAAGAATGTGGTATTAAAATAACACGCGATCCTCCATTTAAAGGGCAAAAACACATGAAAGAGTTGTGTGCGGAAATTAATAAATTAGGAGGATCAATAAGAGAACCTAAAACATCACAAACAGGAGGTGGCAGTTTACGAGTAAACATTTCAAAAGTACGAGAATTTAGTCCTCAAGTACTAATTGACGTGCCTGGAAATGAATTACCTGAAATAATAACTAATATGGTAAATAAATATGATCCTAATCTTGATGATAGGTATATACCGTTATTAAAATACTCTAGTACATTAGGATATATTTATGTTAGTTCTGAAAGTGACGAAGTTGAATTTGCAGTTCGTCAAGCATGTCATATATACAAAACCATGAATAAATTACACAAATGTGTACCAAGTACTGTCAGACGAGATATAGATAATGATGTATTTTATGCTGTCGTTAGTAAGGCTGTACAAAAAGGTGGTGGATTTGGTTATATTGATTATACATTAATAGAAGATCCTGAAGTATAATCAATTCTAAAACTTAAGGATTCTTCCCTTTCGGGGATTTAAGTAAAACCATCATCATCAGATGACGATACACTTAGGAATAAATATGGTGTTTTTTGAACAGGTTCTACATAATCATCTGTAATAATAGTAATAGACTTTCTATAACGCCTAGTTCCATAGTCAACGTCTATTTGGTCTGCACCAATATTTCTATAATATAAAATTTTCTTCCATACAGTTTCGAGATCTGGCAAGGACCTTTCAAACCATTCGCGATTACGCTGTATAGTAACACATGAATATTTTTCTATTTTCCACCATACTCTACGTGCTCTTTTGTCTCTAAAGATCCACTCTGACATATCTGCTACAGACTGATTTTTTGTCCAATTCGATATCCAATCATTGATTTCTGTGTATGATCCGATTATTGGATATACATATTTCGCATCTTGATATGAATCTGTATGATATATTTCTAAAAGAATACCTTTTTCTAGACCATTACTACATTTACCTGGTACAACATTACCTTCATTATCATAATAACAATCTTCTAAATATTCTTGTTCATTATTATATTCAGCAATTGTGCATTCTAAAAAGTCACACAATTCTAGATCGCACACTTCCAGCTGTGTCTGAACTTGTGTCCAATAATATAAAGGTGGTATGCCTGTTATTTTTCGGGACTTTGGACATTTAATTTCTAACATTCTACCAGATCCTGTAATGCCATCAGGACTAGCTCCTATGAACGATAGGGTTGGATGTGGTATTAATCCAAATTCGTGAACTTTCTCATTATGCCTTTTTTCATATATCATTGTAATTACTTGTTCATATTTTTGACCCCATCTTACAGCTTCGTTACTCCAAAATTTACTTGGTGTACATTTTTTCTTGATTAGACATTTTTCTGATGAATAAGGATTACAGCAAGTTCCCAGACGACCTTTCGTAATTTCAAATAATCTTAGACCCGCATTTATTTCATCTTCTTTTTTTATTGTTAATGCGCTGGCGATATCACTTGCTGTTATCCGCGTCTCACGCTCTTTCAACCATTCTGCACTTCGTTGTTCAGGTCTGGGAATAGCAATCAAGTCTTGTACTATTGTCGCCAATTCATCCAAACTTCTATTTGTTATTTCATCATTCTCTATTATTCTAAGTATTTCAATGTCGTTTAACTTACCAGTTGGTTCGTCAGCTAGTAAATTAACTGGTGCCCCATAGGGCGAACTTGCCCCATCTGAGGGGACAGACCTGATAATAACATTAAGAGTTTTTGTTGATCGTGCCCTTGTTATGTCTTTTTCTTCAACAAATTGTATATCAACAGTTTGACCATTAATAATTTCTTGTGGCATGTCATGCACAATTTTGTCTTCTGTATCAGATTCCATTGTTTTTACTATTATGATAATTTTAAATTATGTTTAAATCATTAGAAGTCAACATAATTAACGCAAATTAATTGTTCTAGATAGAGTAGTTTGTCCCCCGGGACAATAATCTCCCAAAGGGTGTGTCCATGGAAACTTTTCTTTCTCCTGAAGAATCTCGGAGAGTCAAATCCTTGGCTGGCATGTCCAAAAGCGATTAATACGATTATTTATTTTTAAAAATATTTACTATATTATAATACAAACTATAATATAATGAGTAATACAGTTAATGGTATAACAGAAACAAGAAATGGGGAACTTATTAGGGCCGGTCAATGTGATTGGTCTTCGGATGGTAATTTTGATCCCAGAGTGGAAACATATCATACAGACGTCCCGTGTCCTATGTATGTTCAAGGGAAAATTGAGCTCGATTTAATGCTTAAATATTCTAATGGAGTATGGACTACCGTTGATCAAGAACCAAATAATAGTAGGAGTTACGATGGTAGTTATAATAACAAAGACAACATAGACTGGGGAGGAAAGGATACAGCTCTATTGAGAAAAAGTTCCTCAGCATATGCTGATTCAATCAGTACCCTAGCGACGCGTGGACCTAGTAATCCGAATCCACGAATAGTTAGTAATGCTATATGTAAATTAGGATCATTTATATCCAGTGTTCTAGATTTAACTGATATGACGTGGATCTGGGGGCAATTTTTAGACCATGAGATAGATTTAACAACACCGGGTAGTGAATCTGCCGATATGGTAACTCCGACAGTCATTGAGGACCCCAATGAGGATTATCCAAGTAGAACAATTTTATTTACTAGATCTAAGGCTGTATCTGGTAGTAATCCTCGAGACCAACCCAATGAAATCTCATCATATATTGATGCAACAAATGTCTATGGATCTACAAAAACTCGTGCAGATATTTTACGTCTATTTGATGGAAGTGGTAAAATGAAAACTTTATTGGCTAATAATAATGAAATTATATTGGATTATAATACATATGGATTACCAAATGCTGCCCCAGGTGGATCAGATCCTACTGATTTTTTTATAGCAGGTGACGTTCGATCGAATGAAAATATATATTTAACAGCAATGCATACATTATTTGTTAGAGAACATAATAGATTGTGTGATGAAATAGTCATCACACATCCAGATATGGTTGGTAAAGATAATTATATTTTTGAACAAGCTAGAAAGATCGTTATTGGATTAATGCAGTCGATAACTTTTAGTGAATTCTTGCCCGCCTTGGGAATAGTAATTCCTAGTTATACAGCTTATGATGATACTATTAATTCCGGTGTTACCACCGAATTTTCCACTGTTGGCTACAGATTGGGACACTCAATGTTATCTTCTACTTTAAATGTAGGTTCAAGCGGTTCAATTAATTTGAAAGACGCTTTTTTCTCGCCTAGTTATATACAAACAAATGGTGTTGATGATTTATTATTAGGAGGTACTACTAAAGTAATGAAAGAGATTGATGGAACATTGGTAGATGACGTCCGAAATTTTTTGTTTGGTCCTCCAACAGGCTCAAATTTATTAGATCTGGCGGCGCTTAATATGCAACGTGGTAGAGATCATGGAATACCCGGATATAATGATGTTCGGGTGGCATATGGATTGTCAATAAATAACAACTTCTCTGACATAACAAGTGACACAACAATACAGAATAACTTACAACAACTGTACACCTCTCCAGATCACATAGATCCATGGATAGGCGCAGTTGTTGAAAACCATTTGTCTGGTAAAGCGGTCGGTGAATTAGTTAATGCTATTCTAATAGATCAATTTACCAACTTAAGAGATGGCGATTATTATTGGTATGAAGTCGGCCCAGGACTTTCTTCTGATATGATTACAGAAATTAGTAATACAAAATTATCGGACATTATTATCAGGAATACTGTTTTAACATCATCCGAAATAGACAGCGATGTATTTCATGTTTAATCATTCCTGAAATAAACCATCTATAGTCTGTAATTTGTCAAAATAAATTTTAATATTACTTGATCATTAATCAGATTAGCTATATCTGATTTGTGTTCAAAAAAACTTTGGGTTCACTACCAAAAGCTACGCTTTAGCTTTAGCTATTTCTTTAAACATCATTTTGGCCATTTTAGTTGTTAAATTGACTATACGTTGTTTATGTTCATCTTCGACGGTAATTTTATCAAGAACATATTCAAGAGCTCCTTCCAAGGTTGGTATATCATCTGTCATCATTACTGATAATTGATACTCTTTCAATAAATAACTAATCTCAGGGGCATCTTCAGCAGTTTCACGCTCGGAAACTTGTTCTTTAACACGACGTGGGACAAAAGTAACAGGTTTCCTGGGACGCCTTCTCACAACTCTGGGTTTTTCGACTTTTTTTGGCTTAGGCTCTGGTTCTGCTAATGTTGTTTTGTGTATTCTCAGCAATTCCTCACTCAAAAATTCATAATCTTTGATGGAATATTCTTTGGGGCGTGGATAAGCCCCCTTACTCGTATCTGCTTTTAAAAGCACATCAATATTTTCTGCAGTTTGAGGATAAGATTTCATTTGTTTTAATCCATATTTAATTCCCAACAGAGCTCCAGAAATTGCTGCATTTGTATCCGTGTCTCCTCGCAAATTAATAATATAATCAATTGCATCTTGATAATTATTAAAATGCATGTAAGAATAAATAGCACAATATATACCATTCATAACCCAGCCTGTTTTACCTTTTTCATTTATTTCAGATCTTTCTTCTTTATTGTAAGCTTGTAAAATTGCATCAGATAGATGCGAATAACCGAGATCAATGTATTCTGCAATCTTCTGATCTAAATATTGAATAATATTTTCTTTTGATACTGAATTTAACAATAATTTTAAAGTGTCTATATAAAATACATTTGCCTCAACAGTCTCTTCATCAGGATTTGTCAGCGAACAATCGACACGGGCGTATATATCATCTACAACTACTAATGGGGATGATCTCATCAACGCGCCATTAGATTGTGATTTTTCACGAGATATTTTATGTTTTATAACCCGGTTTTTATAACCATTGATAAATTTTACACCATGAAAGTGATTTTTTGTGTTCAAACCCATACCAAAATTAGGTAAATTAGCCCACTTCATGTAAGATAATAGCACATCATCCTTATCATATCCTTTTTTCTTAATTAATGATCTCGCCAGAGATAATGTCATTTCGGTATCGTCACTTACCTGACCTAGTACACCAACCCGTGTACCTTGATGCCGCGACATTGTTTTAGGTTTGTGTATAAATTTACCTTCATATTTTAGATTTCGTGCTCTATATTTTTCATATGGTAATCCCAGCGCATCTCCAAGTGCAAGTCCGACTAACATGCCTTGCAATTTATCTTCTTTAACTGACTTTTTAAGTTCACTTACTCGTTTTGAAACTTGTTCTGGTACTTCTTTAACACGACGAGGAACCAAAGTGACTGGTTTCCTGGGACGCCTTCTCACTACTGTAGGTTTTTTGGTTGGTTCCACTGTAGGTTTTTTAAATTCATTTCTAATTTCCATTAAAGCTTTACCTAACAGATTAAGACCGGACCCATCAAGTCCATCACCCCATATTTTGTCTTTTGTATGTTCCACTAGTATAGAATTACCAGTGTTAATTAAAACATCCCGCAACTTCTGATGTTGGGTGAATTTTGCCATCAATGCCTTTTTCATGACTGAGTATTTTACATCTTCCCAATCAGTACGAATGATCAGATTTTTATATTTGTCAATTACGTCATTAATTGACCTCTCATCGGTTTTTTTGTTTACTTTCCATCTACCTGAGAAACGTCCTTTTTTCTGAGTTGCCAGTAATTTAGATTTCGTAGGTGTATCTGC
>SDBT01013186.1_pt1 | contig 13259 bp, 10 predicted proteins | sample 2277101 | NCBI WGS metagenome assembly SDBT01 (sample SAMN10404973, study PRJNA504765) | marine sediment metagenome | isolation source: marine sediment core GS10_PC15, 103 cmbsf | place: Arctic Ocean: Southern Knipovich Ridge | collected 2010 | reverse complement strand
ACCTCCGGTGGTTGCAGCAGTGATGACATGATGCCATCAATGTGAGCAGGTGACAGGTCGAACCACTCAGTGAACCCGTCAGTTCGTTTCGTCTGTGGTCGTCTCCGCAGAGAAAACCGGGTGTGGTACCAGGCCTCAGCTGCTTCCGGGAACTGCTGCTCCCCATCCCACAGTAGCTCCGCCTCCAGTACCTCGAGCCGATACTTTGGTAGCTGGCGCGTCATTCCTATTTTAATCAGGCCTGGCATGGTGTCCTTCGTGGCCAAGTAAACGTAACCCGGCTTGTCTCTGTCGCTGTAGTCAGGCTGTTTCACTGTGGCCAGGTAGACAATGTTAGCAACCGACCCGCGAAGCAGCGGCGCCTCTCCGCCTTCTTTGTGATGCTGTTCTGCACGCAGCTCCATCAAAGGTTGGTCTTCGTCGTAGCTCAAGGTAATCGATAGGCCCTGACCCCACACGGACATGTACATGCTTGCCGCTAGATCCGAGGTCCCAGCAAAACCATTCTTCTTCCGCATCATGGTCAGGCCGTGCTTCATCTCGATCCAGAACCGCGGGAGCTTCTCCCACCCGACTTTCCTGCTCAAGACTCATCAGTCCATCGCCTCTCAATGCGCTGACCATCGGCCAGTCCTTTCCTGTATCCCTGTGCGTATCGCAGGTCGAACCACACCTTGAACTTGAACCACTGCCACAGTCTGGGGAGTCCGCGTGCCAGCTCTCCAAGTCCAACCCCGACCAGCATGAAGAACATTAAGGCAAGTCCTATCTCCAGCTCAGGCACCGTGCACCGCCAGTCTAATCAGCAGACCCACGGCCACCGCGACAGCGAAGGCTATGAAGATGTACTCTGCTGTCTTGCTTTTCGGATCAGGTGTTAGGAACATCTTTTGAATCCATCCTTTCCAGTAATTCCTCGACTCGTTCCAGAACTTCGATCTGCGCCATGACCATAGTGAAGACCATGTCTAGCGCTCGCTCGTTCGTGCCCGCAGGTTTGGTGTAGATGTTCCGGGCCTGCTCTCTGAGCTCTTTGGCGTTCATTGATGAAACTGCCTCCTCGCTCCGGATGTGACGTACTCCTTTTCAATTTCCCACAGTAGCTCAGACGACATAGCAAACAGCCACTTACCGTTGTTTTTATCCGGGGTCAGCAGCACAGCTTCGTCGTAGATGATGTAGCCTCTGTTCACCCTCTCTTGTGTGCCGGGGGTGTCTGTCAGAAACCCTCCATCACTGGCCTGCCTGTCTACGGGCGTTCCCTCTTTAATCATGAAGGTCATCGTGTCCACCCACTCTCTTCTCGGGGGGTGAAAGGCTTCCGCTTGAGCCCCACCCAACCACGTCGAAGTCGTCCGTCGTTGTCTCGCTTGCGATCCTTGTCCAGCCCCATCCGTCTCCAGGCTTTCGATATTCTGGAGGGTGTGAGATTCCCCACAATCGACGGGGGCGGAGATATTTCTATCACGCTGTGGATCTCTTCGTTGGTCAAGAACCACCCCTTCTCCAGACTGTTGACCTCGAATATCCGCTGCAGGTAGTCGTCCTCCGGGTTGTCAGTCTCGTAGCTGGTATTGATGTCGTCGGCTATGGTCTTCTCGTCTTCCAGTAGATCCCAAGGCTCACCCCGTCTGTACAGAGCTAAGGCCTGCGCCCACACTTGCTGGACGTCTAGCTCTTGAGTGTAAGCCCAGCCGATGTTGGATATAGTGGAGATCATGTACCGCCGATTTCCCGTTGGATCCGTGAGGAACCCGCCTTCGTCGTTTATGGTACCAATGAACGAGGTCCTGGCTATCCCATCGATATCGTTGTGTCCGTAGGGCTTTCGCTCCATCACGTACTGTTGGGTCAGGTAGAACTTGAGTGCGTCCCTATCGGACTTGCGGAAGGTGGCTCCCAGCTCTCCCACTTCGTTGATCCAGGTGGAGAGCATACGCAGTCGATCGTCCTTGTTGTTAGGGTCCAGTGGACCTTCCCGGTAGTACCGCTTCATGGGCCCTGCCAGCCACCGGGCAAAGTACGATTTACCTTTACCCTGCTTGCCTTCCAGCACCCACATTCTATTCTGGGTTCCGTCAGGCTCCAGCATCCGTGCCACTGATCCGATCATCCACCGCCGCATGAATACGTTCACCATGTCGCGGTCGTCGTTGAAGAACCCGGCCAGCCGTGCGATGTGATCCTCTTCGTCCCACGGCTTACTTTCCCACCACGACAGAATCGGGTGGAAGGGGTTCTTGCTCGCCTCAACAGAGATGGCCGCTCGCAGCCTATTCTCGTTGTGGTATCCTTTCTCGTCCATAATCATAAATATGATATCGAACATCTCGTCGGAAAGAGATCCCTCGCCCAAGTGTACGTTTCCGTTTAGGACGTTACGCAGGAACTCGATCTGTGTGTCCTCGAGAGCCAGGGCGTAATCCGATATAGTGGCGGCCTTGGTTCCCTCTTTCATATACGGTTGAATCTGGGTGGGGATCTGTCCGATCACAGCCTCTACCTGCTGTTCGGACATCGGTACCCTGGCCTCCCCTTGCCCGCCAAACTTCGCTTGTGCCGTTCGGCACATCCGATCGATCTCCTCTAAGTCCTCGTAGGGGGGGTTGACGATGGCCCCAGACTGGTTGGCCTGATGTGCCATCTCCCGCAGCGCATCTCCACTGTACACCCGGGACAGTCGAGCGATTTCAGATCTTAGTCTCGGAAGTCTGCCGTCCCCTGCTTCTACTGGCCCCGCGATACCGTTGCCGTCCCTGGGTTTGAGTTTGGTCTCTATGTATGGGGCGGTGTCGGATATGAGAGTGGTCAGATCTCCCCATTCGTACAGCGGTGCTCCGTCGATGATCTCCAGGCTCACAGTGAAAGGTTTCGTGCTCTTGTAGTTAATGGACCCTGGGACTCGACCCAGGTGTCCTAAGTCGCGAGCCGCTTCATCACCGGAATGCAAACGTGAGAGGGCTACCCAAACACGCTCCGCTTCCGCTCGGTCTTTCTCCGAGTCTATGACGAAGGGCTCACGAAGTAGGTAAAGTAGATGCCCCTTGTTGGGGCTGGTGTGGATAACGTAGTTAGGTCTTAGTATCAGGTCGTCAATGGCAGGAAGCTCCCTGTCGCAGTCTACGAAGAGTAGCGACATCGAGACATAGTCTGTCTTCAATCCGCGCGTACCGCTCGGCTTGGCTGCAGCTGTGGGCAGGGGGGCGTAGAAGAAGCTCTCCCCGGGGCCCTGCATCTGTTCCGCGTCGATTCTGTCGCCTCGATACCACCGGGTCTTGACGCTTTGGTCGCCTTTGATAAAGAAGTGACCGTAGCCCGTGCCCCAGGCGTGTTCAAGGACTTCTATAAACTGTGGGTCGATATTGAACATTAATTAAACCTCCGTTTGCTAAGAGATCTTCACTGCGAAGCGTCCGCCGACTCCGAGTGCTACCTTGCGATCCCTGCGGTGTGCTTGGGTAGCATGCACATTGTAACATAAGGATACTATCGACGCCCGCGAGCGTCGATCCCACAGGGAGGGTATAATACTTGTGGGCCTGCTACGGGATCGACTGCAGGCGGAGTATGTGGTTAAGAGGCCTTCTCGACCACGAGCGCACCTGTTCGAGATAGCGGTCCAATCAGGACGCTCCCGCCAATGCAGGACCCGGCTTCAAGGCCGGCAGGTCCATCAAAAATTAGGGGATCGGCCACACGCGTGTGGTCAATCAGCTCAACGAGTCGACGCCCGGTGTAGCGATACGGCGCGGGTGTAGCCCCGGAGATGAGTATGGTTACGGGGCAGGGCTAGTGTAAAACGAGGCGTCGTCACCACCACGCCTATTGTTGAGACGGTCGGTGAGAAATCCGGCATCCCAAACTTCGACAGGAGGGAACCCCCGGTGGGGGACTGTATATGCCCGAAGAACCAGTAAATGTAGAATGCGCTAAGTGTCAAACGGAGAGCCCTCGCGGCACGGACAACTGTCCGAACTGCGGGAGCCTCCTCAAGGGGCACAGTAACTCGTTTGCCAAGCACCCCGAGAACATCAACACGGGAGACCTGGCCCAGCAGAAGCGTGAGACCAAGGCCCGGGAGATGTTGAAGCGCGACGGGCTAGACTGGGACGACCTTGACGGCACTGCTCGCATGTTGACATTGGCTGCAGTGAGCACCAAGGCTACAGCGGCCGACAGGAAAGCATACACACAGAATGTTTCGGAGCGGCTGAAGCCTGCTCCTAAGATTGGCAACGAGATGGATGTGGCGATTGAGAACGTTGTCATAGAAGCAGAACAGATCGAGAACGCAGTCGAAGCGCTGGAGCATCTCAAGAAGTTCACCAGGCGCCAGAAGAAACGTAAGCGTGGGTAGACTTTTCATAGTAGGTTCCGGCTCATCCCTTAGCGAAACGCCTCTACACCTAATGATAGGCGAAGAGAGCTGGGGGATGGGTCGTATCAATAAGTTTTATCCGCAAACAACCTGGAGGCCAAATCGAGTCTTCTGGTCCGACAACGTATGGCAGGAGACAGAACTAGACATCAGGGAGCATCTCAAATATGGATATGATTTCTATTGTAGATCATCCGTTATCCTGGAGTTTACAGGCGACTACGTTCCTCGCGAAATCGGTCGAGATGGTGCTACTTGGCAGACTACCCCAATTTTTGATAAGATCCCTCCGCAGGTTACAACCTACGAATACTGTGCAGAACACACCGCCAAACTTCCCGTCCCTACGGGATGGCGAGACGATGAGGCGGAAGGTGTCTACTGTAAGTTCGGGGGGACATTTCAAGTCGCGCTCATGCACGGAGTGGAAGAAGGATTCAGCCCTATTTACGTGGTGGGTGCTGACCTGGGCTTCACTCCAGGCGGCATGCTGGAAACTCGGAATCACGTTACCGGGGACTACCAGGTTATGGCATACGACCAGAGGAAAGCGGACGGAAAGAACCGTGCATATGCCTACGCCCACTCCTTGGCAAGAACGTATGCTGAAGAGAGAGGGATTAAAATATACAACGCAGGCATCGGCGGACAGCTCGAGGCTTACGAAAGAGTAGACTTTGCGTCTCTTTTTGATAGGTAACGGACCCTCACTGACCCCCGCAGATCTTGACATGCTCAAAGGCGAGGAGAGCTGGGCGTCTGGTCGCATTGACCTGATATACCCCAAGACTGACTGGCGGCCTACCCGAGGTTTCTGGGGTGAGTGGTGCAAGGGCCCAAAGGATCTTGCTTCTATAAAGACCAACCTGGCCGAAGGCTTTCCATACTGGATGCGTCTAACCGCGGCCGAGCACCTGCTGGAGAAGTTCGTGCCCATGGACTTCCCCGCAGAGCCCGCTAGTTTCTGGAAGTTCGAACTTCCAATCCCCACGCACCACCGGGTGTCATTCTACGACTGGTGCGGTAGCGAGCATGCCGGCATGTTCCAGGATCGCAATGCTGACATTGTGCCCACCGAGTGGCACCTTCCGGGTATCTGTAGGTTTGGGTCGACGTTTCATGTGATGCTCCAGGTCGCAATCCGCGAGGGCTACAAGGAGATTATCTGCCTCGGTCTGGACCTGGAATACAACGAAGGTCAGACCGGCAATTACTTTGACGACGGGTACCAGATAAAGAACTGGGGCGCAAAGCTCGCGGACCAGACCAATCGGACCCACGTATATGCTCACCAGCTGGCGCTGCAGGGTGCTCTCAATGCAGGTGCCATCATCCTCAACGCCACCAGGGGTGGCGCCCTCGACGTATATCCCCGTGTAGATTTCGACTCCCTCTTCTAGGCGTCGATGCACATTTTCCTGTAGAATAACTTCTACATCGCATGGAAAGTTGCGACGTAGATACCAAGACACTAGACAATCTTAGGACCCTTGTGCAATCTGATTCGCCCGAGGGGTTTTTGGTATTCTATGCCTTGATGAATCCCATCGAATGGAAGATGCCACCGCACGCCATCGAATGGATTTGGCACTATTACGACGTGCTCTGGAATGGCCCGGAGTCCAACCTGGCGATAGAAGCGTTCCGAGGATCTCTGAAGACTACGGTCATGACGATCTTCAGGTCTGCCTATCGCCTAGGATGTAACCCGACCAAAGAGATTGTCTTCGGTCAAGGCAATCATCAGGCTGCTGTTGAGAACGCCATGCAAGCGGCTACCTTGATGCGCGATGTTCCTATGTACCGCGTGCTCTTCCCGGGAGTGGTCTCCAACCCCGACATGGGGTGGGGGCGATCCGGATATCATCTCAAGAGAGACGACATTCCTTACGGCCAGTTCGCCATGCAGCGCACAAAAGTACCATCGCTAGTTGGGGCCGGTTACTCATCGGCGCTGATCCTGGGCAAGCATCCGAGACTGGATGGCATCCTTGACGACGTGAACAATTACGCCAACACGCGATCTCCCAGGAAGCTACACGAAGTTGTAACCAAGGTGGAGAAAGAGATCCGGCCGGCATTTGATAAGTGCATGCAGCTTGATATCTTTACACCTTGGGTGACCGACGATGTCGGAGACCGAGCTAAGAAGCGCAAGAACACCAGGCACGTCCGCACTCCTATCTACAAGCTGGACACAAACGGAAACCTTACCGATCAGCCGCAATGGCCAGAGGAATGGCCGCTGGAGAAGATTAAAGATCTCCAAGAGAACACACCACCTGCAGAGTTTGCCCAGATGTACCTTTGCGATTTAACGGCTACACAGGGCCAGCAGCTACGAGCGGCCTGGTTGGAACCCAAGTATCTGCCCGAGCACCTGGACGAAGAGTGGCCAGTCTACATCGGTGTTGACTACGCGTCTGTTGCGTCTGACCAGGAGATTAGGGGTCGCGATCACTTCGCGCTGGCGGCAGTCGCGGTGCATCCGAATGGCTTTGGAATTTTGATTGACGGCTTCTTCGGTTTTTTACCTGACGCCGAAGCCCAGGACGTGGCTATGAACTGGGGGAATGGCTACCTCAACATGAGGGTCATGGCTATTGAGCGTTTGGGATCTGCCCAGAGCTACTACAACTGGATGATGAAGAACGCACCGTTTCGTGTCCAGCCATTCGGAACGGGTAACCGACGCAAGGGAGACCGGTACGAAAAACAGCTGGCTCCGTTGTTCAAGAATGGCAAAGTGCGGGTGCTGGACGATCCATCGAATCCGTTCCTCAAGCAGTTTGAATCGGAGTGGCTTGCATGGGACGGGTTGGAAACATACTACGACGACTGCTTGGATGCAGTGTACTACGCGGTCGGAGCTGCCAGGAACTTCTTGCGTGGTGGTGCCGAAGACGATGACAAGAGCTGGGGCCTGCAGACGCGACACAAGAACCGCGGCGTCAAGAGCATGCCTGGTTTCGGATTCGCTAGGAAGAAGAAGGGGAAATAATGGCAGCAGACACGAAAGACATTAGCTGGTTCGCCGGCAGAGCTACATACCTCGCCAAGCTCTACGAGGGCCGCGATGAAATGTACGAAGAAATTGACAATGCTATCCACGGCGAGTGGGAGCTACCAGAAGATTTTGCAACAGTAGATTGGGCCACGCGAGCCCCAGATCCTCAATTCGCGATCACGGTAAACGCAGCCACGAGGATTCTTTCCGATGTCCGCCCGGGCATCAAGATCACCCCCAGCAACCCAGATCTCATGCGGGTTGCGGACGAGCAAGAAAAGGGGCTACAGTGGCTACAGAGCAACGCATCCCGAAGACGTAACTCACACATTATCAGTGACGTCGGTGCCTCGGCCGTTAAGTACGGAGAGGTTACCGCCCACGTCACCTACCTCCCGATGCAGATTAAGGGTATCAAGAAAGCCAAGGGCAAGACCAAGCGCTGGGAGGCCATGCTTCGCAGAAGCCCGTTCCTGGTAGAGGTCTTCCATCCGAAGAGTGTGTACCCGCGCTACTCAGCTCTAGGGCTCGAGGAAGTCGCGATGGTTCGCAAGGAAGATCCATCGGCGATTATCGATATGTGGGGAGAGAAGGCTGACGAGCTTAAGCATGCTATGGAGGCCTCGCAAAAAGAAGGTGGCAAGGCTCCCCAGGAAGTTACCTACCACGTCTATATGTCTTACGAATGGCACGCGGTATTTGTACAGTATGCGGAGCCCAGCGAAGGCAACAAGATTATGCCTGGCGGCAAGATCATCGAGATTCTCAATGAGGAGTGGAAGTTCCCGTTCCTCCCGTGGTCGTGTCGGATCGGCGGGACCAACCTCGAGGATGAGCCAGAAGATCAGAGGAACCCTTTACTGAAGACCATGGTCGACTTCGACCTCTACAACCTGTCCAGCTCAGTACGATCGATGCGGATCTCAGATATCATCCGCACAGCCGGCCAGGCCAAGCGCACTCTGTACAACCAGTCCGGCCAGGGCGTGGAGATCATAGAGGAAGCTGGTGATTTCTATGAGTCAATAGACGGCGACGATAAGATTGAAGACCGAGCACCCAACATGGCTGACCCGGCGATGGAGTTATTGCAGGTCGAGTTGGCGCAGGATCACCAGAAAGCCACACTATCGGACCTCCTCTTGGGTGGGGAGATTCCAGCTAACGCAGCCTTTGCGACGATTAACCTTGTCACTCACTCCGCTTTAGCAGCGATCAAGCCGGTACGTGAAGTGATAGAAGGTGCGATGGCTGATATCTCGGAGATCATGCTCCTCTGGATTCACTACGGCGGAGAGACAGTCGAAGGCTTCGGACGCAATGAGGACGGCGAGCACGAGACCTACTACATGCACCCCGACGACATCGATCCAAAGAACATCTATATCGATGTCGACGTTGAGGCAGATCTTCCTACCGACCGCCAAGCGCGCGCAGTTACGGCTCGCATGTTGGTTGAGTCCGGATTCTACTCCAAGAAGGAAGCAATGGAGGATGTTGGGATTAAGGACGTGACAGAGATGGAAGAAGAGATCTACATGGACAACATGGCTGCGGCAATGCTGCAGCTCGACCTAAAGAACTTGGCCTTCGAGAGTGACATTCAGCTCAGGGAAGAACTTAAGCAGTCGCTTATACCGGAGCTGCTACAGGACCAAGAGTTCCTACAAATGGCAGCCCAGGTGATCCAGAAGCAGATGGAAGACTCTGCCGGCGGAGCAGGGTCAAACAGCCCAAGTCCGGCTCCGGTAGGTGGTCCGCCAGTAGCGCCCGGCGGTGGTGGTGGTGGAGAACAAGCCGCTCTTACGGGTCGGGTAGGCGGTCAAGGTGAGAACGTGGAGCAAGGGGACCTGGGAATTCCGTCCGAGACAGGTGAGGCCAACGAAGCGGTTCCGGCTGAGTTCTCGCCACAGGCCAGCCAGGAGCTTCGACCACAAAGCGATCAGCCGGCATTCTCGTGATAACTCAGGAGAGATCTGACGTACTAGCAACGTTGGTGAAGCAGAGGCAACGACGCTACAAATTGTTATTTGGGAAGACATACCTCGGGGAGAGACTAAATGGCGACGATCAACAAGAACTTGACACAGACAGCGCGCGACCTGGGAGTGAGCTTGGGAGCCCTCCTGAAAGCGAACCCGCACTTGAGGGACCCGGACAACATCCGAGCGGGGACACAGCTGAACGTCCCGAGGAAGCGCAAATTATCGGCTAGAGATAACGCCAAGCAGATGGCCCGGATCTTCTCCATCTCCTCAACGGGGGTCAAGGGCGATCCAACCAACGCTGATGTTGCGCGCAGCGAAGATAGGTTTGCTGGATACGGCGGGTCTGTTCAAGGCGGTGGCGCTGGCGCTGTTACCTTAGAGAGCGGAGCCTCCTTGTTCGATCCCACTGGAAAGACCCTGACGGGCGCAGCCTTCGACTCCGGGCTTCCTGAGACAAACCCCGAACTCAAACAGCTGGGCGTGACGATCGACACACAGTTCGGCGTAGACCAGGGTGACCGGCGAGTGCAATCTGGACCCGCAGCGGACGACGATAGATTCCGATCCATCCGAGCACCCGGGGGGGGAAACATCCCCAAGGACTCAAAGGCAGCCCGCAACACCAGGTTCGATCAGCCACTCTCCGACATTCTCGCATCTGGACGAAACGCCTTTGATAAACTTCTCGGCTTGGGCAACAACCCAATTACAAAAGCAGGGATACAATTCTATAGCAACATCTACGACTTTGCCTCCCAGGCCGTTGCTTTCCCCGGTGCGGTAGTCGACGACTTCCGTCAGCAAGAGCTGAGAGGCATAGCAGAAAGCGGCGGCGAGATCCCCCAGACCCCCGCGGGCGCACTGGTTACTCAGGCCAACGACGCAGTCCAAGACTTTATTGGTTCGCTAGGCGAAGCGCTGGATTCCGATTTGCTACGCAATCTCGAGGACACTCTAGGAAATCGCAACCTCCCCTTCCGGGGCACGACCGCGTCGTCTGTGTCCCCAAACGTGCCGTCAAGCGCTTCCCTGACGACTACATCTGCCAACGACAATCCTGTCGTGACTCGTGAGTTGATTGTAGCTGCGGACGGCACCAGGACCTGGAAGCTGTGGCGCAAGGACGAGTGGGAGAAGAAGATGAGCACCCCGCAGGAAGTGGTTATTTCTCGTAGCTTCGACGGGTCCCGGCTGGACCCCGACAACCCGGCCAAAAGGGGATACCACGACGGGGTCCTCGGACTTACAAAGGGCGACATCGCCTACACGGCGAATTACACTGGTAAGGCTTTGCTGGAGTTCAGACGACAGTCAGATCCTTCTATCCGACCCAACATGGTGGCTACGGAATCTGCAGCGGCTCTGATAGGTATGGCCAATACTCTGACCGGTCTCGATAAGGAAGATTGGACCCAAGGCGAAATGATGACCGAGCTGGGGTATGTGTTGGTCGGCGATTTTTGGATCATAGATCCCTCGTTTGTAGGCGCCGGCGGCAGCGGAATCGCCAGTTTCTACGGTAACAACGCCGGTCTCACCGCAGCACAAGCGAGTGATGGAAGAGGCGGCGGTGGTGGTGGAACTGGTAGAGGTAGCGCTAGCGGCGGCGGAACTAACCCTGGAGCCTGGAACTGGCACGTAGGGATCACGGTATAATGGCAACAGCCCAAGAGATCCTTAAGCAGAAGGGCTCACACGTAACCCAGGCGGAAGGTAACGCTGCGTATGAACGCGCCGTAAGCTACCAGACAGTCCGCCACACCAAGTCCTCCCCCGGCGGCTTTGGTCCCGGGGACGACCCGATGTCCCAGCTTAATAACTTCGACAGCATGACAGCGGGCGAGCGCTGGGTGATGGATAAGCTCCCCGGTATAACCAACAGCAAGGTTGTTGGAACCGCGCTGGGGGCCATGGAGAAGTTTGGTTCGACGAAGGTCGGTGGCTTCTTGTTCGACGCTATCGATTACATGGCCATGGGTATTGAGCGCGGGATAGGGACACTTGGCCAGGTTGGGCAAGCAGGATTCGGAAACGGTTCCTCAACTGGGAACTTATCGATGTTCGACCAGGAAGAGCACGATTCCGAAAACGCCGAGATCTTAGCCAACCTTAAAGCCACATGGTACGCGTCTTCACTCACATACGACGTGGCCAATATCCCCGGCTGGGAAGGCCCGGGCATGTCTTCGGTTGTCACTGCCAGGAAAGACATCATAAAGCTGATGGACGGCGGGATGGAAGCCAAGGAAGCGCTCGAGCAAGTCCGAGTCGACATGATGGAAAACGCCGGAGCCCTAGCTCTCCGCATGCAGCTCAAAGACGCTTTGGGCCACGCACTTATCGACCCCATTAACTTTGCAGGCACGCTACTTAAGCCGCTCTCGGCCGTCAAGGCGAGGGCCATTGCCGGGTTGGTCAAGAAGACTGACGACGCAGCTTTTTTAACCAGTCAGATTGCGGACGCCACTAAGTATATTGATGACCTGGAGACCGCTGGTAAAATCGGAGAGGATCTAGCTCAGGCCAAGGCCGAGCTTTTGCTCCTCAAGAAGATGGTTAACATCGGCCCAGTAGAGGCACACATTGTGCGTCTCTTCGGGGGCACGCCCACACTTGCCGAGCCCGGTAAATGGGGAGCAATCTTCCGCAAGATTAACCCGTTCGGAATCACTTCTGAGTCCAGGGCACTCAACCTTTCCACCAAGGCGATCGATAATGTGGCGGGTTGGGTGAAGAACCTGCCACCCGAGCAGGCCGCAAAAGCTATTCAGGACGTCGTTGAAGGAACCTTCAACCCACACATAGCGCACATGGTCGTCACCATCGAGGGGCAGACGACCCGGGGCATACTGATGTCCATGGGAACCAAGGTGTCCGATATTCACGAAGCGTATCGAGCCACCAATACCTCCAGGCTTATAGCTCAACACCTGGGTCTTATTCTTGGCAAGAACGCTGATGAGGTCATGGAAACTGCCTTCAAGGTTGAAGGCGGAATGGCCGCCATGCTAGAAGAGTACAAGAATGTGGGCGGGAAGCTAGACGAACTCAAGGCCGCTTTGGCAGTGCATTTTGACGACGTGCCAGCGAACGTGGATGTCGACACAGTGTTGAAGGCTCTCACCCCCTTGGTCGATACTGGTTTAGCCACCGAGCAGGGATTTAAGCTGTTGATGCTGGAGGCTGTAATAGCCCAAGCGGCCCGCTTTACTGTTGTGAAGTTCGGAGTTAAGTCTCGCGGATTCCTCGCAAAGCTGGCGGACACAGTTAAGTCGGCCGAGTCCCTGGTGTTCCTCCGGGCTAACCCGGGTTACCTGACTCGTAACGTACTCAACAACGAATTCACATTGATTGCTCGTGGCCTGTGGGGAGCATTCAACAAGGCCGAGGTCACCAAGTTCTGGCAGCGGGTGGGCTTTGAGCCTGCTCGATTGCGCTCCGGTATTACCGCGATCGGCGAGGCGAGTCTGGGCAGAGTCGGATCAGCAGCGCTTGAAGAGGGGCAGAAGATTATTCAAGAAGTTGCACAAGGGGACCGTGGCCGTCTCGGCAAGGTCTCGGAGACATTCCGAGGCGTCAATCTGGGGCCGCTGGATATGCAGTCTATCTCTGCGAATATGGAATCCGGTGCGTCCGTCCGAGGATACACCCGGTCATTCCAGATCTGGTGGAGGAAATACCGCAAGCCTCTGACGGTTAAGCAATACGACGAGGCTCTGCACAATACGCTAGTAGACGACATAGGGGAGCTAGGAGTCCGTAGGTATCAACAGAGGCTCAACGACGCTCTCAACGAGGGCGAAATCGACGATATCCTGAAGCTCCAGCAAGTCACCCCCGGGTATTCTGAGGTTGTAGACGCGGCCGCCAAGCGGCTGGGGCGTGA
>SDBT01013185.1_pt1 | contig 13259 bp, 14 predicted proteins | sample 2277101 | NCBI WGS metagenome assembly SDBT01 (sample SAMN10404973, study PRJNA504765) | marine sediment metagenome | isolation source: marine sediment core GS10_PC15, 103 cmbsf | place: Arctic Ocean: Southern Knipovich Ridge | collected 2010 | reverse complement strand
GTCATAGTCAATACTCTTGATTTGCCATTGGAGGTTGCCCCAATGGGGCTACTGGAGAATCTGTATTACGGCTTCAGCGGGATTGGCCCATTTTTTCTTTGTAAATGTTTCCTGATTATAGATTATTCCACGCGACGCGGTACCTGAATAGGTCATATCGTCGTTCGGCAGCGGGTTGGGATTCGGGACATCGTCTTCAATTGCTTCGACCGGATAGGTGTAGCCGCTCCAGCCCCGCCAGCCGATAGCCGAATCGTCGTAATCCGGGAACCGCGCGCGGTACTGACGTTTGCCATTTACGAATAGCTGAGTGAAATAGAGTTTACCAGCCTTCGCTTCTCCAAGCTCGCAGACCATAACCCCATCTTTATAAGGTTTCCATTTACAATCGAGTTTTTTCCCGCCGCTGATTGTAACGACCTGGCCCCCAGCCGCCTTATAGATAATTGGGGCGTCGGCTGTGCCACTGTCGGCAGAACCAAATACCAGCGGCTGATTTTGATAATAAGTACCGCCTCCCACAAGGACCTTGATTGGCCCGACTGCAGCGGCCTTGATTTGCCTAATGGCATCACGCGCTCTCGCCAGCGTGGCAAAGGGTTTTTCTTTGGTGCCGGGATTGGCGTCATCGCCGGTTGTTGCTACATAAAAATTCGCGGCTTCCTCGGGCTGTGCCTTTGCCTTAGTTTCTGGTTCAACAGTTTTTATCTGCTGCTGGTCGGCACAACTAATAGTCGACAAGACTACTGAAACGATAACAGCGGCCAAAAAGTACATCTTTGTGCAGTTTAATCGTCTTTCAATTTTCATTTTGTTTTCCTCACAAATAAACGTTAAAAATAAACTCAATCCTGCTTTACATTCGCGATTGGTATATTGAAGATTTCCCAATTGCGATATTTGGATTTTGTATCTGAGGGCAGCTTGTATCCTCTTACCCGGACCTGACCTTGCAAAAAAGTAACACTGCCGCCCAAAAAGCAAAATAATCCTAATAGTTTAGTTGATAATATCACCTCAACTTTCTAAATACCTTGCTACTCAGACTTCTTAGTCCATACTCCATCTTGGTCAAGCGTCATCACGGTCGGCTTTAAGTCCTTATTTTTGATAGTAATTGTATATCTCAACGGATTCAGGCTTTGTACCTTGAATGAAAACATCTTATCCGTACTTTGGTTAAAGTATGCTCCATTAAAATCCTCAATCCTGAATCCAAGAGCCTCGAAATCATTGTCTGCCGGCAAATCTTCGTCAGGCCCTTTTTGTATAGTGTAATCTTTAATTGCAAACGAAATGATTTCGGCCATCGCTTTACCCTCACTCCACTTCACCCGGTCACTGGGTGGACGGGGAGGTGTCAAGGACTCAATAAAAATAAAAAGAGCCAATACCATACCTAATACTGCACATATTTTCCCAGAAAGTCTCCCTTGGTTTTTATGAATCCTATAATATCCAATCACACTTAGACTAAGTGCACCGCCAATCCATAATACGAATGTCCAAATTGCCAGATTATTCGATATGTAATACAATCCTATAATCACACCAACGATAATCAGAATAGGTGATGCTATCACCATCCACCAAAATTTCGGCTTCTGGCCTTGTCCATTTTTCTCTTCTTCGCTCATCTTTTGCTCATTTTCCTCACAAATAAACGTTAAAAATAAACTCAATCCTTCTTTACATCAGCGATTGGGATGTTGAAAATTTCCCAATTGCGATACTTGGATTTTGTATCCGATGGCAGCTTGTATCCTCTTGCCCGGACCTGGCCGTCTTTTTCATATACGCTGGTTACAGCCAACTCTTTGTCTTTTACTTCATAGAAGGACTTGCTGCCTTTGCCCTTTGTTATAAATACAGGTGATGTTATGTCGGCGACATCTTTGACTATTTTGCTGCCGTCAAAATCACCGACAGGTATCAGGAAGTATTCGATTTTCTGCTTGCCATAAAGACGAAGGTCATACTGAGAACTCTCCAGCCAGTCCCAATGCAGGCGATTTGAAAAGTGGTTGCCACCCCACCCCAAAACATTGGCGATAACGCCATCTTCGACCCAGTGTTTGATGTTGCCCCGGTTGACGTAAACGAGTCCACCGCAATAAAGCCAATCGGTGGGAAAAACAGGCCTGCTCTGACGGCTCTCTCGATATCCAAAAGGAATATTATGATAGACCTTCGAGCCCGATGTCGGATAGTAAACATTTATTTTAGTTTTATCGAACCAGAAATATCCAACCTCATTGCCGTCGAAATCAAACTCGATTTCGACCTTGATGAAGGGCTCATTCTTAAAGAAGTAATATCGCTCGCTGAGGCCGATATCGGCGAGTGAGGTCTTTCGTTCGAGGATATCGGCAACCTCGCCCGAGTAATACGTGCACTCGGCCTTTCGATTGCTGACCCATTTTTTATCGATGCGGGCCTTTATCTCGCCGCCTAAATAATCACCGGTTTTAAGAAGGCCGGTTCCATCGCTTGTGGTAATCTGGGTCATCAGGCCGTGCTTTGAAAGCTGGACGCTGTAATGGCCGGTTTTTATCTTATCAGGCAAATCGGTTTTCTTCGAAGAGGACGAACCACCCGCAACTTCAAAACTCCTGAAGCCGCCTGCGGGAACATCGACAAAGCCGAGGGACTGATCTTTGAACTGTTGGAATTCGGAGTCTTTGGGCGATTGTTTTCCTTCCAGGGTTACAAGGCATTTTCTTGCTGTCGGCAGGCCATTGAATACCGCGATGGAACCGTCATCTTTACCGACGAGTTTTTGAGCGACGTCGGCCATCATTTGATTGCAGTTTTCGGTCGCCTGTTTAAGCCGATTGATACTTTTGCGGCGCAGGTCGGTTACTTCAATCCAGCTTATATCGTGGTGCTGAGATTTAAGAATTGTGTTCCAGATTTCCTTTATTTCATTGCTTTTATCGACGCCCACACCGGCCATTTTTCCCATACAATAGATTTGTTCAGCCAAAACGGCCGCCTCTTCCGCCTTTTTATTTGCACGAAGGAGCTCTTCCGCCCACACGCCTTCTATATACGACCAGTTTGAGAAAATTTTTGCTTTTGCGCGGGAAGGAGCGGCTTTGTATCTCTCCGTCAATGCGTCCCCCAACAAAACCCAATCGAACAGCGAATGGTATTCTTCGAAAGTCTCCCGGTCAACCTCCGCCAGGTCGGGAAAAGCGAACCAGATTTTTGGTGTGCTGACCAGGTCCTGTTGCAATTCGCGTTCCTCTATGGTTTGTTCCCATCCCATACTTATCTGAAGATAAAACGGTATCTGCGAGCCGTCAAGACCCACCGCCTCGATAAACTCATCGCCCGCAACAGCTTCAAAACCACTCTCCTGTGCAAGGAATTCGAACCTGCCCTCGACAATTTCAATCGTAGCAACAAAAGCCGGTATAGTGGCAAATCGATAGCCGAACTGCCTCAGGAGCTGCGGCAATTGAAGATGCAGGCCTGTCTCCTGACGGGCATACACATCGACCTTCTTATCGAAAAGGTCTTTGTAAATCCCGTTGCCGTATTCGAACTGTCTCCAGTTGCTTTCGGAGCCGAGAACCTGTAAATGTGCCTGTGAATAGCTGCCGTCTAAAAAGTCAAGCGAGCCGTTTTTGTAAAGCTTCTTCAACCGGGCGTAGACATCGGGAAAGCTTCGAACCATCGATTGAAGCTCTACCGCTGACCATTGATAGTTGAGCTTTAGGTCGCCCAGTTCTTCCAATGACTGCAGGTTCCTTCTGACTCTTTCGACATACTCCTCTTTATTAGGTGCTCCCCACGGAGGTATTCGTTCACCGACTGCCGGCTCGCCCCTGTCCTCATCGATCAGGAGATACATAGGATGCTGGCAAAACGCTAATTTCCAGCCAAAGTGCTCCTTGACGAACGGGTCCTTTTTGAGCTGCTCCAGGATATAATTCGGCATCTTCTCACGAGAAACGCCAATCTCAGCTTCGCCTGTTTCTTCACCTTCCTGCATCTTCGGCGCCCCAGGGCACGCAGGACCCAAACTTAGTCCAAATACAATAACAAAACTAAACAGCCAATAACGCAGCATTATCTGCCTCCTTGTGAAAGAGTTTTGTATTTATGAACCGATAGCAGCAGGGGCCCTGAGAGTCAATCAGCCCCTGCGCCGGTCATTTCTGATTTTGCGTGCCATTTATGACGCTCTATGGATTATTATAAACGCGCTCCATCACGGCCCAGCCGGTTTCGCCCTTAAGGGGGACCTGCATCGGGTCGCAGACCACGAGCCACTCTTTATTGCGAGGCTCTGCGTCTAATTTGGCCATGTCGCCGTCGAAGTCGTCGCCGGTGTACTCGTAGTAGCCGAATTCGTACCATTTGCCGTCGATCTGGTGCAGAAAGATGGAGAAGTTGTGCATGTTGTATTTGGTCAGCAGGTCACGGACACCGGCGTTGGAGTCGGCGTGCAGACGCTTGTATTCAGGTATCACCTCGGGCTTGATTCCTACTACCATACCGACAACCTTGACATTCTTTCTTCCGACAGGCTCGACCTTCTTTGAGCAGCCGGTTACAGAAAACACCACCGCCACCAACAGGACCAGTACCATCATCTTCTTTGCGTTAGACATCTTTTTCCTTTCATAGAACCTGAGCATTTGAAAAATATTGACCGAGTTTTCTGCCGACATCTATCGCGACATCGGGCCCCACTGCCGCCCAAACCACGCGACAGGAGCGATTATAGTAATGGGTCCCGCCGCCGGTTTCAACAACAATCCGGCGGATAGCCAATTGGAGCTTATTAGGACCATTTTCCGGTCCAAAACCATGTTGCCGCTCAGAGCCGGGCCTGTCCTGTTTATCATGAGCGTAGCCGAATGGAGGGTAATCGAAGGGAGCGTAACCATTGGGTGGCAGCCTTTTCGCCGCAGGCGAAAGGGATGGTCGGTCGATGAAAACCCCAAAATGCCCAAATTAACCCTAATCCTCGATACTGGATGCTCGATACTGGAACGATTAGCCACAGAGGGGACAGAGAAAAGAGAGTTTTTTAGACACGGATTTCGCGGATTAACATGGATTCTTTTGTCTGCTTTGTGTTCTCGGCACAGGCTCGGCTCGATGTAAACATCAGCAGAGACCGGGCCTTCGTCCACAGGCCAATAAGTTGGCCTATTTGTGAGCAGACAATAAAGAGTCGATAAAACACCATCCCGACAAGTCGGGATTCCACATTCGACGTTGGGCGTTGAACGTTGAGTTTACCCTGAGCCTGCCGAAGGGATGTTCGGCGTTCTTTCCCCTTTGCACCTTTGTACCTCTTAACTTTCCTGCGGAAAGTTAAGATAAGCGAATTCGCCGAAAAGTTCTCTGGCCTTTTTATCATATGCCTTCGCCGCATCATCCTCATTGACGAACCTTCCGAGATGGATACTCTTTCCGTTGTAAGTTATCTTTGCTCGGAATTTGTTTGAACCTTTATCCCAGTGCACGCCTTTGTATCTTGATGTTTTGCCGTATGGGCGCAGGTTTCGGTTGTTCTGTTTTTTGGTGCAGAGTCGCAGGTTACTCTTTCTGTTGTCCAGGCCGTTGTGGTTGATATGGTCAACGAACAGTCCTTTCGGGGCATTGGCAACCACCCGGTGCATCGAAAGAATTGCACCGTCTAAGTCGAACGTTTTAGCGTAACAGGTCCGGGGCTTTTGGACCGCACACCATTTGTATTGACTGAGCCGGTCGTAGTCTTCGGCATCGACAATGGCATACTTACCATAGCTCAATTTAATCCGTTTTTTGAGCGGTTCTTTCGGGTGATTACGGCGTTGTTCCCTTCGACCCTGCTCAGGACAGGTGCGCTCAGGACAGGCTTGCCTGTCCGCACGTCCTCGATGTATCTCAGTACGCCTCCGGTTTTTAGCGGCAATTTTGCCCCCTGGCGGTGTTCTCGGCCCGTCGCCGATGCTTCCGCCTTCGCACGAGGCTTCCATCTTCGCTAAAGCTACGACGGACAAGTCGGCGGACAAGCGATGCTGGATATCAGCGACTAAATAGCTCCGCGAAGCGGCTCCACATTCGATGTTGAGCGTTGAACGTTGAATGTTCGGCGTTCTTTTCTTCATTTCCTTCTTCATTTCTGTCTCCTTGAAAATCCAATATTTACTTTACACTAAAAAAAACATAGTCCCTCCACCCTTTGCACAAACTTGCGCGTTTGGTGCGAAAATCGTCGATTTTTCTATTGACAAAAATCGCTAAGTGCTTGCCAGATATGGAGATAAATTTTTTTATTTTTTTTGCGAATAGCAAGATAGTGCAAGCGCGTTTGGTGTTATGTGGACACGTTGTATCGCGAATTATATGAGTGATACAACGCATTATTTTTCGCCATTCTGTCATCCCCGCGAAGGCGGGGATCCACGTTTCTATTCACTATTCACCATTCACTAATCACTGCCCTAACAGGGCAATCGAGGGTTTTACCCCAAAAAAATCGCTTGAAAAACCTCCCAGTTTTGGATACGATTGAATCCAGAAACAACGTCTCTTGGTGAGATAAACTCTTTCGAAAGGGATGGGAAATGGGAATAGAAGATCTGAGTAAGACATGAGCAAAATGGAACAAGGCGACACCCAGTGGATCCACTGCAATCGGTGCCTCCATAACACCCGACACGAAGTCATTGCGGTCAGGAAACTGGACTTACGTGACGATAATGATCCAGAATATATTTTTGATGGGAGCGATACATACACCATGCTTGAGTGTCGAGGATGTGGCGGCGCAACTCTTAGACGGCGACTCATTTTGCGTGAGTTCGATGTTGACGAAACCAACTATTACCCGCCACCCATTTCACGGCAGATACCCCGATGGCATTTCCAATTACCAGAAGATATCAGTGAGCTTCTAAAAGAATGCTATGCTGCTCTACAATCTGGCAGCAAGAGACTTGCCATCATGGGCGCTCGCTCAGTCGTAGATGTTTTTATGAACATAACACTCGGCGACATCGGGGGATTCCAACAGAAACTCGGCGAACTCGAGAAACAAGGGTATCTAAGCAAACAGAATCGAGATACTCTCGAGGCTGCGCTCGAGGCAGGACATGCGGTTGTACATAGAGGGCACGCTCCAAGTGCAGACGATATAACACTTATCTTTGACATTGTAGAGAATATGCTTCAAACAAGCGTTCTAAAGAATCAATCAGATCAACTCAAAAAGCGGACACCAAAGAGAAAAAAACCAACAAGGGAATAAGCGTCCATAGAGGATAAAAAAGAGGTATGATTTTTTAAAGGGATAAAGCGATGACAAAGAGTATAAGCGCAGACACTCTTGACGCCGGGGCGATAAACGTAGACGTAGACCGCGAACCGCCTATTTGCCCGCTGTGTCATCATAAGATGGTGCCAAAGCCAATTAGCAATCAGATTATATCTCACTCCGACAGGGTACAGGTGATATATCGATGTACAAACAGAGCCTGCGAGGAAGTATTTATTGCAAATTTTGTACACAAACGCGCATTACCTCCCCGTATTCCAAAGATTTATCACCTGAAATACCTGGCGCCAAAGAATCCGGAACCCGTGATATTTTCCGACATAATCAGTGGGGTATCCGAGAGGTTTGTTTTGATCTATAACCAGGCGAACGCCGCAGGGGCTGCAGGGCTTTTCGAGTTGGTTGGCATGGGAATGCGCAAGGCGCTGGAATTTTTGATAAAGGACTTTGCCATCAGCCAGCATCCAGACGATAAAAGTAAAATCGAGGACACCGGCCTGGCTAAAGTAATAAACAAATACATGAAGGACTCAAACGTCGAAAAGTGCGCAAGTCGTGCAAACTGGCTCGGGTGCGATGAAACCCACTATATAAGAAAGTGGGAAGATAAAGACATAACAGACCTCAAGAAACTCGTGGGCCTTACGGTTAGCTGGATTGAGAACACTATACAGACCCAGCAATACGAAGATGAAATGACCTGATTTTTTTAAGGGCACGGGAGGAAGGAAATTATGGGCAAGACAGAGACCCCAAAGCCCAAATAACAGCATTACAGAACACAGTTAAGGAGAAATCAATGGACAAAGAAATGAAAGCTTTAGTTTCCCGGTTCGCAGAATACCTCAGAAGGTCCGAACAACAACTTCGTTGCTTTCACAAGTATGAATCACAGGTTGAGGGGTGGTTTAAGGGCGAACTGATCTGCTTCCTTGACCAGGAAAAACTTGAAGTACGATTGCCCAACTTTGAACGAGAGAAAAAACTCTACATTGGTGATGAATGCAACCGCATTCAGGTAGACATGATGTTACAATTTGCTCAACCGGGTGGCAACAGCGTTTCTTGGGTTGAGTTGAAGCACTGGATAGGATATCAGAATGAAACACCATATAAGCCCTCCTCGTATTTTATGACCACCACCTGTGTCAAACCTGTGGTTGAGAGGCTACTGACAATACCTGGAAATGGTGACAAATTCATTCTCGTTCCTTTCACTCCGAATCCGGATTCAGAAGATTGGAATTCTGGAGTCGATGCGTTCAATACCAAGTTTCCTCACCTGTCCGTACGTTCCTTGACGAATCCCGGCGATTACCCAGACTACTTTTTTCTTGGTCTGCTACATGTGGGCCCCTGATCGATAAGGATTTCGGGGACAAGACAGACTTGGTGCGATGAATCGCACCCTACAGGGCTTTTTTGAACAGATTCTTACCCGGCGCGCTGGGATATTCTGAATCTGTAACCCCGATGCATCGGCCCCGAGGTGTCCCCGATAGATCGGGACACGCGGGATTTCGCTTCGCTCCCTTCGATTTCACTCAGGACAGGCAGGGGGTAATTAGTCGCTAGTCGCTGGATTTAGTGATTAGTGATTGGTGAATAGTGAATAGAAACCTGGATTCCGGGTCCCGCCCGGAATGACAAAAAAACAATCAGCGTAATCTGCGAAAACCTGTCCTGAGCGTACCTGTCCTGAGCAGGGTCGAAGGAGTCGAATGGATCCGTGTCTAAGAAACTCTGTGTTTTTTCTCTGTGGCAAACTTGATGCTCGATACTGGATACTCGATACGCAATACGAATCACTAATTTTAGCGCGGAAAATCTTCCTGCCTAAAGGCAGTTTTTAGGTATTTTTTTGTATTAGACAGAAATTGCTTTGTTATCTTAAAACTAATGAACGTTTTGAACATCCAATTGATACACGATTGCCGCAGGACTCAAGATAAGAACGGTAACAGAGGCAACAGCACCAAGACCAGGAAGTCTATCAGGAAATGTACAGTGATGTTCAAAGTAAGATTGCGCTTCCACACATATAGGCCTGTCAGGATTATACCAATCGGAAGAACAACACTGACCGTGTACGCTAAGCCCATATTCGAATGGAGGGCAGTAAAGATAACCAGGCCAATCAATGCTCCAGGCCAGACTTTACCAGTCAGTTGGTTTACCCGTTCAATTGTATACCCTCGGTACAATATCTCTTCTACAAAAGCGGGCCGGGCCGCCAGCAGAAAACGCACCCAAATTGGATATTTTGCAAGTGCTGCAATTACCACCATTATATCTGTTTGAATGCTGACGACACGTTCTACGAAAATCACCAACATATGTACCAGTACGAACAGCAATATACCCAACAACAGAGCTAACAAGCCTTCCTTTCCAGTCAAACGGCGAAAACCAATGGACCCCAGCGGTTGGCGCTCCCAGTACAAAACTACTGCCACTACGCCGAGAGCAATTACCCAAAAGCATGTTTCAAAAATTGCCATGAAAGCGGTTTGGCTGACACGTGATACCAGCCAAGGTGTGATTTTATACATCAACAAGAGCTGGACTGCTAAAGACAAACAAAGAACAACAGCAGTACTGTATATGAGCCGACTTTTCATATTTAACGCTCTTAGTAACACTTCTACGACTTTCAATAACAACATAATATCAAAATCTTCTTATAGCCGCAATACGCTTCACGAGATACGCAATACCCATCACGCCTCACGAACAACAAATCCTTGCCTTTATTGGATTTTGGGGGCAAATTTCAACCGAAATGAGCATAATAGCCGATATGGAGGGGAGGGAGTTGGCAAAGGTAGAAAAATGAAGAAAGTGATTATTGCAATAATAATCCTGCTGGTAGCGCTGTATTTTGCGCTTCGCTCGGAAAAGGCACAACGCTTTCTGGACGACCTGAGTGAAGGTCACAAAGTTGATCTGATCCAGTGAGCCGGCGCAAAATTGAGCGAGCGGATTGGGCGGGGCCGGGGTCAGGAGATGCGCCTGAGCTTCGGCTGGGTAACCGGCTTATAGTCTTTCAGGAATTCGAGCCAGTTGGACCATGCATTTCTATAAACCTGTCCGGAGAAGAGAAAGCCATCGTTGTGCGAGCCGGAAATTTCGACAAATTCTTTCGGCTCATTTGCCGCATCGTAGAGTCTCAGACCGAACTCGAATGGAATAACCTCGTCGTTGCGGCTGTGTATAATCATAACGGGGCAGCGGATGCGTCGGATGTAATCAATGGTTGAGTAACTGTACAGGGCGGCTAAGTGGATGGGCATATAGGGGTAGAATTTCTTGCCGATATCAACGTAGGAGGTAAAGCTGCTTTCGACAATAAGGCCTTTGGCTTCGATATTGCAGGCCAGGTACGCTGCGATACTTCCGCCGAGGCTCCTGCCGAAAAGAATGATGTTTTGGGCAGAGATGTTTTTCTTTTGGGTAAGCCATTTATATGCCGCTTCTACATCGCGGTATGTTCCAGCCTCGGTGGGCTTACCCTCACTGGCGCCATAGCCGCGGTAATCGAAGATGAAGCAGTTAAGGCCGAGTTCATTCAGTATATTTATAGTGTCGAGGCGGTGGGTCATATTCCCCCCATTGCCGTGGCAGAACAGGACGGTGAAATCGGCTTTTTCGGCGGGGATGAACCATGCCGTCAGCTTCAAACGGTCTTTTGTCTCGAAAACGACATTTTCAAACGGCAGGTTGATATCGCCGGGATTGTAGGGCACCTGGCGAACGGGGCTGTAGAGAAACGACGACTGCATAAAGTACAGTGACAACGCAAGGATAGTGTAAGCGATAAAAACGACCAATATGATTGACCACCATATCGACATTATGGAGCCCTTTCGAGCTTTCTTAACCAAACACACGACCCAGGCCGCCACCGCCACGGACAGTATAATCCACCGCCAGGCCAATTTGAGCTCCCCAAATCAGGTTCGCCTTAACGGAATCATTTTAGTTTGCCAGAGCCGGTAAGACAAGCTACAATTTCAGGTATGATTAAAAGGAGAAAGACGAGCGTAGTCAAGGTCGATTCTGTAAAAATCGGTTCGGGCCATCCGATCGTCATACAGTCAATGACGAAGGTGGCGACGAGCGATGTTGCACGATGCGTACGGCAGGTGAACAGATTGGCGGCGGCGGGGTGCTCTCTTGTGCGGATTGCAGTGCCGACAAAGACCGACAGCAGGGCGTTTGCGAAGATAGTGGGCAAGGTATCGGTCCCGCTGATAGCGGACATTCATTTTTCGGCGGCAAGGGCGATAGAAGCAATTGAAGCAGGCGCGGCCAAGATTCGGCTGAACCCGGGCAATATCAGGAAGCGGGCGGATATTCTGCGGATAATCGATGCAGCGAAGATGCACAATACGGCGATTCGAATCGGGGTCAACGAAGCGAGCATCCGTGACCTGAAAAAGGCCGAGGTGCCAGAGGGCAAACGGGTGGCGCTGATGCTGAGGGAGATGACAAAATATGTTCGGCTGTTTGAGAGGACCGGATTCAGCGATATCGTTTTGAGTGCGAAAAGCGCCGATGTTGTAAGGACGATAGAAATCAACCGCCGGATTGCGGCCGAGTTCAGTTACCCGATGCACTTAGGGCTGACTCATGCAGGTTTGCCGGAAGATGCCAAAGCAGCTTCAGCAGTGGCTATCGGAACTCTTCTTGCCGAAGGGATTGGGGATACGATAAGGGTGAGCGTTGCGGGTGACCCGGTGGGGGAAGTTCGTATTGCGAAAGAGATATTGAAATCGTTGGGCCTGTACAAAGACAACGAGCCGGAGCTTATAGTGTGCCCCACCTGTGGGAGGTGCCAGGTGGATGTGATCAAGTTAGCTAGGCAGGTAAAACGTGCACTTAAGGGGGTGAAGAAGCCGGTGCGTGTTGCGGTGATGGGTTGCATAGTGAACGGGCCGGGTGAGGCGGCAGATGCGGATTTGGCTGTGTGTGCGGCCAGGGGGAAGGGTGTTATTTACCGTCACGGTCGAAAAAAGGCGGCCGTAGCCGAAAACAAACTGATAAATGCACTGATTGCAGAGCTAAAGAAGTTTTAAATTTTTAGCGGGCCTTTTGGTCAACTGCGGCGTTACTCGCCTTGACCCTAATCCTCGACGTACAACTGTACGCCTGTGGTATAGGGCAAGGCGAAAGCCTTGCATTTGAGCCAAAATTCCGCGCTAAATAATTAGTGAATGGTGATTAGTGATTAGTGAATGGTGGTGCGGGGGGAAACTTGGCCACAGAGGGCACAGAGAAAACAATAGATAGATAGGGTATTTGTAAAAGGTTTGGGGGAATTTTTACCACGAAGGACACGAAGGGCACGAAGGACACAGAGAAAAAACACAGAGTTTTTTAGACGTAGATTTCGCAGATTTCGCTGATTAACACTGATAATATTTTACCGCGAAGGACGCGAAGGCGGAGGGAAATCCGAAGCACTAATATCGAAATCCGAAACAAATCCGAAACTAAAATCTTCAAATGACCGAAACGGCCGGGAAGGTGTTTTTGGTTTTTAGCCACAGATTTCGCAGATTCCTACTTCGCACGAGGCTACGAAGGACAAGTAACGCAGATTTTTATTTTGGTTTCACCTGCGCGGTTTTAAAAAACCGCTGAGCAGTCAAAATCGCAGGCTGCTTGTTATGCAAGCATAAACGCGGCCTGCAACTTCGCCTGTCGGCTGAAGGGCCAGCCGGGGTGAAGCGTTAATATAAATCCGAAGCACTAATATCTAAATCCTACACAATCCCTAATATCTAATATTCAAATAATTAAACCTTTTGGTACGGGGTAAAGAAATTTGTTGCATTTCTGATTCGCCTTGGTAATATATGGGTAGATGTGCTCTGTCTGTTTTGAGCGGTTCTTTTGCGCGATTACTGCGTTATCTACCCGCCGGGCAATCCTCATTGTGCAACAGCACGACTCCGGTTGACCAGCGGGTTAA
>SDBT01013184.1_pt1 | contig 13259 bp, 12 predicted proteins | sample 2277101 | NCBI WGS metagenome assembly SDBT01 (sample SAMN10404973, study PRJNA504765) | marine sediment metagenome | isolation source: marine sediment core GS10_PC15, 103 cmbsf | place: Arctic Ocean: Southern Knipovich Ridge | collected 2010 | reverse complement strand
AAAGAACAGAGCTTTTAGAAGAATTAAGAAGTAAAATGATAGCACTCGACATTCTCCCTCCTAAGCAAACAGATGTTTTAAGAACGTTCTTCAAACCGTTTTTTTCAGAATTTAATTTAATGAGACAAGAACTAAAAGAAATCAAAGAAGGACAAGAAATTCTTTATGCCGAATTAAATGGACAAGCAGTTCTGTTGAAACAAATTGCTCAGCATTTGTCTCAAGGAGAAAACGAATAGAAGAACACCTCACGTAAACCTTTATAATTTCTCTACACTGATACCAGCCAACACTATGTCCATTTTGTGCTACACTTACTAAGGTAATTGTTAAGCTTCTACGATAACGTTGGAATTATAATGGACATACAAATAATCAGCGCCTTCATTCTCTATTTCTGTGCACTAACTGGCATCGGCATTTTCTTCTATCAAAGATCAAAAAATGCATCAGACTTTATGCTCGGCAATCGATCAGTCAATTATTGGGTTACCGCCGTTGCTACTCAGGCGAGTGATATGGGCGCCTGGTTGTTTTTGGGACTACCCGCACTCGTTTTTGCGCGTGGCCTTTCTGCATATTGGAGCGCCATCGGTCTTATCGTTTTTATGTTTTTGACGTGGCATTACATAGCACCAAAACTTCGGCTGCAAACGGGAAAACTTCAAAGCCTGACACTATCCTCATATTTTGAGCAGCACTTTGCTGATACTACCGGCGCCATTCGTTTGGCAAGCGCATTATTCACGCTCTTTTTCTTTATTTTTTATATAGCATCCGGATTAGTTGGCCTTGGGTTGCTTTTTGAATCAGCATTTAATATTACCTATCATAACGGCATTATGATAAGCCTTTTAACCGCATGCCTTTATACACTCATCGGCGGCTTTGTTGCTGTTGCATGGTGTGATTTTTTCCAAGGAGTGTTTTTACTGGTCATGATCATTCTCGTGCCAACCTATGCATTTTTCACGCTTGATGGTGTGCATGAAATTATTACAACTGCACACGCAAATGGTATTTCATTAAGCCTTCTTTCATCACCTGCAGATATGCTTAATGCTCTGTTACTTGCTGCTGGGTGGGGCCTTGGCTATTTTGGTCAACCACATATTCTGGTCAATTTTATGGGAATTGATGATCCCAAAAAAGTGAAGTATGCCAAGCGTATCGGTATGACCTGGCTCGTACTGGCATTAACTGCTTCGGCAAGCATTGGCTTGGTTGGTATTGCCTTTTTCAAGCAAGGGCTTGCGAACAACGAGCTACTCTTTATTTTGATGACCAAAGCATTATTTCATCCACTCTTGGCAGGCTTTATATTGTGTGCCATTATTGCCGGCACGCTATCAACGATGGATAGCCACATCCTTATTTCTGGTTCAACATTGGCAGAAGATCTGTATAAAAAAATATTGAATCATCGCGCCACCCAACAACAGATTGTCTGGATATCACGGTTAGGATCAATCGCGGTAGCTCTTGCCGCACTAAGCATTGCATGGAATAAAAATGCATCAGTGTATGAGCTCGTCAATTACGCGTGGTCTGGCTTGGGCAGTTCATTTGGCCCACTCGTTATTGCGAGCCTTTATTGGCCAAAAACAACAAGATTCGCCGCCCTTGCTGGCCTTATTATTGGCGGTACAACATCAGCCATATGGCCATATCTGAATACCGGCATATTACCACTTGTGCCTGGATTTTTTGCAAGCATGACAACAATCTTTATACTCTCTTACTTGCAACCGAATAAGCGATACTAAAAAAACTGCCGCACCATGCGCCGGAATCCAAGATCAAGCCACAAGTGAGAGATAGCGCCTGCAGTAAAGAAAAGCGTTTGAAAGAAAAGTTGCTGAGCAACGACAGGAAAATAAAAACTTGTGCCAAACCAAAGAGCCATCGGTAGTGCAATAACAAACCATAACCGATGAAAAATTCCACGGTGCCGTACCAACATGGGCACCACAGAAAGTACACTCACTATCGCTAACCATTCAAAGCGTCTTTGCATAATGATAGTTATCACGGCGAGCAAAATTACCCAATAAAAATATTTCTGCCCTTTACTTTTGATATCTATGTCAGGAAACAGCGAACCTGCTAGTGCACAGCCAAGCCACTGCCCTGCAGTCAGCAATGATGGACACCAACTGCGTACCAAAATATAGGTAACACCAAATGCAACTGTTCCGCCGACTAAATGTCCTTTATACCCTGGCATCTTATACTTCCTTAAACGCTGCAAAATATAATCAATCGACAAATGTCAGCCATTCAATATACTGCTCATTCTTTGCCGTAACAACATCAGTAAACGCATCCATAATTTTATTGGTAATCGGCCGATAAGATAAAAATTGTTTGTGATCAATAGAAGCAATAGGCATTGTTTCCGTAGCTGTACCCGTTAAAAAGGCCTCATCTGCATTATAAACATCTTCAAGAGAAACAGTGGTTTCCCGTACAACAAACTGAAGATCCCGTGCAATGCGCACAATACTATCCCGTGTTATGCCAGGCAAAATGTTTCCCAGTTTTGGTGTTATGATAACCTCATCCTTTACGATGAAAAAATTCTCAACAGCACCCTCAGCTACATTACCTTCATGATCTAAAAGCAATGCCTCATCCCTTGGAATCAAGCTGCCATCCATCCAAATCAGCTGGGTTGGTTCTACCATATCCATCATTCCCTAAAAATTGAATTTGCTCTTGCTATTTGAAAATTATATGTTATTATTATAATATATTATTACATGGAGTGTTAGAGATGCTATGCAATACTACTATTATAGAGGTATTATGAAGGACGCAAAGAAAATTCTACAAAAAACCAGTATGGATCACGTTGATGGCTTTGTTCAAAGAGCCGAGAGCTTGAATTGCGTCTTTACCCCAGCTTATTACTACTATTTTGGCTATAACCATGCATTGGGGTACCGTCTTGTATATAAGTAATAATACATAAAATACGAATAAAACCGATCCCCAGTGCAAACGCTGGGGATTTTTTATTGCCATATCCTCAGCCCAAAACGCTGGGGATTTTTATTTTGAATAATTATTAACCATAAAACCAAAGGATAAATAATGAAAAACAAAGTTATAACGATCGCATTGGTAGGCAGTATAATTGGAGGATGCTTATTCCTCACCAAAATTATGCGTCAATCAAAGGGCAAGACACGCTTTACCATTGGCATTGTGCAAACAGCTTCACATCCAGCACTCGATGAGGCACGGGCAGGATTTGTAGAAACATTACAAAAACAACTTAATAACGATGTTGCTTTTATCATACGCAATGCGGAAGGAAACATAACTAATATTCATACCATCGCGCAACATTTTCATAACAGGCAAGATATCGATGGCATATTTGCTATTGCTACGCCTGCGGTGCAAGCCATGGCTTTGGTAGAAAAAGAAAGGCCTATCTTTATTGCTGCCGTTACCGATCCACACGCTTTAGGCATCATTCATCCAAAAACGAATGTATGTGGTACAACTGACATGATTGATGTTGCCAAAGAAATCGATGCGCTTCATCTGTTCTTACCAAACATAAAAACAATTGCGCTCATCTTTAATTCTGCTGAAATCAATGCAACCACACTCGTCAAACAGATGGTTGTAGCATTAAAAAATAAAGGGATAACACCACTTGAAATAGCAATTACAAGCGAAACAGATATTCCTGGCGCTATTGCTACAGCCTTGAGAAAAGCAGATGCATTACTAGCACCAACAGACAACATGATTGCATCAGCAATTTCTTTTATTGCAAAAGAAGCACATAAAGCAAGAAAACCATTAATTGTGAGCGATAATCTACTCGTCAAACATGGCGCACTCATGGCACGTGGTGTTGATTACAGAAAGAGCGGACAGCAGGTAGCACACATCGCTTTGCAAATAATAGTGCATGGCAAGAAACCACATGAAATACCGCTTGCCAGCGCAGATAATAGACAGATTTTCATTAACAAAGGGTTACTCAAAGACTTTAACCTTACAATACCGCAAGCACTCATGCCGGATGTTGTGCTTGTGGACTGTGAATAGGAGGTAAGATGTTAGCAGAATTAATAATACTACAAGGAATCATTGAGCGTGGTTTAATTTTTGCGTTAGTTGTATGCGGTGTTTTTTTAACGTCACGTATCATTAAACGTGATGATTTAACTGTTGAAGGGAGTTTTGGCTTTGGCGGTGCTTGTGCGGCATTCTGTTTAATGAATAACCTGCCCATATGGCTCAGCATGCTCCTTTCCTGTCTTGCTGGTGCATCTGCTGGGCTCGCCACTGGGTTGCTTCATACCAAACTTAAGCTCAATATTCTGGTCAGTGGTATCGTTATCGCCACCGCCCTTTTTTCGGTTAATCTAAAAATAGCCGGCTCAAATATGATACTTAACAACGCGCACACCATCTTTGATGTACTCCCACCCATATTTGAGCCGATTAAAACTGTACTCATACTCGTTCCGCTGGTTCTATGTATTATCTTTTGCATCAAGTGGTTATTAGATACGGAAATTGGATTTTTGTTGCAAGCAATTGGAAACAATCCCCAAATCGTTACTAATTTAGGCAAAAATAAAGACGCCTTCATCATACTTGGACTTATTATTGCAAATACACTCACCGCTTTAGCGGGAGCATTATTTGTCCAATATGTCGGATACTTCTCGATTTGGGCGAGCATTGGCGTTTTAATCATTTCACTCGCAAGCCTCATCATTGCCGAACAAATCAGTAAACAGTTACTGATAAGTGTAATAGCGGGGGCAATTGTATTCCAAACAATTATTGCACTTACGTTTGAACTAAACATCGATCAAGATTGGAACAAGCTGATTACTGCCTTGCTCATAATTATACTAACCGGCGCACAATCACTTGTTAAAAAATTGTCTAAACATGCCCAACGATAGTGGAGGAAATTATGCTTAAATTAGAAAATATTTGCGTCACCATTAATGGTAAAAAAATACTTGATAATATTTCATGTGAAATAAAACATGGGGACTTGATAGTCATAGTCGGACCAAATGGTGCTGGCAAAAGTACACTTTTTGATATTATTGCCGGCAAAAGAAGGCCCGATAGTGGAAAAATATTTTTAGCTGGACAAGACATTACTCATCTAAGCGAGCAACAACGGGCTCCTGTTATAAGCAGACTCTTTCAAGAACCGAGCAACAATAGTGTCAGTACAATGACCGTTGCACAAAACCTTGCCATGTCTCAATACAAAGGAAAACGTACACGATTGGTAGATGGCATGAAACGATTCCCCAAAAGATTGATTGATTCATTAGCACAATCAATCAATCTTACTTCAGCATCATTGCTTACCACCAAGATGGGATCACTTTCAGGTGGCCAACGACAGCTTATCGCGTTTATAATGTCATGCCTTATCCCGCCACGGATATTGCTGCTTGATGAACCAACAGCAGCATTAGATCCATCTTCTGCAACCAAACTTCTTCTTTTTGCACTGCAATACATCAAAGAACATACAATTACTACACTGCTCATCACCCATGACCCGCAACTCGCACTCATCATTGGAAACAAACTATGGGTGCTTGAAGATGGTCAATTAAAAAACCAATTTGATCAAAACCAGAAAAAAAATATTCCGCCAAAGAATCTCATGGATCACATAGATTACCAACAAATTGCGGGAAAAGAATAATTGGACAAACCAATGCTATACCTACTAATCAACGCAAACTCGACCTTAACAATATTTGGATTAATTGAGAATTAATTGAAAGCCTCTTCCCCGTTCGCCCTGAGGGAGCCTGAAAGGCGAGTCGAAGGGTAGATTATTCTTTATACAATAACAATACTGATAAAATTTACTGAAAGTTTCAATCTACCTTTTTATCGAAATTATTTTTTAATTTGCCACCCTTCGACTCGGCCTCTGGCCTCCCTCAGGGCGAACGGAGAAAAATCGGTTATTTTCATAAGTTGGTAGCACCCTTAGATCGAGTTTGCGTTAACTACCCTCGATTACGCCATAAAACATTTCTGCTTTATGTTTACGGATACTATCAATAAGCTCAGGCACCGCTGTGGGAAACTTGTTACGAATCTTCGCTACTGACTTTTGTACCATCTTCAAAAAATGCTTTTGATATTGGTACTCTTTATGTTGATACACACCCGATGAGAGAATAGCATCTGTGATGCCATTATAATATGTTGGTTCATTTTCAAAGAAACCGTTATGAACACGATCGAGTAAACTAATAAGTTCAGGAATATCTCTCAGGTCTTTATTGTGTAAAATAGTCCCGAATAACGCAATTTTTTCTTCATCACGCTTAAGATCAAAAAGCATCAGACACCAAAAGGTTATATAAGGCTGCAGCTCAGGATTGCGTGCAACATACGCAAGTAATTTTCCTCTTATTTTCTGCCTATCACGATACAGGCTACGTATAGTATGAAGATACGAATCATTCGGGTTACGTTCAACTTGTTGCACCGTTGCTTGCATAAAATCATCAACAGCTTTATTGGTTGTGTGATAGTGGGGAGTTATGATGACATACGAATGTTGTGGCTCGAAATGCCAAGAAAATATTTTATTATCAACCGTAACAGTCACCACGCCAAAATTGGTGCTATCCGCCGCCGGCTGAAAATCAACGGTAATCTTTTTGTCTGTTTTTTCTTGCAACCGATCTGCTAAAACATTAATACTCTTCACTCCAAGCAACTTCTGCATCACCCGCATCATATTAGCAATGCCAGAACGGGCAGCAATTTCGCAAACTCCATTCTCTGGTGGCGTTTTATAATCGATACGTTCAGATCTGTTTTCATGTTCATCTTGCAATGCAGACGTTACAGCCACCCAGGCATCCCGAGCCGATTGTGATTGGACGTTTTCAATCGCTCCGTGCTTTTTATAAAAGTGCTCAAGTTTTGGATGAACCGTACATGAATTAGCAAAACGTGAAACATCAAAAGCTCCCGCCTTTTCATCGTACAGCATATTATCCAAAAAATTGCGTAGCGCCGTACTACCACAAGTAGCAAATCTATATTCTTTATAGGTTGCCCAGCCAGGAATAGCCTGCGGGGGAAAAGAACTTGAAAAAACATTGTACGCATATAATGCAGCAATCAGTTCTTCATAATTATTCTTAATAACCGTATCGTTGATTTCATTTTTTGGAGTAATTCTTGAAAATGCCTGTGCAGCATCAGCGTAGGAATGCAGGCAATAGGCACCAGCAAGCCACTGCCGTTGTTCGGCTGAGTTGTCATCCAAAATACGCGGCTCAGTCAATGCCGTTCGTGGCAATGCTGCTGAAAAATAATCAATAAAATCACGCTTGTCAGCAGCTTTTTTCCATAGAAACGCCAATAAAATAGTATGTAGGGTATAAGGGGTGTAGGACAACTGAGACTCTTGCAACGCTCTACACATCAATACAACAAGTTTATGTAACGCATCAGATGATAATGCACTATTTTTTATTTTGTTCTCAATCGTGCGAATAGCCACTCTGTTTTTCTGGATTTGTTGATCGACCTTCTTTCCAGCGGTATTCGATTGATTAAACTCAGTCTTCAGATTTTTAAAATTATTCAATGCTTCTCTAATCTCAATTTCTTTGTGCTGAATTTTTTCTTTAGATTCTGATGGTATTGGCCGCTTGTTTTTAAAAACATTCTTTTGCTGGCGTAGCTGGTTTAATTTCTGCTCCACTTCCGTCTTTGCAGCAATAGTATCTTTTTTCTTTTGTACGATAGTTCGTTTTTCATGTTCGTATTGGATAACATATTCTTGTTTTGCAGATAACTGAGCATCATACCTTTTTTGTAACTGTTCTTGGTCTCGTTTTGTTTTTTCGCACAATCCATTATAGTGAAGCTTTTCTTGCAACGTTTTTGTTAGTGATTCTTCGAGCACTGAAGATGATTCGTCACCAGCATGAGTCTCGAGTGCTTGCATAATGTACCCGATAGTACCTGGTGTAAAGTACGTAGCTGGCTTGCACGGTACTACCGTACAATCAAACGTGCATCCATCCCACGGATTGAGAAAAAATAATTCTTTGATTAATGCAACCGTACTATCATCCGGATTACCATAACGATACAGATGCTCAACATGCTGCGCCTTCCACCAGGCAAATCCATGCAATGGTGAAAGATGATGCTTGCATCGTAATAGAGAATACAACCCCTTGATTTGCGTAAAATCAATTTCACTACGAACTGGCATGATTGAACTAAGGAGCATGCCACCCAATACCATGCGTAACTTCCATTGCACCATCGCTACCTCTACTACAATTGATATAACTACCATTTATTTACTTAACAGATTTTCTTAAAACTTTCCAAAAAATTTCTCACCTGCCCCTGAATATTTGCCAACCGCCACTCTCAGGCAAGCCAACCTTCAATAGCAGCCCCAGAGGGCTCTTTCAGCGACTTCGAACCACCATATCCCGTTTCTTCCTGCAAATACCACTATAATGGCCACAATAACGTCTCTGTAAGGTAATTTTGCAACCGCTTGAAAAGGCGCACATGATAGAACTCAAAAACCGTTCCCAATCGTCCTTTTGACTCTCTCGGAAAGAAATTTTAAATTTTTTCTTCAAAACTCTTGCTTTTAACCGCCTAAGAAAATTACAATTAGAATTGAATATAGTGCAAGAACCCTTTAACTAAAAAGGACGTAAAAATGAAGATGAAAAAAACGTTATTGTATGCAGTTGCTCCAGCACTGCTCCTGTTAGCAACTCATCAAAGTAGCATCCACGCTCTGCTGGGACAGTGGGAAGAACAACAAACAGAAGCAAAAAAACTTCACAATGAGTTGGGTATAGCACAAGGCTCACTGGTGTGCCAGCAAAAAGCACTTGCTAACTATCGAAGCCTCAAAAGAACTGCAAGTAACCCAGAAAAACAAAAAGAAAAGTTAGACGAAACCATTGAAGAAACAAAGCAAGCTATCAGTGAGAATAAAGACAAAATCAGACAATTAAGAAAAAACATCCGGGAATTAGATTAATAGAAAAAAAAATTGCATGGAACCTTTGCAGGAAATTACATGAAGATCAAAAGATTATTGATAGTTGCTCCAGCACTCCTACTATTAGCAATGTATCACAATAACATACGGACAATGCTGGGGCACCTGGAGGAACAACAAAAAGAAGAGGCAAGACTTCAGAAAAAATTGAATTATACAAAGGGTTCACTGAGTTGCCATCAGGACACACTCAAGAAATATGAAAGCCTTTTGCAAATAATAAGCAATCCTTTTAAAGCAAGCGAACAATTAAAAGAAAAGATTGAAAATACCAAAAGGACTATCAAGCAAGAGCAGGACAACATTGATCAATTAACAATTACCATTCAGAGATTAGAGTAAATAGAACAAAAACAATGACTGTTATGTCAGCTTCATAAACTGCGTACTGGGATAATAAAACTGTAAAATTCGCTTATAGTTCCAGCCATCACGCACCATCTCTCGCGCGCCCCATTGGCAAAGCCCAATATGATGCCCATAGCCACGGCCCTGTAAAATAATCTTGCCTGCGCGTTTGCGAATACCAAAACAAAAACTTTTAACGTCCTTCATAAGCGAATACATTTTTTGTCCCGAGATGCTTTTAGTAATGCCAGGACCTTTAAGAATAACTTCTTGCACCAGCCCGGCTTTGTCTTTCTTCGCAACCTTTACCTCATGTAATTTTTTGTTCATGCGATAGAGATCATGAACCAGCTGTTCAAATTCAGATACATCATATTCAGCGTGCCATGAATAAATACGGCAGCGTTTGCAATGTTTACACGCATATTTCCGTGCAAGATACGGTGCATCTTTAAAATTAAAGTTGGCAATGTATGCCGGTATAATCCCCCCGCAACAACAATCAAACATGGCAATAATTGGCTTATTATCGTACGCAAGAAATATGCCTTTTGTTTGCTCAACTGCTGCCTTAATAACTGAGCATGAATGCGTACCGGTATACGTCTGATGCTCGTTGGTATTTTTTATATGATATGGATGTTTATTTTTTCTTGAACGTATCACCAAAGCAATCACATAACTGCGCGAGGCGATAGCAAAAACTTTGTTCACCTCAAGCGGCCAACCCGGCCAACTTTCTGAACGAAGCACCGAAAATACATATTCCTCTAATGCTACGCAGTTTATTAATAACGTCCGCGCCTCTTCGCGCACCACTAAAAAAGAACCGGAATGGGCCCTGTCCTCAAAAATCGTACCCCCCTCTTTCGGGCGGATACATAACCGATCATGACTACATTTCTTACCATTCAGATAAAGCGTATTGCCCTTAGCTTTAATAACAAGCGTGTTCGTTTTGCAAAGGAGTTTTTGCTGCGGCTGCCTTGGATCCCAAGCAAACAATCCCTGTTTAGAGCTCAGCTGCCAGCTTGTATCCTCCGATGCTTCATCTAATAGTACACGCACGATGCATTCTTTTTGCTTACTATTCTGTTCAGACTGATTACCTTCTCCAACAGACTGCGGTGAAGATTTTTTCAGTGACTTTTGCTGCGGTATCGCTTGCACCGATTCAGGCGATTTCTTTCTGTGCCGCTTGCCCCATTTTGCTGCTAACGGCATACATACAAAAACCATAAAAATAAAAAAAAACTTAGATCGATATGCCATGACTACTCAACATTTTGATAAAAGCTTGAGGGACAGGTTTTTTCTTGTCAATTCCCTGATTCGCCATTTTATCAGCCTGAACATTATCCGAACGAACAACGTGCATGATCTTAGCACCAATTTCTTTTATCATTGTATGCGCAAGTTTATGCATTGGTTGTAAAACGGAGTTCCGTACTTTATACTCACCCTTCACTTGTTTGACCAGCAATTCAGAATCAGAGGCAATGCGCACTTTATCACCAGGATGCATGTACTGTTTCAAAAAAAGCAGACCCAATAATAATGCAAGATATTCTGCTTGATTATTGGTTTTTATACCCAGAAAAAATCCTTCCTTGCTCACCGTTTCATTATCTTTGAGTAAATAAATACCTGCGCCGGCAGGGCCTGGATTATTACGTGAAGCACCGTCGACATACAACGTCCACACACTCGGCAGATGGTGTTGCTGTTCTTGAGCGTCTGATGAATTAAACAAATACAATTGCTTCACCTGTTTTCTTTTCCTTTCTGTTACTCTTTCGCTTGCACCTTAGAAACTTCATCCATCGCCTCTTGCATATACAGTAAGCGGAAACAACCCTTACATTGAGCCAATGCCCGTCGTTTCAAGCGTAATAACTCTTGATTTGGAATAGCGTAAAAACAAGCGCTGCAGCCACCACTCAAAACGGGAACCACGGGGTCATCAACGCGCAACCGCATATGCTGATATTTTTCGAGCCACTCTTCCGGAACACGTTTCTCTTTTTCCGGCCGTTGTTCATTGCGCTGCTGTACATCCGCTTGTAATGAAGAAATTTTTTCTTCTTTTTCTGCGATACCGGCATGTAATTCAGCAACCTTGGCATCATACGCTTGCTGTTGAACTGCCAACTCTTTCTGCCCAACCTCAAGCTTATTCCACAAACCCATAAGAAGCTCTTCGGCTTCCAGTTGTGCCTGCTTGAGCCGGTCAATCTCTTTTTGGAGAGGCTTGTACTCTTTATAACTTGCCAATTCTTCAAGCGTCTTTTTTTTGTCCCGTTCTTGCTGATCGAGCTCTTTTATCTCGAGTTCTTGCGCATCTACTTGTTTGCGCAGGTTCATGACGTTTTGCTTGGATTGATCCAATTTATCGGTAAGCGCTTGCTCTTGACTCTTAAGATCGGCCACGTCTTGGTCAAGGCGCTTGAGATCTTCCTGAGCCTCGCGTATTGCCCGATCAAAATTGATAAGATCAATGAATGACTTGAATGGATGCTCGTCCATGAGTGCCCTTTCTTGGATTATTAGAGTGAGGAGCATACGAGCTATACTGCCTTGCTTGGTGGGCCCACCAGGATTTGAACCTGGGACCTCTCGGTTATGAGCCGATTGCTCTGACCAACTGAGCTATGGGCCCACGCAAATTTAAAAGGCAGAAGTCTATCGAGCTGCTTAGTTTAGAGTAACGAAAAATCAATAATTTGTGAAGATTAAGCTTACTTTTGAGTCTGTCGCATCTTGCATTCATCTCGAAAAATTGCATGCTTTAGACAAGCGGCTTCCTACAACCTGGACATCCTCGAGCAGAGTAATTTGTACGCTGTTCTACCTCACATACCCCACAAGTGATAAAGAAACACCCGTAACAAATTGGTGAAAGTTCTTTCTCTTCTTTATAGAACTCACCATAGCAAATTAAACAATCTACTTCTTCATGATTTTTCTTCATCTCTTCTCTTTTCCAATCTCTGAGATAATCCAAAATCTCAGTTTTCTTTTTCTCAGCAGCAAGCATACCAGGCGTCTTGCCACTTTTAGCAACTCGCAAAGGATTCATCCCTGCTTCTTCTATCAGATATTTCACTACTTCAAGTTTACCGAAATTGGCTGCAATATGTAGGGGAGTCCTCTGGGAGCTAGTAAGGCTTTCTTTATCCATCCCTTTTTCTTCTATAAGCCATTTGACAAGATCTTTGTTACCTCCTTGTGCTGCATGATGCAATATCGTCCAGTTATAACTTGAAACTGCATTTAAGTTTGCTCCCTGAGCCACCCAATCTTGCACGGTTTTTAAATACCCCTTATCTGCTACATGATGTAATAGTGTTTCATCGTTGCTATCACAAAAATCTACATACTTAATATTTGCATCTGCTCCATTTTCTAGCAAAAATATTGCAAAGTCCATGTCTTTTTCTTGTACTGCCCACTGCAATGGTGTTTGTCCTTGGTTATCAGGAGCTTCTAAATATGCTCCGTTTTCTATCAAATATCTCGCAATGTCTGTATTTTTTTCTTGTATTGCCCACTGCAATGGTGTTTGGCCTTCATTATCACGAACATCTACCTTTGCTCCGTTTTCTACCAAACACTCCGCAATGTCTATATTTTTTCCTCGTATTGCCCACTGCAATGGTGTTAGACCTTCATTATCACGGACATCTACCTTTGCTCCGTTTTTTATCAAACACTCCACAAAATCTAATTTATTGTTTTGTACTGCATAATGTAATGATGTTTGACCTTCATAATCATGGGTATCTATATCGTAAGCATTTTTTTTGATCAAACACTTCACAAGCTC
>SDBT01013183.1_pt1 | contig 13260 bp, 13 predicted proteins | sample 2277101 | NCBI WGS metagenome assembly SDBT01 (sample SAMN10404973, study PRJNA504765) | marine sediment metagenome | isolation source: marine sediment core GS10_PC15, 103 cmbsf | place: Arctic Ocean: Southern Knipovich Ridge | collected 2010 | reverse complement strand
TTATATTTTACCGCGCCGTCAATGGCTTTTTTAAATCCATCAAACTCATCATCAAACTGTTGTATTGTCTTATGAGCTGTTGCTGGTATACTTTTAATTGTTGCTTCTGGTGTATGCTGTGTACTATGAAAATCATCAGTACCTGTTAGGAATAAATTCCATGCTGTACTAGCCCAATATGCATCTTCCAAAGAATGATGACCTCTAAAACCAAATGAATGAAAACGATGTAACGGTAAATTATTGTCTTCCAAATACTGTCTAAGCTGTAATGCTTCTGTAGCACAACCGCTTGGGAAATAAGTATGCAAATATAATGCTTCCCACCACGCAACAACTTCACCATATCCATCAACTGTATTTAGTACTTGTGCAAACGGAGTACCTTTTGGAATCCAAGTGCCGTCTGGTAATGCTTGAACTCTTAATGGAATCCAACCTCTTTCCTTCGTTGCAATATCATACCACATATCAAATGGAAATATCATTCCCATCTTCCTAGCATAATCTTGTGCTTCTTCCACCATGTCTACTTCGATCCTAGTATTAAGTAAATTAATTACACTCTCATTAAAACCATATAATATCATTCCTCTACTCCGATTATAGATATGACTTACTTCAAAAGTTACATCTTCTTTCAAATCTGTATGACTTAGGTTATAGACATCTGTTAATAGTAATGGATTTTTCCTAATATCTGCTAACATGTGCTCTCCCAAAACAATAACCGCTAAACCAAAACATACCACTTGCAAAAATCAATAATGCAACTACCAATACTTCTCGTTCCATATTTTACCCCATAGTAAACCCTATATTAAGGTTTGCCCAAATGAATTCCTTCAACCTTTAAAAGTTCAACCAAGTTTGTGGCATTCTCTAATGCATGTAATAAATATCCACTTATAACAAATCTTTGCGCTCCATCATCATCTTTAAATCCTATTGCTTCTATAACTCCAACTTGTTTTCCTTTCATTACAAGTGGGATATTAAAATCTGGTAAGTGATCCTTTGGAAGTGCTCCCTTAACCATATTGAACAATTCCTATATCTTTAAGAACACGCACATGATTATGCTCAAGTATTCTTTCCATTTCATTCTTTAATTGATCTTTGATAAAAGGTTCTTCATTAAGTACTTCTTTTGGAACTCTAATACTGGTTACTTGAACTTGACCGTCCACTCGTTGCTTTAGGGTAACACTAAACATTTGGTTCATGTCCTTTTTCATACGGACTGACTATTTTTAAATTTTTTCTCTTTCCTATTTTCCACCAATTTTCTAAAATCTCAAAACTAGTATCTAAAAGACCTTCAACTTCATCACTCATAACTCTAGCTTCCTTAAGTTGGATTGCTCCATCTGCTTTTTGACCTTGAGTTACTTTAAACTTGTAATCTGCCTTATAATTATGTCCACTAAATGTGTTTTCTGACAATAAAAAGAGTGGGATTGTCCCCTTATATAATCTCTTCGGCTTCTAAGGCTTTCCTAAGTTTTTGCTTATATAATATGTTTCGTGGTTTTGTTCTAAGCCTATAATCACAGCATGGACACCATAATCCTTCCCACTTGACAAAAATTTCACAGATCTGACACCTTCTTTGCCCAGCCTCATATCTTCCTCCAGTAGCTGGTTTCTTTGCTCTATACCTTTCGCAAGTTCCCTTACAAACCATTTACTTTCTCCTCCATAACTCTTTCTGCCACTTCATCATATGCGTTCTCCATCACATATTCTATTATGACAGATATATCTATTGCATCCAATCTTTGTTGATCATTCTCTTCAAATCCCAACTCAGGTGGAATTCCAGTATCTGCTGAATCTCCCATTAGTGTTTCCAACCTCCAGCCATTTTAAGTTGTTCTCCTTTAGTAATTGCTCTTGCATCCCACATTCTTTGGAATACATCATCCCAATCTTGTTCTACACCATCTTTTTCTGCTTTCTTTGCATCCTTCATGATTTTCTTTGACGTAGGAGTTGCAATATATGTTATCATTTTTTGCATTATTATAATTCTTCCTCCCCTCTTTCGCCTTTCCAACCACCCATAACGGCTAGTTGTTCTTCACTTGGTTGTAGTTCTGGTGCTAATTCGTCATTATAACCACAATGAATGCAAACAAACATTGTAATCAATCCTTTCTTTCCAACATGACCATCAATACTACAATCATGTGGTTTTATTTCGTGCTTTTCATTATAAGCACATTTCTCACAGGGTTTTGTTTCATCAAAAATATAACCTCTGCATTTCTCACATACCTTCATTTGTTTCATAATGTACCTTAGAGTAGCCCCTATATATACCTTGCGTTATATTAGGTAGATAAATTTTGTATTCCCTTACCACCCAATTCTAAAGATACCTCATTCTTGGCATGGTTTGGAGAGTCGACCAGTATTGCAGTAATTTTATCCTTGGTCATTGACTGACTCTTCTTCAAATAAATACGATGTGTAAAAATATGTCCTATCTCATTTCCACCAACTGGTCTAATATTATCTCCCATTACATCCATCTTCTCACCTACTTGGTTTGTTACAAGACATACAACATTCTTTCTTTCTATCGCGCCGACAATATGCTTTACATGTGTTTTCAATTTCATCTGTCTATCACTAAGTGTTCCTCTACCCTCATACTCACTTCTGAATTTTCCAGTTAAAGAATCAAATATTACAAGTCTTGCTGGTTTGTTTTGTATAAAATTATGATCCATTAATGGCATATCTTCTTTTGCCTTTGGATGGTCTTGATGTGTTGGGTTTCCATCCTTACCAATTATTCTCTTATTACATTTTTTACAAAAATCACCATCAATCATTCCACTTAGTTGCTGACCAAGCATCATTTGCAATGCACTTGTTTTAGGTCTTGCCCTAGTAATATTATCTATGTATTCCATAGCCTTTTCATATTCTTCATCATTTAACGGTTCTTTATCTGCCTGTTGTTTTATTTCAGTTTTTGTTTGTGGTTTTGTTTTAACTACTTCACGATTATAAATTATTCTTAACATTCTTTCTGTTCTATAACTGTTTTCTGAATCAATATAAATTACCCTGCACGGTTTACCATATTTACTTAATCCTCCTCCCTTCCAAATAGTTCCTTCACACATTGGATTATTAGGGTTTTTTAATGCGTCTATAATAATAGGACATTTACCTTGTTCTAAACTCTCAGTTTGACCGCAACTTAAGCAACATGCTTCCTTTGGTAATTGTGCCATTAAACTAGCAACCATTGTAAATTGAGTTTTACCACTACCAAAAGCACCAAACAGTTCGGTAATAACTCCTGTCTCATACCCTCCAGTAATCTCATCAAATTCTTCATGTCCAGTAGTTAAGAATTCTATATGTTTCTTATAATATTCATGATATTCTTTCCCACTTACTATCATACTAGATAATGCGTCATCTGTGTTTAAAGCGTCATTTGCAACCATTGTCATTTTTCTTGCATCATCCCAACTAATGTCAAGCATTCTAGAAAGTGATTCTTCACCATGTATTAATAAATCATCAACGGTATAAATTCCATTTAAGTTAAGTTTCTTAAGTCTTACGGGCCCGATCCCTTCAAGATCCTCTAACGATACTTCGGTTGGTTCTTCTACAATTTCTAACGTTGTATCTTTTTTCTTTCTAGCCATTTTCTTTATCTTCTTTGAATTTTGCTAATGATAAATTAATAACCTGTCCACGTCTTGCAACATTTGAGTTATCTGGGTTTACTTTGTTTGCTTCATCTGCAAGTATAATCATTACTGGTTCAACCCATCTTACCGCTCCTCTTAATAATGCTGTATCATTTTCACCAATGATTTTTTCTGCTTGTTCTAGAGTAAAGTTTGCTTGTGGTGATGGTTCTACTGGTATAGGTTCTAATGAAGGTAATGTAATTGAAGGTGCTCCATCCTTTGCAACACGTTCCCACCTTTTATCAAAATCGTAAGGTGAGCTACCAATTAATTTTTGTACTTCATGAATCTTTGCTTCTATCTTTCTTGCGCCTTCACTTCTGTTACCATTTTGTTCAAAAACTTTATATTTAGTCCAAAGTGTTTTTAATTCTGACAATAAAAAAGAGATGTATAATCCTATATATAAACTAATCTATTTCTTATTTCTGGATTTATCCTTATCTTCCTTTGGTTTGACTTCTTTAGCCAATTTTGCATCTTTTTCTTTTTGTAACTTATCAACTGCTTGCATTTGTTGAGCCAATTTATTTGCAATATCATCATAGTGTCTTAATGCAAGTTCTTGGGCATTGGAATAAACCAATTTTATTTCATTTCTTTGATTCGTTATATATTCAGCAAAAGATACTTCTCTTGGCTGTTGTTGTTGTGACATAATATAGGTTGATATGTTATAGTATTTAAGCGTTAAGCAAAGCATCTGCTTTTGCAATCATAGAGTCATAAATTTGCTGTCTTCTTGCAACTGATATTTCTACTCCAAGTGATTTATCTTTAGGTATTCTCATTTCTACTCGTATTGTTGGATTCCCATCCTCATCGGTTTCATGAATTTTTTCCTCATACTTTGTTATATTCCGTAATGCTCTAGTAATAGTCTCAAGTTCTTTTCTTTGCCTATGTAAATCTGTTATTACAACATTCAGTTCTTGTATTTTATCTTCTAATAATTGGTCGTCTACTGGCATGTATATTGTAGTATTTCATACTATTTAACTATTAAGGGCTTTTTTGGCATTCCATTTTTTGACTGCTTCTTTATATGCCTTTCCTCTTAATGGTTTGCCAAATTGCCAACTTTTATCTGGATCATCTGGATCTGGTTTAATATATGTTACTGTTCTTTCCTCTACCACATCGTCCCAATATACCAACTTACATTTTTTACATAAACTTATTCTAATTAATTTTGTTTTATCTTCACTTTTCCACATCACCTTATCAACATATTTATATTCTCCCTGTTCTTCTTCACGTAACATTCTTTCATGCTGTCCATCTTCACAAGGCATATCTATATAACACTCCATAAATTAGTATATAAATGTTTCATTCTAAATACCTGTAATTATCCCCATCTGTGAAAGGTCTTCTAAGAGAGCATTCCAGTGGTTTCTACTCTCTATATCACTCACAGAAGAATCCACACTCCTATCCTCTGTAGTATCTGCTCTTGACCAACTAACAACAGGTCGTGCCGTTGCACCCCTGAATGATATTTTAACCAATGATGTAGTTAAACCACCTGCTAATGTCATACCAAATCCATTTGGATCAGTTTGTGAGACATTTGCTGATGCCATTTTAATTTCTATTCTACCATCAAGTGATGAATCTGTTACATCATCTGCAAAAACTTGCATAGCACCAAAAATTCTTGTATTATCACTAGATGATAATCCATTAATATTAAGTAATCCTATCACATCATCATCAGCGATAGCAGTATACTGATTATGTATTCTCATTTCTGGCCAATCTTGTGCCGAATTATGGCTAATTTGTAACCAACCTGCATTACCAGAATTATCTATCGTTACTTCTGTTACATCAGACATATTCATTAGAAATCCTTTGGTGGAACTACCTGAATGCCATACCTGTTCTGTGGAAGTACCCTCTATATATCCACCTGTATTGAAATTCATTCTATCGACTTCATTAATCCTTTGATTATTCATATCAATAGGCCCAGAAGTAACTGATATGGCTGTAGTACCATTACCAGCTATTATTGTAGAATTAAAAGTCTTTAACCCTGCAAGTGTTTGTGAACCATTACCCATTATAAACACACCTGTAATATCTGGAAGTGACCAAGTTCTAACTGCGGTGGTTACAACACTTGCAATCGTACTAGTACCTACCGCCATTGGAGCGAGTGAGAATTTCAATATTTTTGTAGGTGTTATATCATCATGTACATCAAATGCTAAATCAGTGAATGATGAACCACCACTTTCTAATGATATTGCACCTCCAGCATCCTTAATAATTGATAGTTCACCTGTTGCACTGCTTAGAAAAATGAAACCTTCATTTGTTGGTGCGTTTGATGGTACTGTTTCCTCAGCCATTTGTATTCTAGAATTATGCATATTAATGAAAAACTTTTCAATAGATATATTAAGATTTGTATCAACAGTAAAATCGAAAGAATCAGTTGAGCCTCCAGTTGAAAACCTCATTCCATTAACATTGTCAGTGATTGTTTGGTCTGTCTCAGCGAATGCTATTTGACCTACACCAGAAATAATTTGACCACCCATCACTAAGGCTTGGGTTTGAGTACCAAGTCCAGTGATTGAAGCAAATACACCTGTGCTTATACTAGAATCTGTGATAAAATTATCAACCCAATCTCCCGCGGTTTTAATTAATACCGCACCAGTTGCTGGTGATGTTAATGTTACGTCAGATAAATCATTTAGTGCTCCCGCACCACTTAAATTGTTAGTTACTCCATTCTCTCTAAATTTAAATTCATTACTAACATCATCATACCATATATCCCCATCGAAAGGAGTACCATTTGTAAAGTCAATGAAGTTAGCAATTTCTGTAACAGTTAATGCCTCAACAGCAGTAATGAAATCCGCACTAACTTGTCCAGAGTTTGAAGCTACCCTAGTAATTGATGCCATAATCTCTCCATCAATTTCAAATGTATGACTATCCGCAGAAACAAGTGGAACATTATAGTGAAGTAAATTACCAGCATACTCAATACCTGCTTCTGTTGTTTTTGTTAACCCTGTACTACCACTAAATTGTATAGCATTTACATTACGTATATCATGTCCACCATTCATAAACAAATTCTCATAAAGGTCTACTCTTATTTCATCAAACTCTGCTACTGGACTACCATCAACTGTGAAAATAAAATTATCATCAGCAGGTTGTTGGAATAACCAACTATCACCACTTTGAATAATTTGTCTTCCACTAAGGTCAGTGCTAAGGTTTCCAAGACTTGTGAGGTTGTTACCATGTGCGTCTAATTCCTCACTGATTAGTCCTATAGTCCATTCTTCATTCCCATTAATCCAAAATGAAAAGTCATTGGTATCAGCAGTTCTAAATTCTATACCACTAGATATTGGAGATATTGTTTGGACTCCACCTATTGAAGTATCAAATAGAATTGAATCTACATCACCAAGATTATTTCCACCCATAATTAAAGCACCAGCACCCATTGTATATTCAATAGTGTCATTAATTTCAAAAAGAAACTCTTTAGCAGATGGAACATTAAAATGTAAATCTCCAGCGTTTTCTCTCCAAATTGCTGTGTCAGTTCCTATAGGTGCTCCTGTGGTATCTCGAAATTCTATGTTTGCAAGATCGAATAAATCAAAACCATCAGCATCAATATCAGTTTCCCATGGAGTTTGAAATCCTGATGCCATATCATTAACTAAAACCTTTTTCAAGTTTGTTGGAGCAGAATCATCGAAAATTAAAAGAAAATCTGTAGCGCCATCAACAGTCACAATATCAGTTGCATCTGAGATTGTACCTCCTCCAATATTACTGATAAGGTTGTTATTCATTTCTAATGGAGCTTTCATTTCTATAGTTCCAGTATTTCCTATATTATATTCTAACCAATCTACTATTGTTCCGCCTTTATATGTTTGAAGACTCATTGAAGCACTTCTAGTTCCTATAGCAGTATCTTCATATTGAACCACGATTGCAGAATAATTTACACTTGTTGTAAGATCTGCAACTCTATTTCCATTCCAATTTATTGTACCAATATTTCCCAAAAGGTGTGGTGAGTTGTGAAGTATGTTTAGATTAAGTATTGGATTGCTGTTTATATCACTCGTATCACCTTGCAACGTTGCTAAAAAGTTTCCACCAGCATCTTCGTTTATTGCAAACGCTGTTACATTACTTAACGACATTATAATAAATTGATCTGTATCATTGTTAATGAAAAAGTCATCATTACCATCTACAAATATTGTTTTATCAGTATCATTTATAGGTACTCCAGTAATACCAACGGTAGCCCATACTGCTCTATCCATTTCAAAAACATCATTTGCACTCATATTCACATCCCTAAGTATATCAATCTGGTTGCTCACCAATGTATTAAATTGCATGTAAATCTCTTGGGAATTATCTTCCATTATCTGTATTGCTAATCCACCATCAATACTAGCTATTGTATCATCTTCTATTATACCGCTTATAAATGCATAATCTCTATTCCCTCCTCCGTCTTGTTGACCTGAGAATACAATTTCTGTTGCAACCGTACCCATAACTCCAAGTACATCATCCTTATGTAATTTGAATCTTGTAAGATCATCACTTTGAATCTGTGTTGTGTCTGCTGTATGTTGCATTGTTGTTACATTATCATGAGTCCAAAGAAATACACCATCAGTATCCTTATAATTGAAAACAAATGGATTGTTTGTTGCACCACTAATATAAATTTCTGGACTTGTTACACCACCTTTTAGTGAACCAGTTCCACCAGTATCTAATACAAATCTATCAACCCCACTAATATCATTTGTATTCATTATAAGCTCAACATTTGATTGTAATGCAGTTTCAGTAATACCAAATCTTGGAATTGTTGTAACAGATCTATCTACATAAAAGTCATGTGCTCCCAAGTTTCCCGCGTCATATTCTAATCTATCAAGTGTTCCATCTGTTGCTGTAGTATCTACTGCTCTTATTAACACTTCTGTCTCCCAGAATATTCTATCTGGTTGTAATATATCAAACGTACTCATATCCAAATCAGTGATTGCAATATGATTACCCAAGTTATCTCCAGCAAGTGCCCATATCTGATTTGTTACACCAACCTCAATATCATTATCTGTTATGAGATTCCAAAGTGTATCTTTGTAAGTATCTCCTTCCTCAATAACTAATAATACACCACTCTTTACTTCTCCATCATCATCAAAGTCTGTTGCTCTAGTTAGTGCACCAACTCCAACTGTAATTACTCCCATTACATAAATACCATTTTCTTCCGCATTTGATTGTGCTCTTACTAATACTCTATCTCCTTCTACGGTTGTTACATTATCTATTGTTTCTCCCACCAAATTTAAATCTACATAGTTTAAAGTTGTTGCAGTTCTTGCCTGTTGTTTTAATGCGTTTGTTGATCCACCGCCACTACCTCCTCCACCATTTCCTGTAGAATTCTCCAAAATCCAACCACCTATAATTTCTGTTGCAGTACTATCACTATAAGTAACATCTTCCTGATATCTTAATGTTATAAGCTGTGTATCACTTATTGTAATATCCTGTCCAAGCATTAAATTTCCGTCTGTACTTGCATTACTTGGATTATTATCTATCAAACATAATGTCTTTCCAGCATCTGCCTTTAATGTTACTCTCTGACCAACAACTCCCTTCTTATTTTTTCCTCCACCTCTTAATATTGTTACTGTTGCGCAATCAACAGTTGGTTCACCACTAGGTGCTTCGAATATTTTCATTAAAGATCCAAAAATATCAATTTCTCCAATACCAGTTGTAAAGTCGTTTACCGCTGTTCTTAATGCATCTCCAATCGCACCAAAATTGAAACCAGCCAATCCTTGTGAAGTACCAATATTACTTCCACTATCTTCTGTACCAATTCCTGTATTTATAAAGAATTGATTCTCACGAATCTTATTAATCTCATCATTTTGCTTACGTAGCCTAACTTCTTCACTATCAACTTCCCACGCCATTTTAATTATATACGAATTTTCGCACTCCTAATACTTGTATTGTGTATCCATCATTATCTATAATATGTTTAACCTCAGAACATACACTTTCATTAAGGTTAACCCAGAATATAGGATTATTTTCTGGTATACGCGCAATACCATCCTTGATTGATTGCCAAACAAATCCAAGTTTACTCACTTTATCTCCTATAACATAATTTGTAATTATATTCCATGGTGTTTCATTACTTGCTTGTTCTGGTACTCTACTTCCAGTAATTTTAAATAATTGCCCAAGTCTCATTCTAACATCACCATGTGCCATCATATGCCATTGTTGATTTACAAATCTCTTTCTTGCTTTTTCCCCAACTGCTCTTCCCTTAAGGTTTAGATAATCTGATTCCTGTGTAAGATGACCAAGTTCTGTTCTAGCATCTGCTTGTTTTGTATCATCACTATTTGCATATAATTGTTTCTCAAACCCTAACTCATCTATATCTAATGTAACATGATCAATAATAAATGATTCCCTTGGTATTCCACCAGCAGTATAAAATCCTATAGTATTACTTCCTACTTGATGTGCCCAACTTGATAACGTGTCTACAAAATTATCTCTTACACCAGTATATAATCCATTATCATCATATGGAGCATTCCAAAATATTCCCCAACTTTTTCCAAATCTCCAATCAAATTCAATTCCAGTAAATTGTTTTTGCTTTAAGAAAAAGTTTTGTGAGAATGTAAATCCGAATAATGTAAACAATTCATCAATTCTATTATGGTGAAGTTTCTGTGGAGCATTATCTCCAAACTGTATTCTTATAAAACTATACTCACCATTTCTTCTTACAGTAAAATCAGAATACCAAATTCTTCCAAATATATCTATTGCCCAAGCCTTGAATGGCATGTTTGGATAACCATTATTCAGTCGTCCTTGATCATCATATGCACTTAATCTAACCTTCATAGTTAATGCACTTATTCTTCCAAGGTCTTCACTATCAAGTCCATTATTCCAACCTTGTTGACCTTTACTATCTAAGTCGAGATTTGTTGAATCCAATGTACTATTTGCATATGTATCACCAAGTGTTCTTCCACCAACGTTATGTGATCTTGGCATTGGTAAATGTTGAACCCACCATGCACCTCTACTACTTAAATTTAATGCACTTCCAAAGAATTGATCCCAATGAAATAACAACCTAATTGCTTGCGCTGGAATTTGTGTTGCTCCTGTAACTAATCCAAAACCCATTTTTGTTATGTTTGGTGTTAGTGGATTAAGAGCTAATTCATCACCATTACTTACTGCATGAAATGGTGAAGTTGCGGGCCCATTACTTGGTATTGGACTCCAAGTTACACCCCAATTAGATCCATCCCATCCCCAAACCTGAGCAGTATTCAAATCATCTACCAATTCATCATTTGCAGTTGGAGGTTTTGAAAACATCCATTCACCATTAGAGAATGAAGTAAACGGTGGTTGAAACCATTCTGCAACTTCATTATCATGACCAGAAAAATCATTTAATCCAGTCCCAACACCATTACCACTAGAATCTGTAATTAAGAATCTTGCACCATTAATAATTTCTTCGGTTGTTATAAGGGAACTATCTCTTTGTGCTCTCACAATCGCCTTCATACTTATTTGTTCAAACTGATCATCACTTTTAATTCTATCAAAGTTTGCTCTTTCAAAATTATAATCTGGTACTGCTCCAATCCATGTTGGTACTGTTGTACTTATTTGTCTCCATTCCAAAAAACTACTGGCTGGTACTTTGTTAGTTGAAGGTAGTTCTGCAACATACCATATTCCAACATCCTGAACTTCATCACTTATATTATACGATGTACCAGAATCCCATGCTAATACATTTGGAGAACCACTTAGATTTGCAAGTTGTAAATTATAATCACTTGTCCAAGGAGTATAAGAAAAATATGGTGTGTATTGTGTTTCATCAATATCATTAAATGCGTTCTGCCAATCTGGAGAACTAACACTTGGTGCTGAATCACCTTTAACATGAACCCTTGTTCCTCTCACATATGCATCAAAAGCTGATGGTGTTTCTGGTGATCCATTACCAGCATCTGGGAATGTAAATGTATTTGCTCCAGTACTAGTTATTCGTACATCTACCGCATTAAAATTAATTGTTCCTTGTATATCTACTCTATTTCCTGTAGATAATCCATGTGCGGGTGTGGTTGTGACTGTTACTGTACCAGTTCCACTAATAGCTGTTATTTGAACTGGTAATAATTCATAAAACGTAACATCTCCTCCAGCAGTTTCAGTTACAATTTCAAATTCTTCATATTGTGCATTTGTACTATATGCTGGGATTAATGAAAAATCTTCATTCCAATCACCTTGTCCAAATGATACTGGATCATCTGCACTTTGATCATTAAGTCCTATATACTCGAAATACCTAATATACTCTCTTCCACTAAATGGACTTGTATCTGTTCTTTTTACCAGACTTATACCATTTACACCATCAGTACCATTAAAGTATGATGTACCACCATTAAATTCTGGTCTATTATTTGCATGTTGCCAAATAGAATTAAATCTTGTTCTTTCCATTGGAAGACTTCCACCTCTTACACTACCTTCCATTATTATATTATTTTTAAATCTGATTAGATCAGACATTATAGTTTTATCTCTTTCTGCATCAACTGGTGAAGTTAGTGATAATGGATCTAATGTAATACCACTATCTGTCTCACCAAACTTTTCTGCTTTTACATCAACAATATTTATACTTCCATCTGTCAAGTCACCTGCAAATGGAACTAGACTACTTCCTTCGAAATCAAAATAATAATCTTGAAATGTACCACCACTTACACTTGGTAATGATAATCGATTTATTATATCCCAAAGTAGTTCATGTGTTTTTGATGGTGCTAATGGATCATAGTTTTGTTTCAAACCCTCATCATTTGGTAATTGTATACTATCATCCAAAGGATCTCCTTGATCAATGGCTAAAAATACTGCTGGTTCACTTGAACCTCTTGTTATGTTATAATCTGTCAGTCTTTTCTCAAATGATTTTCTAGGAGTAAAAAACTTTAACTGTTTACTTGTAAGATGTTCCTTAAGTCTATATTCAGTTGGTATCAAATGAATCTTTAATGTTTCTCCGTCATTAACATCATCCTGTATTGTTGGTGTTCCTATTGTAAATCTGAATATTTTTCCCTTTCTAACTCCTCCCGCACCGTCAGATTGTCTAATCTGGGCTTGTATTAAATACTTGTCTTTTGCTTCTTCATTTACTAAAATAGGTTCTTTTCTTACAAAAGTTCCATCTGGTGGAATTCTTAAAGTAAGTACACCATTATCAGTTTTACTATTTCCAGTATTAACCAATTCTAATCTATGTTTAAACAATTCAATATCACCATCAATAATTCTTCCAGTTGTTGCTATTGGAGTTGGTGAATCTATTGTTTTGTCTAGTATTTCTAAAGTTAGATCATAGTAC
>SDBT01013182.1_pt1 | contig 13260 bp, 12 predicted proteins | sample 2277101 | NCBI WGS metagenome assembly SDBT01 (sample SAMN10404973, study PRJNA504765) | marine sediment metagenome | isolation source: marine sediment core GS10_PC15, 103 cmbsf | place: Arctic Ocean: Southern Knipovich Ridge | collected 2010 | reverse complement strand
AGTTTCCCCGGGAGATCTGGTAGTAAGCCAGCCCAATCTGCAGGATACCCTGGTACAGGTCCCGCTCTGGGGATTGTGTTTCCATCCAGGCACCCTCCAGCGATTCATGGGCTTCGTAATACTCCCCTTTGTTAAATAATTCAATTCCTTTCCGGGCTTTAGGATGTATATTGGCGGGCAAAGGATCAGTTTTCGAGGGTGTATTCACTTGTGAATGCCAGACCTGGTTTGAGGGTGGCCAGCACGGAGCAGTATTTATCCTCTGAAAGCTGCATAGCCCGCTGGATCTTGTCGGGCGCTACATCTCCCTTGATGATGTAGTTAAAATGCAGGGAGACGTACTGGTAAGGGGCTTCCTGGCTTTGTTCAGCACTGACGTCCATCTTCAAACCCTCCAGGGGTTGTTTGCCTTTCTCGAGGATCTGAACAACATCATAAGCGGAGCAGGAAGCAGCACCAAGCAGCATTAAATCTGCTGGATTCACACCATGCCCCTCGGGCTCATCTTCCCTTAAATAGCCAATTGCGATTGAGTTTCCCATGTGGTCGGTTCCCACAAACATGCGAGATCGCAGCCATTCCAGTTTCACTTCTTTGGTTTTGAGTTCCATTATTTATTCCTTGATATATATTTTGAATTCAGAAGATATTATATACTGTCCCACCGCGATGGAAATAAAATCTATGTAAAAAGGGATCCGGTCCCACAAAACAGGGACGAAGTCCTTTCAAAAGGACTTCGTCCCTTCTAAATTAAAGGTATACTCAAGAAAAAGCAGGAACAAATAATGACCAAAAAAGATCAGCGAAAAAAATGGGAAGAAGAGGTTCTCAAACCTGCTCTGGAAATATTTCCCGAGCGCAAGGGTAGCTTCGAGACAGGATCTGGTATTCCGCTTCCCCGGGTGGCTCTGCCTGAAAAACCCTCTAGTTATGGAGAAGATCTGGGTTTCCCGGGAGAAAAACCCTACACAAGGGGTGTTTATCCAACCATGCACAGGGGTCGATTATGGACTATGCGCCAATATGCCGGTTATGCCAGCGCAGGTGAATCCAACCAGCGCTACCGTTATCTGCTGGAGCAAGGACAAACCGGCCTTTCAGTAGCTTTTGATCTGCCAACCCAGATCGGCTATGATTCTGACCACCCCCTGGCAGCTGGAGAGGTTGGTAAGGTTGGTGTTCCTATCTCTTCTCTGCAGGATATGGAAACCCTATTTAAGGGAATTCCACTTGATAAGGTTTCCACCAGCATGACCATCAATTCCCCGGCAGCCATCTTATTGGCCATGTATATTGCCGTTGGGAAGAAACAGGGAGTAGATCCCAAATCACTTCGTGGAACGGTCCAGAATGACATTTTAAAGGAATACATAGCCCGCGGGACTTACATCTTCCCACCCCAACCTTCCATGCGGTTGATCACTGATCTGTTTCAATACTGCCAAACGCAGATACCCCGCTGGAATACCATCAGCATCTCTGGTTACCATATCAGGGAGGCAGGATCCACGGCGGTTCAAGAAGTTGCTTTTACATTAGCCAATGGTATTGCCTATGTTGATGCAGCGATCAATGTGGGTCTGGATGTGGATGACTTTGGCAGGCGTCTGTCTTTTTTCTTTAACGCGCATAACGACTTTTTGGAGGAAATTGCCAAATACCGGGCTGCCAGAAGATTATGGTTCAGGATTATGGAGGAAAGATTTGGGGCCACGCACCCAGATGCGCTCAAGCTGCGCTTCCACACTCAGACAGCAGGTTCAACCCTGACCGCTCAGCAGCCCCACAATAACGTCGTCCGGGTTGCGCTTCAGGCCCTGGCAGCAGTGCTGGGAGGCACGCAGTCCCTGCACACTAACAGCATGGATGAAGCCCTCAGCCTGCCCACCCAGGAAGCGGTCCAGATCGCTTTACGGACCCAACAGATCCTGGCTGAAGAATCCGGGGTTGCTAATACCATTGATCCCCTGGGCGGATCATACTTGATAGAAGAACTCACTGATGAAATTGAAACCAGGGCCCAAGCCTATCTGGAAGAAATCGATCGGCAGGGCGGGGCGTTGGCTGGAATTGAAAATGGCTACATCCAGGGAGAAATCACCGATGCGGCATTTGAATACCAAAGATCTCTGGAGACCGGAAACGCCCACCAGGTTGGTGTCAATATTTATGAAATGGAAGAAGATCTGTCACTGGAGTTATTGACTGTTGATCCAAAATTGGAGCAGGCTCAATGTAAGTCACTGGCATATTTGAGGAAAAAGAGGGATAATAAGCGGGCTGCAGATTTGGGGGATAAATTAAAAGTGGCCGCAGAAGGCACTGAGAATTTAATGCCGTTGTTGATCGAATGCGTGGAAGGTGATCTAACCTTGGGTGAGATCACCGGAATATTAAGGGAAGTTTGGGGCGAATACAGGCCTTCAGGAATGTTTTAGGATATAGATACTTCGGAGGTCTTATCCATACTATAATCAATCTCATGACCAAACTCATACGCCTTAACCATGTTGCAGTGCTGGTGCCGGACCTTGATCAAGCCCTAACCTTCTGGCAGGATCAGCTGGGATTAGCATTGGATCATGTCGAGACCGTCTCTAGTATGGAAGTGAAAATCGCCTTTTTACCTTTGGGTGATAGTGAAATTGAACTGGTCCAACCAATAACGGATAGGTCTGGATTGGCGAAGTACCTGGAAAAACGGGGTCCAGGATTACATCATATTTGTATCGAAGTGGAGGATATCAGCGCCAAACTGGCTGACCTGCAAGAGAAGGGCGTACGCTTGATTGATAAAAAGTCGATCACTATGGAAGACGGCAGGAAACTGGCGTTTCTTCATCCTAAGAGCGCCGGGGGAGTGCTGATTGAGTTGTATGAGCTCCCAGGAGATCGATCATGATTGCCAGGATTAAGAAATTTCCACCCCACGGATGGATCGGGCTGGGATTAATATTAATTTTCTGGCCGCTGAATTGGTTTGTGCCGGGGGCAATAAAAGGGCTGGGTTTTTTCCCACTCTGGTTGGGTTACATCCTGCTGATGGACGGCTTTGTGTTCCACCGGAAACGGAGCTCACTCTTTTCTCGGAGCTGGGGGAAGTTTATCCTGTTGTTCCTGCTCTCTATTCCCTTGTGGTGGATATTTGAAGGGTTGAACATCCGATTACAGAATTGGGTTTATCTGGGAAGAGACTCATTTTCAAATCTGGAGTATGCGGTACTGGCCAGTTTGAGTTTTTCTACTGTTATTCCCGCGGTTCTGGAAAGTGCGGAGTTTGCCGGCAGCTTTTCAATTTTATCCCGGCTGCAGCGCGGCCCCAAATTGGATCCTGGACGCGGGATGGAAATTGCGGTTTTCCTGAGTGGTTGGTTGGGGTTAGCAGCTTTATTGCTGTGGCCGCAGCTCTTTTTTCCCCTGGTGTGGTTATCAATTTATTTTATCCTGGAACCGATTAACATCTGGCTTGGAAACGATTCCCTGGTGTCCTGGTTGAGAAAAGGAGATTGGCGTCCCATAGGGGCGCTTTTTACCGGAGTCTTGATCACCGCGTTTTTCTGGGAGATGTGGAATTTCTATTCTTATCCCAAATGGATTTATTTGATTCCTAACGCTGACTGCTGTCACCTTTTTGAAATGCCCCTGTTAGGGTACGGGGGATATTTACCGTTTTCGCTTGAAATCTTTGCCTATGTCCAGCTATGTTCAGGTTTATTGGGCTTAAATGATTACATTCGACTTCTAGGGGAGGAACAATAAAATATTTTATTGGTTTTTGGATTTAATGTTGAATTCAAAAAGACAAGGTTTAGAGTGAATAACCTTTATTATTCAATGATCCTGTTTCGGGTGCTTTCTGAAAGGATTTCATCTCTCTAAATACTCCCCCACCGCTGCCACGTGTGTGTCCAACTCTTCACGGGTGTTGTAGCCTTGGATCGAGGGGCGGATGAGCCAGCGGTTTTTCCATTCGATCACGGGAATTTCAATCTTGTGCTGGTCATAAAGCCAACTTTGCATCTTTTCGGGTCGGCATCCCGGAGGAAGTTCAGCGGTGCCCAATTGGATATAATTCCCCGGGTTGTGTCCGTAGATTGACGGCATCCCTGTCAACGCTTCGATTCGCGCCAGGGTTTTTGAAAGCAAGGTTCGACATAACTCCCGGACATCATCCCACATGTGGTCTTCCTGGAATTTGATCGCAGCTGGAACACTGAGATAGGCGGCCGGGTCTATGGTGCCCCACCACTCCTGTTCCTGTAGAAATTTGGAATCACTCTCAAATGGGGAATTTTCCCCCCAGCCCCAGCTGACAACCAAAGGCTCAATTAATAATTGATTTTCAGGCATTACATGAAGGAAGCCAGAGCCTTTGGGAGCCATCATCCATTTGTGGCAGTTCCCTGTGTAAAAATCTGCTCCAAGTCCTTTCAGGCAAGGTCCACCAGGCCGGGAGTATGGGCGCCATCAATAAAAACCAGGATACCCTGCTTCCGTGCTTTTTGGCAGATTTTTCCTACAGGCAATTGGACAGCTGTTGGCGAGGTGATCTGGCTTAGAAATATCAACCTGGTTCGATCCGTGATCCGTTTCCAAATATCCTCGATGATCTCATCTCCAGAAGGCAGGGGCAGGGGAATTTCAGTCTGGACTATTTTCAACCCTTTTATCCGGGACAAGAAGAACCAGACATTTTCGCAGGCACCGTATTCATGATTACTGATAATTATTTCATCCCCGGGACTCAAATTTAGCGAGCGGGCAATTATATTCACGGCAAAAGTTGCATTGGGGCCAAAGACCAAATCAGATGAGTCAGCTCCTAAATAGGCCGCTAATTTCTGTCGGGAGGATCTTAATAGATCATGGATATCCCGGCCAAGAAATTTGACAGGCTGGTTTTCCAGCTTTCGCTACCATTTTTGATAATCGTTGAATACAGTGACAGGAGTTGCCCCAAATGAACCATGATTTAGAAAAATTACCTCAGGATCCAGTAAAAACTGGGTTTTAAGCGGTTTCATGATCAATCCTCTGCAAGCCTTGGAGCTTGGTTTGAAATACGGTATAATTGTAAAACAATTTCATAGGAATAGATAGCAGGGATTGCCCTTGCTATTTTTTTTGAAGAAATCCAGGAGGAAGTGGCTGCAGATATCAGCGATCACTTCCCCTATTTATGTAGAGATAAAATATTATTGGAAAATCTCTTGCTATAAATCGCGGGAGAGCAGGGAAGAAGATTATGGCAGTCAAAGTATCAAACAAACTAAATAATGCTTTCGAAGGAGCCCTTGCAGGTGGTGGTGATCCCGCAACATCTCCGTTATATGTATTTGGACCATTTCTCAAGCTGATTGTTGTTGCTGGAGTAGCTAAAGTTACATTTGGCGCCTCGCTCTGGATGGTTATTATCACCATTATGGTGGTTTCTGCCATGTACCGTCTGGTAATGAGATGGGTAACCGACGGCAGCGGTGGCAGCGGATTAAGCGAAGAGGAGTTCGGCAGCTGGGCTGTCAAAATCAATGCAGCCATCACTTTTGTGGAATATACTCTGACCTTCCTGGTCAGCATGGCTGCCATGGTCACCTTTATAGCTGACAGACTTCCCCTATTAAATGAATCTATATTTGGAATTCAATACCGCACATATGTAGCAATTTCGCTAAGCGTGCTGACAGGCTGGCTGGTAAATAGAGGCCCAAAGGTCGCAGCCCGAACCTTCGGGCCAGCAACTGCCGGGGTTCTGGTGCTGTTATGGGTCATGATTGGCGCGACCTTGTGGCAGCGAGGTTTTCACCTGCCGGATTTCAACCTGGAAGCCTTCCGGGGAGATTATTTTCATTTCACTTTGGCTGGTTATGTGCGAATTTTAGCGGTGATGACTGGTATTGAAGTGTTTGCCAATCTGGTTGCTGCTTATGAAGGAACTGACGAAGTCCGCAGCCGGCGGGCATTCACCAGCCTGATTATTATCATGGGAACAACAGTGGCTACCATGCTCATTGTTGGCCCCGCGATTCTGGAGATCTCTGACCCAACCAACCAGCATGTTTCGGTTTTCACCCAGACCATGGATGCCTTGCTGCCCTCTCCACTGCCAATTCTGGGGACAATTGTAGGAATTGCAGTTCTGATGTCTGCCTCTGCGGCAAGCGCCCAGGGTTTGCAGAATCTGGCCCTGGGTTTAAAGAAACGCAACTACATTCCACCCAACCTGGGCCAGCAGAATGAATACGACGTGGCTGATAAACCTGTCTGGTTGGAGGTTGCCATTGTATGTGTTTCGTTTTTACTGTTTGGCACCAATGAAGAAACTTACCTGGCGATTTATGCCGCTGGAGTATTTATCCTGTTAAGCATGACAGGATGGGCTGTTACTAAACGTTTGATACGCCAGATCCGGGAGGAATTTTCAATCGGTCGGGCTTTTTTGATCCCCGGCACAGTGATTGCTGCAGTTCTCACAACGGGCGCTACTGCAATTATCTTTGAAGAGCGATTTACAGAAGGAGCCTGGACCTATTTGCTGTTCATACCGATTTTATACTTCGGTTTTAGCTTCTTCCGGACTAAATTGGGAGAACCAGATCCAGTGCTGGATTACCTTGGTGGTCTTGACACATCTCTCCTGGCTGGTTTTGGATTTGGTCAAATGGCTCCTGCGGTTGTAACTGCAGGTGGTGCGCCAGCGCTTGCTCCGGAAATCACCTGGGATCCAGAGCCTATTGAAGGAAGCAATTGGCGCAAAGATTATAAAAACATTAAAAAGATAGCTGTTCTATTAGACGGATCGGTTTATGCCGCCCAAGCTTTACCGGCAGCCAAACGAATCAGCCAGATAACCGGAGCATCGATGACCCTTTTGTCTGGGGTAAAGTCTTATTCCCATGGTCCTCAAGAACAATTTAACGCTGATCTGGCTGCCCGGGAGATTTACCTGGACAAGATGATCGAACAATTAACGGCCGATGGGTTTGTTGTAGATAAAGCTGTCCGACGTGGATCAATTGCTGAAGTTACTCGGAACTTTGTAAAATCTGCCGGAATTGATCTTGTTGTGACCACAACCCGTGGTAAATCCGGAGAAAAACACTGGATGAGCGGTGGAGTATCAGCTAAACTGATGATGCGCCTCGATATTCCTGTCTTCCTCGTCCAAGGAGATCAGCCAGCAGATCTAGGTCGTCTGCCCTCCCGCATGCTGGTTGCCCTGGATGGATCAATTGCTTCCGAGAAAGTTCTGCCATTTGCTCGGAGCTTGGCTCAGGTGTATGATGCCGAGTTAACTTTATTATCCGTCCCCCAGATTCCTGAAACTGATAACTACCGCGCACCTGCTGATGTTGTTGAGAACTTACGTGCTGAGGCTGAAGCCAAGATGAAAAACTTCCTCGAGGCTGTGGCACGCTCCCTTGAGAAAGATGATATCAAAGTGAATATCCTGGTTAAAGGATCCCGCCCGGCAACAACCATTGTGGAAACAGCTGAAGAGGGAGATTATGGGTTGATTATGTTAACATCAAACGGCAGAGGCACCTTCGACCGGATGATCATGGGCGCTGATTCTGAACGTGTGGTGGGAAGCACCAATCGCTGCGTTCTGATGATGCCGTCGAGGAATAATCATTAAAAATAGGGACCGGATCCCTCAAAGGGATCCGGTCCCTAACTTGGTATACATAAAAAAGGATAAGATCTCCTCCGGGGAAATCTTATCCTTTTCTTTTTAATATTGATGGATTATCCAGCCAGGTAGGTTTTTAATTCTGCGGTCAAGGGCGGCAGGATTTCATGCATATCTCCCACAAGTCCAAATCTGGCAATGTTGAAGATCGGCGCATCGGGGTCTTTATTGATGACTACGATGACTTTACTGTTGCGCATGCCTGCCAGGTGCTGAATGGCACCAGAGACTCCACAAGCGATATATAGATCAGGTGAAACTACTTTGCCGGTTTGCCCGACCTGGTGTTCGTATTCGATGTAACCCGCATCAACTGAAGCCCTGCTGGCGCCAACCGCAGCACCTAGAACATCAGCCAATTTCTGGATCAAGGCGAATCCTTGTTTAGCTTTCCAGACTTCAGCGGCTTCTTCATCCAGGTCACCGGGAGGTTCCAGGTTCGGGTTCAGGGCAACACCCCGTCCACCTGAGACAATAACATTGGCATCATTTAAACTGACCCCGGAAGATTTTTCCTGGTGATCAAGCACTGTAGTCATCTCGGAACTGGAATCGATCATGACATCTAGCGAGGTGGCCGAACCTGATTTTGAGTCATCCGGCTCGGGTTTATCAAACGCTCTGGTTCGTAAAGTGATTATTTGAGGTGATGTGCTGCACTGCAGTTTCGCCAGTAGTTTACCCGCATATATTGGTCTGGTAGCAGTTATTTTTCCGCCTTCCCAGTTGAGATCAGTCACATCCACCATCACACCAGTCTCCAGGTCAACTGCTGACATACCTGCGAGTATCCTGCCGCGTGTTGTAGTGGGGAAAATCATCACATCAGGCCGGTATTGGTCAACAGCGGTTTTTATCATGTCGGCAATAACTTCGGGACGGAAATCCTTCAGGGCTGAGTTCTCTGCCGTGAAAACCTGGCTGGCTCCATATTGAAATGCCTGGTTTGCCAGATCCTGAAGGTCGTCTCCCAGGATCAATGCAGCGGCTTCGCCGCCATTATCGGCTGCAATTTTGACAGCAAGTCCTAACCCTTCCCAGGAGGATGGTTGGGCTTTTCCGTGAAAATGATCTATAAAGGCAAGTATTTTTTTTGTCATTAGAGCACCTTCTCGGCAATTAGTTTTTCAACCAGGGATTTGGCTTTATCAGCTGCGGTATCACCCTCGATGATATCAGTGGAAATTTCCCTCTTCTCTGGTTCAAATATTTCCGGCCAGGTAATGGAGGAAGTTGGCGTCTCGATCCCAAGATCTGACAAACTCCAGACTGGATATTCAGCTTTGGAGGCCTTGCGAATTCCCATGAATGAAGGGTACCGCGGCTCTCCATAATCTTTAGTCACACTGACAACTGCGGGCAGGCTGCCTTCTACTATTTGGCTGGCCTCTTCCATGGAGCGTAAAACCTGGAGTTTTTTCTCGTCCGGAAAAATCTTTTCAAATTTTGAGACCAGGGTCAGGGAAGACCATTTCAAGAGACGGGCTACCTGAACTGGAAGCAGGCCGGTATCGGTATCAACCGATTGTTGCCCAAAAAGCACCAGATCAACCCCGCCAATTTTAGTAATGGCAGCAGCCAGGACTTTTGAGGCAGCTATATTATCTGATTCCTTTAATGCTGGATCTGAAACCATCACTGCAGAATCTGCGCCCATCGCCAGGGCATGTTTGATGGCTTCGGTCTCTCCTTCCTTGCCGAGACACAGGGCGATCACTTCACCACCATGGTCAGCAGACAGGTTAAGAGCAGCTTCCACAGCAAATTCATCCCAGGGATTGATGATTATGGGTGCATCTCCCCAGCTGATGACCCCGTCATCAACCGACATAGTTGCCGCTGTGTCGGGAACCTGCTTAACGCAGACAATTATTTTCACACGTCTACCCTCCTCATAAATGAAACATTAATGACAATCCTAGCTTGGATTTGAAATCACGACCAGTTATCAAAATCATACGCTGGCAGTTCTTTCCTCAGTTTTTTATCCCGGCGTTTGTCCAGGGCGTAGGCTGCCTGGATCAAGGCTTGAATTTCATTGCTACCTTCATAAATCATTGCGCCTTTGGCATTGCGCAAATAACGTTCAACCGGATATTCATCACTGAATCCATATGCGCCATGAATCTGGACTGCTTCTGCTGCAGCCTGGAAGGAAGCATCTGTTGCAAACCACTTGGCGGCTGAAGTTTCCCTGGTATTTCTTATTCCTTGATTCTTCATCCACCCAGCCTGTAAGTATAGCAGCCGGGACGCCTGGTAATCTAGCGCCATCCTGGCGATCTTGGCCTGGATCAGCTGTAAATCACTGATTTTTTTCCCAAATGCATCGCGCTCCTCGGCATAAGATTTACTGGCCTCTAGGCATGCCCGGATCAAACCCGTTGCGCCGGCAGCTACGGTATATCGGCCACTGTCAAAAGCTGACATAGTCACTTTAAACCCCTCGCCCTCCTCGCCCAACATATTTTCAGCTGGAACCCTGACATCCTGAAAATTGATCCAACCTGTGGATCCAGCTCGAACGCCCAGTTTACCGTGAATATCATCCCGGGTGATGCCGGGAGATTCCAAATCCACCAGGAAAGTGGATAATCCTTGATGGGACTGGCTGGCAGACTTGTTTGTCCTGACTGTTACAACTGCATAATCGGCAGCTGTGGCAAGCGAGATCCACATTTTTTCACCGTTTAGAATGTAATATTTGCCATCTTTTTTGCCTGTAGCCCGGAGCTGGGCGAGATCTGTCCCAACATCGGGTTCTGTAAATGCGCCACAGCCGATTTTCCCCCCTTTTGCCAATGGTATTAAAAACTTGTTTTTTTGTTCTTCAGTCCCCCATTGAAGAAGAGTTAAGCAAGTCAATCCATTATGAACAGATATGACCACCCGCAGGGATGTATCAACTGCTTCGAGTTCTTCACAGGCTAATCCTAAAGCTACATAATCCATGCCCTGACCGCCGTATTTAACCGGCACGGTTATGCCCAAAATGCCCAGTTCCGCCATGCGGGGAAGTACAAACGATGCCATACTTCCCAGACGATCCTGTTCCTGGATTGTAGGTTGGACTTCTTTGGCCGCAAAATCTTTGACCATCCGCTGGGTCATCTGGTGCTCTTCTGTTAATCCAAAATCCAAAATAACTCCTTTGTTTACATTTATCTGCCTGCCCGGTTTCATTTCAGAAGATAATACAATATAATCTCAGGTATGAATGATGGACAGAAAATAGCACTTCGAATAGTCTTGTTGATTTTAGTGGGTTCGGCCCTCAGTTTTAGCCCATCTGCTATTAGTGTAACCCAAAAGACACAGAACGCGCAATCAGCATTTGAAGCTGAAGACTATCAACTTCAGGCAAATATTTTGATCGATTTAGCGGAAGAAAATTCCTGGTGGAAAACTCTCTGGGAGAAGGCTGGTGACGCTGCTTTTAAAGCTGGTGACTACTCCCGGGCAATTACTTCCTACGAAAATGCTTCAGAGATTAATACCCTTTCAGTGAATGGGAAAATCCAATTAGGAGAAGCCTATCAATATTTAGGAGATTTTGAGCGAGCTGAGTCCACCTGGCAGGATCTAGAACTGACCGCGGAGGCCTTGACCCGTCTGGCCGCTTTATATGAGGAGCAAAGGGATATCAGTTCAGCTGTTGATACCTGGGAGCGATACCTGGCAGCGTTCGACGAGGGCGATAACCTGGAAATCATCTTTCATTTTGGGTTGCTGTTGGCAGCGGAATCTCCTCCAGAGGCAGTAATTTATTTAGACCAATCCGCTGGGAATTACCCTGAAGCAAAAGCCTTATCGATCGTTATTATGGGGTCTCTGTCGGAAGAAAAAGCCTATCAATATGTCACAACCGGACAGGCCCTGGCTGCCAATGAATATTGGCAGCTGGCAGCATATTCCTTTGAAAAAGCCGCTGCTTTGAGACCGGATTATATGGAAGCCTTTTTATATTGGGGTGAAGCCCTGCAGCATATTCCAAACCCTGCCGAGGATGCCAAGGAAATCCTGGAGAAAGGATTGGCACTTGATGAACTGGCACCCCTGGCGAACCTGTTTCTCGGGCTATATTGGCAAAGACTTGGGTCCCACAGCCAGGCCCTGGAGTATTTTCAGGTTGTAGAAGAATCCTGGCCAGACCAACCTGATGTGTATATCGAGCAAGGCCGCTCCCTGGCAGTTCTGGGTGAGATTGATGTTGCCCTGGAAAAATATCAACAGGCCATCGAAATTGCCCCCCTGGATGATGTCTACTACCGGCAGCTGGCAGATTTTTGTGTTTTATATTCATATCAACTTCGGGGTGTTGGATTACCTGCCGCCAGAATTGCCGTCCAGTTAAATAAGCAGGATCCAGCAAACTTGGATAGCATGGGTCAGGTATTGTTAAGTCTTGATGACCAGATGAACGCTATCCAATTCTTTCAGAGGGCTATAAATATTGATCCAACCTATGCACTAGCATATTTTCATCTTGGTATACTATACTCTGCCCGAAATGAATCGGATCTTGCTGTGTATTATCTGGAGCAGGTATTGACCTATACAAAAAATCCTGCCATCCGTGATCAGGCAGAAAGATTATTATCTAGCTATTGAGGATGCTGTAAGAAAGCCCCTGCAGCTCCGGGAATATTGATTCCCGGGTGGAGATTCTATGATGATTAGACAATCCCGGCTTTTATTGGTTCTTTCTGTCCTGGTTATATTTTCCATGGCCTGCAGCCTTTCCCAGGTCGCAAGGATCTTTGGTGAATATCCAACCGGTCAGGGAGATTTGCTTTTTCAAGATGGATTTTCTGACCCATCAAGCGGCTGGGATCGTGTCCGAACGACAGAAGGTATGACTGACTATGAGGCTGATAGATATCGGATTGTAGTTAATACTACCAACGCAGATTATTGGTCCAATCCAGGTCTGACATTCAGTGATGTGGTGATTGATGTAGATGTAGGAAAAATCAGCGGTCCAGACGACAATGATTATGGTGTGCTTTGCCGCTACCAGGATATCAGTAATTTCTATTTTTTAATTATCAGCAGTGATGGATATTACGGTATTGGCAAGGTAGAGAATGGCGAACAGCAGCTGCTCGATCCGCCCCAGATGTATCATTCAGAATATATCATTCCCGGGAATGGATCTAATCACATCCAGGCCATTTGCAGCGGTAATGAGATAAAACTGTTTGTGAACGGAGATTTACTTGCAGAGGCAAGTGATGGAACGTTCAATACTGGTGATATTGGCTTGATCGTCGGTTCATTCGATGACCCTGGAGTTGATATCTGGTTTGATAATTTATCTGTCCGAGTACCCTGATTTGGTCCTTTTTGAATATCGATTCCCGAGAATATGAAAATATACCTGGATATGATCGGCTGCCGATTGAATCAGAGTGAAATAGAAATCATGGCCCGTCAGTTTACCTCTGCAGGACATACCCTGGTGGCAGACCCTGCTGAAGCTGACCTGGCAGTTGTTAATACCTGTACTGTGACAGGAGCAGCTGCGGCAGATTCAAGAAAAACTATCCGGCGTATAGCCCGCAGCG
>SDBT01013181.1_pt1 | contig 13261 bp, 18 predicted proteins | sample 2277101 | NCBI WGS metagenome assembly SDBT01 (sample SAMN10404973, study PRJNA504765) | marine sediment metagenome | isolation source: marine sediment core GS10_PC15, 103 cmbsf | place: Arctic Ocean: Southern Knipovich Ridge | collected 2010 | reverse complement strand
CGTGGAAGTATTTCCCACGGTCGCAACCCAGGTACCCATATCTTGTGGGAAGGTCTCCGGAACGCTGACGGTTTCCTTGCTGCCTCTGGATGGTTTACGAAGGAAGAGATTTGGGACATGGCTTGTGCCTTCAATCCCGATCTGCTCAAAATTCTTCGTAAGTCCAAGAGCGGGGTCAAGGGAGCATCCCACAAGTCAGCGAAGGCGAAGTTCTTCGGCAACCTCGATGTCCTTCGTCGGGCCACTTGCGTTGTTCACGTCGTTGACGGCAGGCGAGAGTTCTGTGGTGGAGCCACTCCGTACAGCAAGCCGCTGGAGCAGTGTGGTTTCGCCCTCGACAAACGATTCCTCACTTGCGGTGTGGATGCCGATGGCAGCGAACTCTGTGACTATTTCTACCGTCTCGTTGTCGGACGTCCGGAGCCGCATGTCCTGTCACGCAAAAGCTGGCAGTACGAGGGGGTTACATCTGTTGTGGCCTTTAAAGATGCGGCGGTGAAGCTGGCTGTCCGCAAGGCAAGCTAACGGTAACAAGGGTAACAAGAGACTGTTAAAATAGGCAAAGGACAGCAGCTTCTGCTTCTGTCCTTTGTCTATTGACATTTTAAGAGAGTGTGGTATACTGAGACAGAAAGGCGGTGTGGTTTGGCAAAAAAACAATCTAGAGAAATCAGGAAAGAGCGGCCACTTTACTGTGCAGGTCCGAATTGGGAGGGAGATGGGTCCAAGGGCTCCTCAGCCTGTAAATTTGGAGACTCTATGCAGTCTACCGCTGAGCGGTACAAATGCAGCCATTGCGCAACAGGACAGACCCCGGAAGAAATTTTTGCAGGCCCCAAAGGAATAAAGACGCTTGGCAGCCGAGGCGACAAGGAAGAGTCTGTGAAAGAGCCCACAGCGGAGGAGTCAGTGCCCAGGGGACGATTGAATGTGCTAGCAGATGAGTTTGTGCAGAGGCATCGCAAGACTTCGTGCGTGGAAGAGCCCACAGTGGAAGAACCCAAGCCAGCAACCCAGCCTACAGTGGAGCCTACAGTGGAGCCTACAGTGGAGGAGCAACCAGCAAAAAAGACGGCTCCGAAGCGAAGAAAAAAGCGACGACGTTTCTAGGTATAATCAAATATGTCGCAAGAATCGGATAAAGTTGTTCGTCAGGCCATTATTGTATCTCTGAAACGAGAACTTGTAAAGTCTAGTTGGTGGGGTGAAGTACAGGATGACGTAAAAACTCGTCTGGACTGGATCGTCGATCATATAGACCAAGCTGGTTTACTTTTTGCCAGTTCTTACATGTCCTTGTTCTCTTGGGAGTATGAGAGGCGGAAGCTGGAAGGCCACAACGTCACGAATCCCATGGCGAGCTACTTCTCAACGCTCATGGGTATGCGCATCTCCGAAGAAGCATATCAGTGTGGGCTCTTGCCCACGCGAGCCGTCCTCAATCTGTACGATTATCTCGAACCGAATGATGCAGATGTGGCTGCATGCATGATGCTCTGCCACAAAATCGAGGTACTCGAAAAGTCTGGGATGCTCTTGATGAACGAATCGGAACTAAGAACAAATCCTAGCGAAATGGCGAAGGTTATGCGGCCACCACGAAAAAAGAAGGCCCCGCCAATTCAGGAAGAAACCATCACCTGGGGTGAAGAGTGATCCATTTGGGCTTGACTCCGGATCTTTACTCCTTTATCGTAGAGTTTGTAATCGTTAAAGTTGAGGGCCATCATGAATTCAGAGCAAATTCGCCTGTGCGAATTTAAGAAACAATGCCTGAGCGGCCATCTGGAAGATTTAGAACGTTTCATGGCTCACTGGCAGAAGAATCCGAAGGATATGTGCCATTTCGTGGGACGGGCAGTTGCTCGTGTCGCTCATCGGAATTTCCCTGACTTGTTTTTTGCAATTTCCACGGCTTATTTTGCGTTTCAGGAAGTCTGCGAGCGAATTGACTTCATTTACGATAACTACAAAGAACACATCAAGGGAGAGCGCGGACAGCTTTTGACTGAACTGGTTGAGATAGAAGAGCAAATGAGCGTGATATGCCTGAAGGATATTGGAGGCAACCACGATGGCATTCGGGTCATGTTGGTGCGTGACACCGTAGATGGCTATCCAACTTACTCGCTCCGCCACTTCATTAAGTCCAACGAACCGGCGACTCGTTATCTGAAAAAATGCTGGAAGGGACATCCTGATAAGCCTACCTTCAGGAGGGTGCTTCACTCGCTGCCACCAGATTCCCCTCAATCGTACGAGGACGATTACGATTTCTGGAACTTCAGGAGTCCGGTCGAGATCGTTGAAGGCGTCGTCATGTACCCGGAAGCACAGGGATTTTACGACCTACATGAATCAAAGAGTGTGGCGGACTTCATCGTCCTTACGAGTAATCTCCTGGGATTTGGAAAGTGCATCAGCAAGCCAACATTATGTCCCGCGTAACGTCTGATACAACAAGAGGTTATGACAAAATGAAAATAATCCAAAAAAGGGTTGACATTGTCGTGAGATCGGGTACACTTGGGATAGTGGACGGTGTGGTCAGTCGTCCCTGTTTCCGGTTTTGCCGTTTGCGACTTCCAAAGTACCGAATGGGAAGGCTGCCTGAGTTGTTGTAAGTTCTTTGTTAACAATAGCTTAGGCTTCTTTCCCTCCGAAGTAGAAGTCTGTGGGTTTCGGCTCATAGGCTTCTACTTTTTTATCTTCTTACCTTTGAAGTAATATTCCCCTTGACATTTCTTTCGGCGTGATATATACTTGGAGGCGAAAGGAGAAGCTATGAGTGACGATGTTAAGCGAACTGACGATGGATTCATGGATATATGTAGCGTTCGCAGAGCAAAGGGATGGTCACAAGCGGAACTGGCTAAACGAGCCGGTATGCCGCAATCTCAAATTTCGCGCATTGAACGCAATTCCAATACTACAGTACGCTCTTTGAAGCGAATCGCCTCAGCTTTGGGCGTCTCGGTTTCGAGTCTGATCCAGCCGTAATTTTTTTTTGTGCATTTCTAACTTTTTTGCTTCCCAGTTTGACCTTTTGCCCTCATTCCTTGTATAATACAGTGTGTAATTGAAACTGGTTTGTGCAACTGTGAGGATGATAAATAGAAAAGGCCGCAGATGAACTTGGGTTGCCTGCCGACTTGACCTGGCTGGGATATTCGATTGCGGACTGGAAGTGCGATCTCAAGGCTCGTGCTGCTCAATTGTCCGTGGACGCGAAGCAAAAAGAGATAGAAGCTCTGGACAAACGGGTCAACAAGCTCGTCAGTCCCGATCAACGTCGTGAGATGGAACTTGCAGCACTGCAAGACCTTTTGGGTTAAGAGCCCGAAAACAACCACACAAAGCACCGTCCTTCGGGGCGGTGCTTTTTTATTGGCCTATTTTACGAAGATTTCCCTTGACATTTTCCAGAGATGTGGTATCCTGGGGGCGTGAATACCATGATAAAAAGAAGCGCGTCCTTGATCGCTGAATACACCTTGTCCCTTTCACCGGATTATGTTCTGTCGTGGGGATTTTGGGAAGCAATTCGTGAACTGCTTCAAAATTCTATCGATCAAGCTACCGCTAACGCAGAGTCTGAAAAGATATTCGATTATACTGAACCAGTGCTCACGATTGGCAATACTAACTGCGTCTTGAAGCCGAAGACTCTTTTGCTTGGCGTTAGTGATAAACAGTGTTCCAAAAAAATGGTCGGTCAGTTTGGTGAGGGATACAAATTGGCCTTATTGGTGCTCACTCGGTTATCTTGGGACGTGGAAATTCTTAATAACGACACAGTATGGGTTCCACGGTTCGTATATTCAGATGAATATCAGGAGCACGTTCTTACCATCTCGGTTTATCATGCTGAAGTTCCAGTTGATGGCGTGCATTTTGTGATCCGAGATGTTGATAAGAAAGCTTTTGGCAATGTGGCTGAAAACTATTTGGGTGACATGGAGATGGATCAAATTCTTGATGACGATCATCTTCGTAAACGAGTGTTTGTAAGTGGGCTGTTTGTTTGTGAGATTGACGAACTTAAATACGGGTACAATTTTTCTCCCGGCAGGATCAGATTGGACCGAGATAGGCGTCTTGCCTCGTCGTTTGAGATTACTTACGAAGCATCTCAATTGTGGAGAAACCAAGAAAATTATGAATTGCTGTATGAAAATATGCAAGCAGGCATTGTTGATGTGCAGCACGTATCTTTCGCTCCCACGCAGTCCCAATATATTGTTCAAAGATATCTGTCTGAATACAGTGAAGCTATCCCCGTTTCATCCCAAGCAGAGATAGACAGATATCGTGGCTGTAAAACCCAATTAGTGCCTACTCCATTGCGAAATTTGTTGCGAGAAATGCACGAATTTGAGTTTAATCGAGAAGGAACTCCATCTGAGCGACTGTCAGGGTTTGATCGTGTTTTTGGGAGTCAATTAAACAGAGAGGGCAGGCGGGAGTTGAGGGCCATCATAGAAGAATCGGCCAATTGGTCGTAGTATTTCCCTTGATATTTATCCCGGTTTGTGGTATGCTCGGAATATGGTAAGAGAAATGAGAATTTTGGTAATAGGCGGACCTTCTTGGAGGAAGACCGATGAACGCCATTCTTGTAATTTTGATGTTCGTAGCCACAAGTTGTGTAAGTGATGAAGCACCAGGCGTAACCAAAGATTTTCTCGCTGCGCTCACCACAAACTCAATTCGAGCACACCAAACCGCAAAGCATCTTTCCTTTACAGCCCGTGTCAAGAATGGGAGCGATCCGGAGATACGATGTGAGGTTCTACATGCAAGAGATGCCCAGGTAAATCTCAGTATCTACTCTGGGGAGGAGTTAATCTACGACTTTCGCAGCCATGGAGAAGGAGATCACGTGGTTCTTCACGATCGGAGCTATCTGGCCGGTCAAACCATGGTACGCAAACTTGCTCTCGAAGAGTACAAAAAACATCTCACATTTGCATACAAGAAAGGATTCGACGGGTGCCAAGTTGGTATGTATATGAGACCTTGGGTGGGAGAGAACAGCAAGCACGTCAGTCAGCTTCAAAGGCTGCTTCCCCAAGGAGAGTACAAAGGAACAAAGGAAGTAGAAGGCCACACTTACCACGTAATAGAAGTGGTCCTATCTGAACAAGCAAAGCATATCCTCTACATCGATCCACATACGTATCTTGCAGGGAAATGGGACTCAATAAGCGGAGAAATCACTCGAACAAGGACGTTCACATATCACTTAATCGAGAGAATCCTTCCTGACGGAAGTTTCGAGCTTCCGTGATTTAAGGAGGTGGTGACACATGGGGTGGTGAAATACATATAATGGTAAGGAAAAGGTTGTTCAGTGTTAACTCTAATGAAGGAGACTTATTATGAGGTATGTAAACAAACTGGCTGTGGCAATTCTCGTGCTGAGTTTTCAGCCTGCCCTGGCCGATCGGGACTCTGTATCTGTTATTCGCGGAAAGACGTTAGCGATTGCAGATGTTCTCGGAAGTGAGACTGCCCAGACCCTCGAAGAGATGTTGATGCATTTCCCTGTAGCCACCGAATTAGGCATAGGGGGAGACGCAATGGTCTGGGACGTCAGAACAGGCACAGGTATTACAAAACGAGTACGCGATGCGGTGACCAGGCATGGTAGAGTCGCCGAGTTCCAAGGATGGTTGACATCGTATCTAGAAGGGTACGCTTTCCTATACACGAACGAGAAAGGCAAGACCATTCTTGATGTAACCATTCGATGGGATAACGGCGATCCTGCTGAACGCGTCGAATGGACTGTTCGTCCCATTCTCGATGCCAAAGCTCCCGTCGTGTCAGGGCTTAGAGCAGGACCCGATGCGCAGCAGTTTGAGATAGTTCCAGAGGCTATTCTCAAGTGCAAATGCGGCAAGAAGGGCGGCACGTGCGATGAGGAAGAGGGGGACTGTGACTATCTGGAATCATGCGGAAAGGTTCAGGGTGGAATCTGCGCCTATAGGCAAAACTAGCGCAAATTGGGAGTAATCTCAGAAAAGAACAGGAGCGGCGGACTTGCCTTCGGGACCCGCTGCTCCCTTTTTTATGATTTCTGGTCCCTTGACATTTATCCTGGTTTGTGGTATGCTATCAGCATGATATATGCAGGGTTCTGTGGATATACAGACGAAGAGCTTGACAAGATGATCAAGGAAGCCAAAGCGAAGGGGATCAAGGTGATTGATCGACGCAAATGGTGGAACAGATTGCGGTACATGTTTCGTAAGAAAGAAAAGCCGGTGACAGATGTTTGGTGGAACGTCAAAACTGAGCAGCCAGAGATAAAAAGATGAAAACTCTTGATACTTTCTTGACTTCGACTTCTCATCTTCGGAACTCTTATGTAAATTTTTCAGGCATGAAGAGTCTTTACGTTCGTAAGGGTGGATATTTAATCAATGATAAAATTGTGCAATCAACTATTCAGATTGCCAGCGTGGAATCAAGCAAACCAGGGAATGGAGCTTTTCGAAAATTGATTGATCATTTGGAGTCTCAGTATCCTGAGATGATAATTGTGGTAGAATGCGTCCATTCTGATTTGTTGGCTGAGATTTTAATCCACCTTGGATTTGAACGTATAAACATTTCATCCGGAAAGCATTTTGCCAAATTGTGATGAAGATTCCCCTTGACATTTATCTCTAAATGTGGTATATTACCAGCATGAAGATCCAAAACAGAGATATCGAATTTGTGTTGGAAGACGAGATGCAGGAGCATGATCCTTGTCGTTACCATATCTTGCGTTTTGTGAAGACTCCAAGAGGTCGTCGCAAACAGCTTGTTTTGATTGCTGAGCGTTTTGACAGGAACGGCAGACTTGTGGAGATCGATTTTGAGTTGGATGGGGCAAAAACTCCCCAAGAGAGACGCAAGCTGCTTTCTAGTTTAGTCCGTGGTTCATTTTCCACGTGCTTTGAACCTGTGACGATTAAACTCCTGAATGATCCTTTGCTGAACTCTGTTCACACGGCTATGTGGGGATTTGCATGAAGATCAAAGCAGCCAAACAGGGTTGGGGATCGCGTTCTGTGAAGCGGCTGCTTCGTAAGATGGACTTTGCAGGAATTGAATGGCCGTATCACCCTGATGATACTCGGATTCAGAAATTGTCTGGTGCTGCTGCTGCGCGATGGAAATTTGAAGCGAAGTTAAGTGGAATCTCGCCATGGATAGGTAGCGATGACCGAGTTTCTGATTGTCTTAAGGGGTGCACATTTGTTCCTTCTGATGAGCTAACTGGGTATCGAGACTGTGACATTATTGCTGACTCGATTTTGGAGGAAAAAAATCCAGGCCACGCGTGGCTCTCCCGTTCAATCCAAGAGTTGATTGATTCTTTTTCTGCGAGAATTTCCAAGCCTCGTGGTGAATGTTTTGAGGCTTCTGTTTCTTTGGGCATCTTGCTCGCTGCCGAGTCATTTCCTGTGCGATTAATCAGAGGAAAGTGCTGTGGCAGAAAGCATTGGTGGCTGTGTCACCACGGCTCGATTATCGATCCAACCGCTCATCAATTTGATGGAGATAAAAAGTATGTTCAGGAAGAACGTCATCCAATGGATTTCGATTCGCTGGCTGGATATTTGAACATGGTCTGAAAATCATGCAACAATTATCCACCTAAAAAAAGGAGATATATCACTTGCCGCATAATAGTACCTCTTAGGAGGAACTACTATGCAATACAAAGGTGGAGCGGAAGCCGCCAGAAAGCGGCATTTAAGTAAAAAGTACGCGGAAGCAGCAGTCATTGACTGTGCTTGTGGATGCGGATTGAAGCTTAAGGAAATCAACAAGCACGGAAAGTCTCGAAGATATGTCAATGGTCATTCTAATAGGAAGTACGATGACCCGAAGCAGTACAAAGTAGAGTACTTCAAGCGCCACAAGACTGAGTTGCAGGAGAAAAGGCTCAAAAAAGGAGAGCCCGTAAGGTAGAATTGATTGAGTACAAAGGTGGCAAGTGCGAAGATTGCGGAGTCAAGTATGACGGCAAGAACGCTGCCATTTATCAATTCCATCACAATAAAGGTGTGAAGAGATTTATTTTAAGTGCCAAAATTTTTGACTATTCAATGGTTACGTTGAGATCAGAAACTGACATTTGTCAACTTCTATGTTCCAATTGCCATTTTATGGTTCATTCAGGCGAGTATTGAGATGAAAGCGAAAGAGCTTCTTAGGATCGGATTCAAACAGGGGCCAGTAATAGGTTCGCTTCTCGACGCTGACAACTCCGCGAAAAAAGTAGGAGTCTCGTCTATAGGTCGCAAAGCAATCGCTTGTGGACTTTTTGCTGATCCGCAATCTTATCGTGATGACGCTCATTTTGGCAAGGCCGCACAACTGTGGTATGACATCCTTCACCCAGAGGAGACTTACAAGTTCTCATTGGAAGGAAAGCCGTTATCGATTTGGGGCAGGGATCAAATAGATGAGCAAACGTTAGACCAAATGAATCGGGCGTTGAGCATCCCACCAGCTGTTGCTGGAGCAATTATGCCGGACGGGCACCTCGGCTATGGTTTGAACATCGGCGGTGTACTTGCTTTAGATAATGCAGTTAGCCCTTTTTGTGTCGGGTTAGATATCGCCTGTCGGATGATGCTCTCGGTAGTTCCTCTGGATGTAGAGGAAATCGACAAGCGTGAAGACGCTTTCACAAAGGCAATCGAGAAGCATACTCGATTCGGCTTGGGGGCTGCGTTCCAACGTAGCGGTCGTCGTCAGCACGATGTCATGGATCGTGATTGGTCCATCGTTGATGGCATTGTTGACAAGGATACGGCTTGGAACCAGCTTGGCTCTTCGGGTGGTGGAAACCACTTTATCGATATCGGAGAAATGACATTTGATGATGATTGGGAGTCCTTAGAGAAGGTTTCATCTATCAATGGGATTCGCTGTGTTCCAATAATTGCTCGTGCAGGAAAGTACGTTGCTATCTTAACTCACAGTGGTTCTCGTGGAATGGGATCGAAAATCGCTAACCATTTCACGAAAGTTGCGATGGCGAAGCATCCGCTGCTTCCGCCTGAGTTCAAGAGGTTGGCGTGGTTATCCTTGGATGATGAGGATGGACAGGCTTATTGGGAAGCAATGCAGTTGGCGGGAGAGTATGCTTCAGCGAACCATAATTGCATTCACTCGCATGTTCTGAAGGAACTTGGACTTGAGCCCATAGTCCAGGTGGAAAATCATCACAATTTTGCTTTCAAAGAGGAGCACAACGGCAAAGAAGTCATTGTACATCGCAAAGGGGCTACCCCCGCTGGTGAGGGAGTTTTGGGTATCATTCCAGGCAGTATGGCTGACCCTGGGTTTTTGGTTCGGGGTAAGGGTAAAGCCGAGTCCTTGAATTCTGCCGCTCATGGTGCAGGTCGTGCCATGTCTCGTAGAGCCGCCAAGGACAAATACCGTTGGGCTTCGGTAAAAGATGAGTTGAAGCATAAGCGGGTTACGCTTATCTCTGCGGGTCTTGATGAGGTTCCTGGTGCATACAAATCGATACGTAAAGTCATGAAATCGCAGGAAGATCTTGTGGAAATTATAGCTACATTCCAACCCAGATTGGTTAAAATGGCAGGGGAGGAACATATTGAGGAGTAGGTATCCAAGTTCTATCTCCAACTATGATTTCTATGCGTTCGCTTGGATATTTTTCTTTGAAGGCAGTTAGCTTTTTTAAGAACTTTTTATCCTGTACATTGTATGAATTTTTTATTTCAATCCATTTTTTGTCTTCGATAAGATAAAAATCTGGGATAAAGACAGTTTGTTGCCCACCTATTTCGAGTTGAAATTTTTTGGGTTCATAAAAGTATTTGATTTTGTTTAATTTTAATTGTTGCGCGTAATAATGTTCATAGGTGCTTCTTACATAGTGCCCAATGTCGTCTCGATATCCGCCTTTGCCGCATCCAGCACGAGAAGAAATTATGATTGTCCCGTCGAGGATGCCTTTTTTTCGTGATTTCGATATATTGTCTCGATGGGATTGGCTCAAAATTTTGCCTTTTCTCGCTTTGCATTTTGCGGATTGTGGCTTGTGAATGTTTTTTCCTGTGCGAAAGGAAGACATTTTGTCTGATATCTCTGACGCTTGTTTTTCTCCGAATATCTCGATGAATGTTTTTCCTTTGTTTTCTGTGTTACGAGTTACCATTGTTTTGGATTGTCTTTGAGATAGCGTGGGATCATTTTTATGAGCTTTTTTGAGTGATAAGCTGCGCCTTTTCCTTGTTTCGTCTGTTTGGATATATGTTGGTGCTTTGATTTTGAATTTTTTGATATATCGGTCAAGACTGGCACGACTAATCTTCATTAGTTCAATAACTTGTTTTTTTTGTTAATCCCTGGTCGAAGTGGCGTTGGATTTCAGATAAGTTCCATTTCATGATGTTAATGATTCGGCATAACGTAGTTAATTCCTCTTTTTCTCTTGACATTTCTGCGAAAATATGGTAAATTGGAGAAGTTATGTCGGCTCAGGCTGATTTTGTTGCACGTAGTCCGCTCCGAAAGGGTGAGACGATGAAACGAAACGCAATCAAATGGGCGGTTTTTGCTGTTATTATGCTGGTGGCTGGCGATCAATTCGTTCGGCATTATGGCTGTAGGAGCGCAAGGCAACAGACAGCAAGCTACAAACGGATTGATCGACCACGGCCAGCAAGACGCGAGCGACCACAGCAACAGCAAGAGCAACCACAAGAGGAACCGCAAGCAACCGAACCCGAATTGCTCACCTATCCGATTGGTTGGGATGGTGGTGGAAACCAAGCTAACGATATTGTCGAAACGCTGTGCGAAGCCTGGATAGAGAAGACCTTCGGCGTGCCCATTATCTTCGGCTCTGTCATTGCTTTACATAACGCATATCGACAAGAGGATGGCTACCAACAATCCAACCTGCGAGATTGGACAGCGGAATACGGAGCAATAGTGAGAGATTCGACGGGACGCTGGTATGTCACTGTCTACATGGAAATCGTAGAAGTCGGACGCAACGTAACGTATTTCACGGTCACGAACCATACCGTGCAGCCCCACGAAGGGACACCGTAGCCATGAAAACGATTTGTTACCAGCGAGTATCGAGCCCAAAAAGGAACGGTCAAAATATGCAAGGGTAAATGGTCTGCTGACGAGCAGACGATTAGAGCGGCGGACTACTGGTGCTGGAAACAGGATAATCCAGAAGTCAGATTAGGTGCTGTACTTGTTGCAGGGTAATCCGATCACGCCGCTTTTTTTTGTTCACGGAGCGACTGCCATGATCGAAGAACTCATTGAGGCTCTACAAGACTGTCTCGACGCCAAAGCAAGACATGACAAGGCCCGTGCTCGTGGTGGCGAGGGGTACGACTGGAGTTATTTTGGAGCTGACTATATCGCATACATGGAAGCTGCACAGAAGAATTTTAGAGAAGCTCTAAACAACCTTATCGACTCCCGCGTTACCGAGGTCCTTGATAAAAGGTCTAAGGAAGGAAGTAAAATTTCTCATGGCACGAACGACTAAGGTGATGCTTGAAGCAGAAGTTACCCGGCTTCGCGAGTTATACATAGTAGAGGCCGCCAAAGTTAAAGAGCTGTCGAGCGTCGATGATTGGCAAAACGAGCGTACTATTGACGGCGAACGCGCATATCCACTGTTCTCCATGACTGCATTTTTTGAGAAAGATTGGGACTCAGAGAGGAAGCACAAACCTTCGTCATGGCAAATCGATGGGATGCCTGAAGGTCGAATCAAAGATCGTTCAACGTGGAGCGCACGGGGATTTCGTGAATGGCCGACTGAAGGCGAACTCACAAAATGGTCACGCGAGCTTTGGGATGGAGCGATAGAGCGTCCCCGCTCTGAAATCTCGCGAATTCTCAATCCTACGAATCTTTCCCTAGTTGTTACCTTTCAGGGTTGGGCTGTTTGGTGGTTGACATGGTTTCAGCACGAAACGTTTGACGTTGGTCTTGATGACGAAGGCGTGCTGGCGAGTTTTCAGCGTCATTGTGATCGCGAGATTCGTAAAGCTCAGTACGCGGGACGGGAGCCATCGTTGATGGGTGCTGAAGATCGTTGGCGGTGGTCAGGTTCTGAACCAAATGGCGGCAATGATGATCGTTCTCCGCCACCTTGTCGCTGTAAGTTTTGTAAAGAAGCAGGAATAGTTCGAATCGGACATTGAGACGGGCCAAGAATAGTGGCTCAGTAAAAGAAATAACCCCTTGACATTTATCGTGGAGTACAGTATACTTAGGGTATGTTAGCGAGCGATACTATCATCCGGTTTGTTAATGTTTCTGTCCTGAATGTGGGGTCAGCCATGAGAGAAGTATCCAAAGCATCATTGACGGGCGACATGGGCTCTCTTGGAGATGCGTCCAACAAGCTCATTAAGCAGTTTAGGTTTCCCTTCCAGTATAAAGAGGATGAGCTACTGCTCCAAGCGGATCATGACAGGATGTTCGAGTGGGACTACGAGCATACGAGAGACGCCTTCAAGCACCATATGAAGACAGGTGAGCTTGGGCTGCCCAGTTGGGCTCAAAAATCGACTGGCAAGCAAGTTCTTGAATTGTTGAAAGACTTGTTCAGGGTTGATAAACATTATCCTGGCGTCAAATGGACTGGTTATCGTATCACAGGGACGGTCAATCGATCCAACGGCTATCCCGTCTATTCTCTGTGGCTGTTTGCCAAAAGGGAAGGGAGTAAGACGAAGGTCTATTCTGGTGATCGAGCCCCGAATACCATGTGGAGCCAAGATTCCGAATGCAAAATAGGATTCATGGATTACGATTAGGATGAAGACCATGAATAACAAGAAACGCATAACTGAGTTGGCAACGCAACTGGATAACAAAGATCAGGGGGGCGATGTGCAAAGTAAAGCCAGAGTTGTAGAATTAGAAGATATTTTGCGAAGAGCGTCTTCTGCTTATAATAGTGGAGGAAATTCTGATCTCGATGACCAGCAGTTTGACAGGCTCCGTGATGAGTTGGAGGAGCTTGATCCAACGAATTCGTTTCTCGCGGAAGTGGGGGCCACGTCCGACGACTCCGCCCTCAAGAAAGTCGCCCACTCGATCCCCATGGGATCGCTCAAGAAGATCAACACCGTCGAGGAGTTTAATACATGGCGTGCCACGGTATCCAAGACCGCGACCAACCTCAAATGCGCAGTTCAGCTGAAGCTGGACGGGCTTAGCATCGAAATGCTTTTCG
>SDBT01013180.1_pt1 | contig 13262 bp, 10 predicted proteins | sample 2277101 | NCBI WGS metagenome assembly SDBT01 (sample SAMN10404973, study PRJNA504765) | marine sediment metagenome | isolation source: marine sediment core GS10_PC15, 103 cmbsf | place: Arctic Ocean: Southern Knipovich Ridge | collected 2010 | reverse complement strand
ATGTAAATCATATGACAAATTTGCTAAAATTAGATGCTCATAATTGTTGTGGAATTAATGATACGAGTATTTCACGTTTAAATAATTTAATTGAATTAAATGTTTGGAACAATTATGGAGTAAAAAATGTGAATCATATGAAAAATTTGCGAATATTATATGCTGGAAATGATTGTGGAATTGATGATATCAGTCTTTCACGATTAACTAATTTAACTAAATTAAGTGTTTCTTGGAACAGTAAAGTAAAAAATGTAAATCATATGACAAATTTGCGAATACTACATGCTGGAGGTGATTGTGGAATTGATGATATGGGTATCACTCAATTAACTAATTTAACTAAATTAGATGTTTGGAATAATAGCGAAATAAAAAATGTGAATCATATGATAAATTTACGAATATTAGATGCTAGATGTAATTGCGGAATTGATGATACTAATCTTTCCCAATTAGTTAATTTAACTGAATTATATGTTTCTGGAAATAGTAAAGTAAAAAATGTGAATCATATAAAAAATTTGAGAATATTATATGCTGGATGTAATTGCGGAATTGATGATATTGGTCTTTCTCAATTAGTTAATTTAACTAAATTAGATGTTTCTGGAAATAGTAAAGTAAAAAATGTAAATCATATGGCAAATTTGCGAATATTAAACGCTGAACGTAATTGTGGAATTGATGATGATGGTATTTTGCTTTTAACTAATTTAACTGAATTAAATGTTGATCATAATAGTAAATTAAAAAATGTGAATCATATGACAAATTTGCGAATATTATGTGCTACATTTGATTGTGGAATTGATGATATGGGTATTGCTCAATTAGTTAATTTAACTAAATTAGATAGTTATGGAAATGATAAAATTACCAGACTCAAATAAGTTTTGAACATGCATAAATTTTGAAAATAATAAATTATTCATATGGATTTTATGACCATAATTTATTATTTTCTGGAAAATGTGTTTGTAGCGACAACCTCATTCTGATCATGGGATCTCGATCTAATAGTGATAATATATTTTTTGGCCCGAACATGTATTTGGTTATGATACAAATAATTTCTGGTAATAAACACGCACATATTTCCTTAAGTAAAAAATAATATGGCATAATATGTTCATATGATATATGATATAAATATTTTTGAATTTTTTCTCGAATGATTATCCAATGATTTTTGTCACTGATTTCATAATGCAAAAATAATTGTTCGGATAAGGGACCGTTCCAATTGCATACAAATTTTTTTGTGAAATATTTATAAGGTATATTATTTAAAGTCAAAAATCGTATTCTATTAATAATATTTGGATACAGAAATTTAATAGTTTCTATGGCGATACATCTGCTGCAAAGATTACAGAATTCGTCACTATGTGGATTCGTATAGTCTCTGTCACAAAAGCATATTTTGATGGATTTATCTGTCATTTTACTCATATTATTGATATATTTAACTCATAGATGATACAAACTTCAATTTTTTTATTAATAAAAAAAAAATTGAAAAATAAAGTCTTAGACGAGTCCATTAGAGTTTGGTAAAGATTACCACACGAAATGAGTAATACTTGTATTTATAACGGCTGCTCGCAACAAAAATACCCAGGATCACAATTTTGTTCCTTTAGACACAGGGATTCGTATCATCCAGTCCAAGGACAACCACTATGTCAAATATGTAATAAAATTGCTTGGTTTGATCAATCAGTCAATAAATTTTCTCCAGGATGTGGCCGAACTCATGCACAGCAGGCTATGTTACAAGGATTGTACAATCCAAAATAAAAATATATATTATTAGGTATGCTAATCATATATATTTATTTAAAAAACAAGACTAATCCTGTGGATTCGTATAGTCTCTGTCACAAAAGCATATTTTGATGGATTTATCTGTCATTTTACTCATTATTAATATACTTAACTCATAGATGATAAAAACTTCAATTTTTCATTAATAAAAAAAAATTGAAAAATAAAGTGCTAGACGAGTCCATTAAGACCTAATATGAAGATTACTATTAAAAAATGAACAATACTTGTATTTATACCGGCTGCTCACAACAAAAATACCCAGGATCACAATTTTGTTCCTTTAGACACAGGGATTCATATCATCCGGTCCAGGGACAACCATTATGTCAAATATGTAATAAAATTGCTTGGTTTAATCAAACCACCAATAAATTTTCTCCAGGATGTGGCCGAACTCATGCCCAACAGGCTATGGCGCGAGGATTGTACAATCCAAAATAAAATATATATTATTAGGTATGCTAACAATATGAATTTTATTATATGATATATAATATATTAAGTAATGAATACTCATATTAAGAATATATTTAACTCATAGACAATAAAAACTTCAATTTTTCATTAATAAAAAAAAATTGAAAAATAAAGTGATAGACGAGTCCATTTATATAGATCAATATAGTAATTCAATGCAATCTAATAAGTGTCCAAATTGTCCTTATACTAAATACCCAGGGTGTGACAATTGTTGCAGGACCTGTCGGAATAATCCGGGACAACATGGTATGGGATGTAAGAGAATTAGTGCAAACCAACCTCAATACCAACCTCAATACCAACCTCAATATCAACCTCAATATCAACCTCAAACTCACACATATACTGGTGCAGGAGTTATCCTAATTGAAATGTATAATAATCATAAGGGAAGAAATGAACTAGCGGTCATTCTATTTCGTGAACATAATGGAAAATATGCAGATGCTGGTGGAAATAGAGATAAGGATAATGATTCTAAACTCACCGCAGTGAGAGAACTCAAAGAGGAAAGTGCTAATCTTTTTAGATTATCACCACAAACTTTGAATTCCGCAATAAAACACACACATCAAAATTATGATTGTTACTTTGTGGGTGTGAATGGGCCTATATATTCTTCCTGGTACAATGAAAATATTTCGATCCTGAAACAAAGACATGCCCAAAGACAATGGTTGGAAACAACAGGCATGGCTCGTTTTTATTTGAGTGATCTTCGGAATTGTATAAATCAACCAGGAGATATGACTGGTGTTACAGATGCTAATGGAAATACTGGTTTGACTATTGTGGGTCGATCTAAAGCCTGCATAAGGGATTGTTTATTAGGAAAAGTGAATCAGTTGCAGTATTTAAATCTAAACGAAAATAAAAATTTTAATGGTCGAGATACCACACTTAATGGTACAAAATGTTATTATTTGTGAATATGTAAAATATAATTTGAATTATATTTTCCATAGGACAACATATATCTATTTCAATAGTAATAAATCTGCGACGAGTGAACAAATATAGACATAATTCTCTAATTTTGTGACCCATTCCATACGCAATGCGCGCTGTCCAAATAGAATTCCTGTCATTTGTCCTATTAGGGCTCCAATAGTGTCACAATCTCCTCCATAAAATATTCCTTTTCTTAAAATTACTTCGGGATCAATATTAACATTCCGAATGACGCACCATAATGCTGTGCTCAATGCTTCTTCTGCTGAAACACCATCTAATCCTAAAAAATCATATAATATTTCATATTCATCATCATCATCAATGTGCTCAATCATAATTGATATTTTATTTTTGAGATCGTCATTCAGCAAATCAAATAACTCATTTTTTATGAAATTCATAATATTTTCTTGTTTTTTACCATCATCAACATTGTAAAACTCATGAAATTTTGTTAATATCTTGATGAATATGTATGAAGTATGTAATGCGGAATCACTCATATGTGTTGGATAATGAATCACTTTTACTAATTCTTTGATTTTAAGATCATCCATATAATCACACACGAATACAATTGGTGAAACTCTCATCAATCCCCCATTTGATTGTTTGTTATCTATAATATAATTCCCAGTAAAAATATAATTTTGAAAAAAATCATTCGTTTTGGCAGAATATCCTCTAAATGGTTCGTAATGTTTTGCGTAACAATCCAACATTATTTTATTATAATCTTTTTCATTAAAATTATTTATTTTATTATTTTGTAAAAAATCTAGTACGGCAATTGTCATTTCCGTATCATCCGTATATGTAAAGATTCTGTCTTTAACTTTATCATTAACAATATATTCTGTCATTATTTTTCCATATCTACGATGAATCGTTTGGTAAGGCATCATCTCGATTGGAGCACCACATGTATCTCCAACAGCACCATTAAGTATCATACATAATTTTGGATCCATAATCCAGGTTATAATATATAAATATTGTAATGGGCTCGTCAATGAATAATAAATTCAATTTTTTTTTATGCCATATATAATATGGACATTTCAACCGACATAACCAATCTTGACAAAATGCCTTCAAAATTCAAAACAATTATCCCGAAGGATACTGTGCTAATCAGAGTAGGAAATTCAAGTAATAATTTATCACCATTTCGCTATTTTGCATATTGGCAAGGTAACTTTATTGAAAACTATAAAAAGTACAAAGAAACATGGGAATCTAGATGTGGTAATACTGCTTCTGTTGAAATATGGAAATTTAAGAAAGATGCACAATTAATAAATTTTTCATACTATTCACTAACTTTTGATGATCCATCAGAAGATGATAAAGAACAAGTAAAAATTTTTCATGAAATAATTGATAGTCAATTAAAAGAATTGTCAACAGATCGTAAAAAATGTTATAAGCGGGCAATAAATCAAATATATGGTATTCCTGATTCAATTAATATTGATCCTAGTATTTGTTCGAAAATAAACAGAAATGATGATATAGTTGCATCGTATATGTTTGTAGATTATAACTTACATGGATGGGTTAGATTTGCAGGTCCAGGTAATGAATCACTCACTGAAATATTTTTAACCAATGATGCTGTGAAAAATTATTTAGAAGCTGTGGAAACATTTTCATGTGATAATTTACTGAGTCCCACTTTTTTGCCACGCATACCAAGAGAATTTATGCAACCATTAACAACGTCAGTAAATAAATCGGGAGGATATTCTCAAGATGTTATGTATTTAAAATATAAAAAATACAAAACAAAATATATGATTCTAAAAAGAAATATGCATATAATTTAGTGATTTTTTTTATTAATATACTTTCTTTTATATTTAACATATTTATCATAATAATTTATTTCCTGCAAATTTCCTCCAATAATTTCTTTATCAATAAATTCTGATTTTTTAGCTAGACTATCCAATATCCCATATTCGACACCGACATCAAAATTACTCAATACATTTTTCGATTTTATAACATCGACTATTTTTTTAAAATTATAAGAGTATGATTCTCTCAAATCATATTCAATTCCCCAATGAGTGGCAGTGACAAATATTTCGTGAGCAGTATGGTGACAATATGGTATCATTGTTGCCATAATACATAATATATATACTTCTTTCCACATTTCAAATGATTTAAAATATGAAAAAAATTCTAAATCCATACTTGTGTGTCCAGAATAAGAAGTTGCCCTGGGCTTATTATATAATTCGCTAACTCTGTATGTAGTAGTATTTTTAGAAGCATAATAATAACAACACCCTCCCAACCAAGGTATTGTCTGATCATTATTAAAATTAGGATTATTTGAGCGAATATGATCAATTTCTCGTTCACTAAGTGGAGGTTTTGAAATATTGTATGCAAAATATTTTTTATTTTGTCTACAAATATCATTACATAAACATGGCGGAGTAAAATCTCGAGTATCCCACCAAGAATATGGACCCGGCTCTTTAGATTTACGTTGATATTCCATATAAAATAATAGTTTATGAGTATCATATGTTCTTTCTGGCATGGCCCATCCATGACACATTGTGGGATATCCTGAAGCTTCCCATGCATATTTATTTTTGATAGATTGTTCTTTCCCATCATATTCGGAATATTTAGTGCCTAACGTTGTCTTAATAAATTTTTTTAAAATATCAATATTATTGAACCATTCTTGTTTCGCCCCGGTTATGAGTTCTGCCATAAATATTAATTTTAAGTTAATATTTTCAATACTGAGTTGATTTTTTAATTGTAAATCAAGAGTGTCTGAGCAAAACTTGACATATGTTATCCACGATACTATTTTACAACAATTATGAATAATTTCATCAATAATAAAAAACAATTCTCTAATATTAGGACGTGTTTCACCATTTTTTCCAGAATAATTTAATATTTCATTTATCGAACTTAATTTTTTTGGTATGGCTCCAGTATTTTTAGAATCAGGAGACGCAGTGAGTTTTTCTACAATAAACTCATCAAAATTAATAGAATTTTCATTACAATATAATCTTATCATACTCACAAATATATTAATTTGCTCAAGAATATGTTCGACTATAACATTTTGAAATTTATCAACAAAATTCGTTGTGTATTTATAAGCGATATATTCCTCTTTTATAACTTTATTGGTTTGCGGAACAATAAATGTTGATAAGTGTTCAAATATTAAATTATCATTATCCATTTTATATTATATACTTAACATTACTTTTGTTATACAATGTATTAATCAATAAAAATACCCAGGATCGCAATTTTGTTCTAGATGGTACATGGATGCGTATAATCCAGTCCAATGACAACCTTCATGTCAAATATGTAATAAAATTTTTTGGTTTGATCAATCAACCAAAAAATTTTCTCCAGGATGTGGCCGAACACATGCGCTCCAGGTTATATCTAAATGATTGTACAATCCAAAATAAATATATATTATTAGGTATGCTAACCATATATATTTATTTTAAAACAAGATGAATTTTATTATATGATATATAATATATTAACCAATGAATACTTATCCTGTGATAATATTTCTTTTATTTATTTTAGTTTTGGTCAATGTCATGATGTATAAAAAAGTCGTATCCGAAGATAAGGTATCCAAAGTAAAAAGTACCCATTCCGTTTCTAAACAAAATCCGATCCCAGATCAATCTGCTACGAATACCATACTCACACCTCTTACATCACCACCAGCCACCACGTATGGATTAGATTCGGTCAATTCGGCGTACTTACCGGATGCACCAGTCTTAAATGCATACGTGCCATTTGAAACACCACCAGATCCTAGATACGAATATTATGATGAAAGAAGCGCTTATCTTCTGCCATTCAATTACTTAAATTTTACCTTACCATTTGATCGATGGATGTATTATCATTTTCCCGGTTACTATGCACCTAATTATCAAAACTATTGGCCATGGTCCTATCCATCCGTTTATGACTACGCGGGTTCTTATGGCGGCCCACACAGATATGGTGGTTATGGTTATGATAATTCTTATGGCGATTCTTATGGTTATGGCGATTCTTATGGTTATGGCCATGACTCTAATTATTATGATACTAATTATTCACACAGACTGTATGATCTGGACGGGCATAGAGGCCGACATATCAACCGCCATTCTCATGGAGGAAATAGACCTGGGTACAGCCACAGTGGAAGCCACAGTCCAAGCAGATCCGCATCTCCATGTGGATCAGGATCAGGTTCTTGTTCATACCAACACCACAGACCAACCAATAAATCAGAGTATGCCATTAACACCGAATCTTACCCGACTGCCCATACAGGTTTTGCTGGCGGATGGGGATCACAAAAATTTATTAATGGTATGGCCACAGATTCTGGGTTGACTGCTCCGCGTGAAGGTATGGGTGGCTTAGGTGGTCGTATTGAACAAGTAGGTCGTAGATCTGATCATTCGGTTGATAGATATGGCGGCGGATATGCTGGACCAACTGATTGGAATTCTAACCGGAGCCAAATTCCGTATGTGAATAGCCGCAACCGTCTGAGATCTACATCCCCTCCACCTAGATTCCCCGGTCGTTATAAATTACCGGATCAAAATTCGCCACACAGAACCATATCACCAGGCCGATCAGCTATCAAATATAATGGATCAGTCGGGCCAGTCGGACCAGATAGATCCAGAGGTAGATCACCTAACAGAGATTATGAAGGCTATGGAGGCCGAATGGGAAGATCTGGCAGCCCCAGTAGATCTGGCAGCCCTAGCAGATCCGCTGGCTATGCGAGTAGCCGTCCACCTATTCGAACTGACAGGGCAGCTCGATCAACTGGTAGAATCGGTGGAAGGAGTTTTGGTAATAGAGCTGATGGTAGAACTGGACGGGGTTTCGGATCTGGTATACCTAGATCCAGAATGGGTGGCAGCATAAGTGGTGGTCGTGAGCACTTTGAATCTGTTATAAATAACGAACCGGTTTCTGTCAAAGATGACATATCCAGAGGTCTACCCAATGACAAAGATTTCGGCAGTCCGGTCAATAACAGCGGATTTAGTGGCCCGGTCAAAATGTCTCCAAAACAAATTGCCGAATCTAATGTCCATATACCTTTGTCAGCTGCTTTTATGCCCAAACCAGAATTTATTTTAAATAGGCCAACTGGATGCGAACCCCAGACTCTGAGTTTGAAAATAGCCGCTTGGAATAATTTAGATCCAGTTATACCATACACTGATGGATTATACCGAGCTACTAACCAATTCGTAACGGATTCCAGAGCCAATGATCAACCAGATAATCCACCCAGAGTAACTGAACAAAACGTATCGGCTACCAATCCATTTGATGATACTCTAAATAAGGTTTTTGCATTTGCTTATGGAAAAACTCAATCAAATCCTACGCTTCCAGTCATTCATAAGCCTTTTACCAATCCGTCTAACAATTTGCCCGGGATTCATGCTGGGAATAGAGCCGAACTTATCGAAACATACGGACCGGAATTGTATAACTATGCACCTGTGCTTAGACCCATTTTTGATGCCGGATCCAGTTATTATTTTGATTATGAGACTGAACTATCTGAATTGGATATCCAAAATAGATTTGGCAACAACCGGATCGAAATCTCTGCGGGAAAACCTGTCAAAGGTTGTGGGAAGGTATGTGCGGCGTTTCAAATAGCCAACAAGCATAATGTAGGTCCATACAGACCCATTGGTTCAGATCGAATTGGTTCGGGTCTAGGTAGAGTAACTGGTTTCGAAGAAAGACAAGAAGCACTTGCGGCTAGGCCACCTAAATTCATAAGCTGAGAAAGTTATTCATATTTTATCAAATACAAATAACTTTAATACAATACTATCTTGACTTTAATACAATACTATCTTAACTTTAATACAATACTATCTTAACTTCTCTTTTTCTACAATGCATCCAATTAGTTCCTGTATAATGGAGAAAATATTGATCGGCTACTAATGTTTTACCATCAAACGATACAACATCAAACCAATATCGGAGTGAAAAATCTATTCCAGTGTAAACATCAAATGATCCTGAATCCCAATATCTTAACTTGTCAATCATTCCAGCCAGAATATCATTTTCCCGCAGTAGATTCCGACCATAATCACCGCGAATACCATATTGTCCCTGTCCCAACTGTTTGGTAATTCCACAAAATTTCACTCTGGAATAAATATCGGCCCAATTCCTCTTGGGATATTGGGATGTAGATAAGAGTGTCGGACCAGCATATGTTTCAACACTATATGTTTTAACACTAACTTGACTCTTTTGATGGCTTATGGACAATTGTTGAGTTTTGTGAATTATATGAGTTGTATGTTGGTTTGATGGCTGTTGGTTTGATGGTTGCTGTTGGTACAATGATTTTTTTTGTTTTCTCTCCACTGTAACCCAACCATCTCCATTTGGATCCATTTAAATAAACCATAATTTAGTCAAATGGACTTGTCAGATATTTTTTTTTTCAATTTTTTTTTTAATTATTTTCATTAAAAAAGATTGAAATTTTAATTGCGGTTTAATATAAATCTAATTCGTCTTTATCATAATATTAGATGTCGGTTGTTTTTAATGCTGGGCAGTCTAAAGCCAGAGATCAGATAGATGAATTTTTGGCACAATCCGTGGACAAATATTTCTATTTATTTGGATATGCAGGTACCGGTAAAACATTTATTATTAGTAGAATTACGAATGACCTAATCAGACAAAATAAAATCCAACATGTTTATATTTGTGCCCCAACTCACAAAGCACTAAATGTCCTAGAATCTTACTTCAAATCCAATTTTAGTTTAGATGACGAAATTACTTTACTACCCAAAATGACTTTTATGACCATACATAAATTATTAGAATTCAAACCAGTTATCTCCAACGAAACCGGATCAAAAATATTTACGTCCACAAAAGAATCAAAATTTCTTAAAAATATTTCTAATAAGTTGATCATCATAGACGAATGTTCTATGATATCCGCGGACATGGTCAAACAAATTAATAAACATACTGAATTATATCCACTCAAGGTTATTTTTATGGGGGATGATGCACAATTACCACCTGTATCAGAACCTCAAAGCCTCATCTTTGGAACCGTTCCAAAAAAATATCCGTACCATGTGGTCCTAGATGAAGTCATGCGTACAAAGTCATCCGACATCAAAACCGTATCCAGGATAGTCCGACAGTGGAAGTTGACCGACAAAATTGAGACCATGATTAATACCCTGTTACCCATCCACAATAAAAGAATCCCGAATAAAACATTTAGGCTTTACCACAAGAAGAATAATTACATAGATACATCCTGGTTCAAAAAATTTGTTTCTGTTATAGAATCTAAAAAAACACCCCCGATCATCTTGACTTGGACTAATTCCATGTCTGACTCTTACAACAGAATTATTCGACAACATATCCATCAGACAACGGATTTGGATAATTATATGCCGGGCGACTATGTCATGTTTAATAATTTTTATTCAACACCAGATTTAAATGTATTTTATACATCGGACATGATTAAAATAATTCAGACCAAAACAGAAAAAAAGAAATTATTCGACTGGAATACTCTAAAATTAGAAAAATCCAAAAACAAAACGGAAATTGCGTATAATTCCCTCTTGAGAAAATTAAGCAATTTTGAGTCAGAATTTGCCGTAGATACTTTTGTCGCGGAAAGAATCCATAGCGATTTTATCGATCCAAAATTGGGTCCGAAGAAAAAAACAGTCTGCACTATCAATAGAGCAGATCTTGTCTCATACAAATCCCTATTATCCGATATCCAAGAACATTTGGAATTCTTTTTTAAGAAATACCAATCAGAAAAAATCAGTTCTAAATTATGGACTGCCTTTCACAAAAATCTGATTGATCCATTTGCGGAACTAACTTTCGGATATTCTACAACCATACACAAATCCCAAGGCTCCTCATTTAGTTTCGTATTTGTGGACGTGGAAGATGTTTCTAAAAACCATAACCAAAGTGAAATGCAAAAAGCCTTATATACGGCTATCACTAGAGCATCCGATGAACTATGTTTTTTGATATAATTTTTAATGATTTAGATTACTAATATAAATCATGAAAAAAAAAATTGAAAAAAAAAGTGCTAGAATGATGGAGTATTATATATCAACATATTAACTTAATACTCCCAATGTCTGTTTATTGTCCTTTAATAGAAACGAATAATGTTGAATCCATCCGAATCCTACTCGAATGTAGTACTGATGTATCTGTACTGGATCCTAGTTACAATTCCAATGAAGCACTCAAATTCGCTTGCGAAAAGTCCCAGAAGGAAATTGTCGAATTATTATTGAGTGATCCCAGAGTTGATCCCGGACATAATTTTAGCGAAATATTTCCCGTAGCTTGTAAATCAAGTAGTTTCGAAATCATCGAATTACTATTGGATAATCCAAAAGTCGATCTTACAAAGCAATCGGGAGCAATTTTTAATTTTGCCATTGACAGATCATTTGATATTTTTAAATTACTATTTGGGAGTCCCAGAATCACAATAGATGCTGAATTATCTGCCACGATTGTAAATCGATTATGGAAACGTGTCCACGCGAATCTACCCACATTATGCGACGAAATGAGAAAAATTTGTGAATTATTTCTGACAGACTCGAGGACTGATCAAAAATGCAGAGACGATGAACCCATTATTCTCGCAAGTTGTTTTGGTTTTACGGACATAGTCAAAAAATTATTATCAAATGAAAAGGTTGATCCCGTAAAAGCTGGAATAATTTCCTATCTTGTTGTGGATTATTTTCCGATTAGAGTCGCATCTTATATGCACTATACCGAAATAGTAAATCTATTGGCAAAAGACACTAGAATAGATTTAGACAAATGCATTGATTTGACAACTGGTAATCATATCATAGGTAAATTTCAGGGTGAAATGATAGCAGAAAGAATTCGCTCTGTCCAAAGAGAAATCAAAGAAGAAAAAATGCAAGCTGCCAGAAAAAAAATACAAGCCGTCATAGAAGAAATAGAATCTGTGTCAAAAACTAGAGAAGTTGTATCAAAAGTCAAAGAAGCCGCCAGAGAAAAAATGCAAGCTGTCAGAGAAGAAATGGAAGCTGTATCAAAAGCTAAAGAAGCCGCCAGAGAAAAAATGCAAGCTGTCATAAAAGAAATGAAAAATGTGCACCACGCTAAAAAAGCCGAACCAAAAGCCAAATTAGATACTCTGACTAAAAATCAATCGCCCGCGCCGTCATTTTACAAATTTAAACAATGTGATAATGAAATAATTGTTTTCACGAGGGCCATCGTGGGTATCGAACGGATAAGTTCTGCTTGCATCAAATTATACACTAATTTTGATAAGAAATTTTATGTATGTGATGACAATGATGCTTATCATGCAATTGTGTCTAAATATGGTCTATAAATCGCGCATAATTAATAATTAATTCTAAATTAATTATTGGCTTTGTCAAAAAAAAATTGAAAAAAAAAGTGCTAGAATAATCTAGTTATATATAGCAAAATATTATATCCAATACCCAATGTCTGTTTACATTCCTCTCATTAAAAATAATAATATCAAAGGCATCAAAAAATTACTCGAATGTAATTTAGATTTTGTACCTGAATTAGGTCCTTTTTATGGTTCGAATGCGGCACTTTACGCGGCTTTAGAATATTCCTGCAAAGAAATTATCGAATTATTATTAGATGATCCTAGAGTTTATTCTGATACAAATTTAAGCAAAATATTTCTAATAGCTTGTGAATACGGTAATTTAGAAATTATTAAAATGCTGTTGAATAATCCAAAAGTTGATCCAAATTGTCGTCTATCTGAGGCTTTCAAATCGGTCATGTGCAGATCTTTCTATATTTTCGAATTGTTATTCAATTGTTCCAGAATTAAAATAGATGATGTC
>SDBT01013179.1_pt1 | contig 13262 bp, 12 predicted proteins | sample 2277101 | NCBI WGS metagenome assembly SDBT01 (sample SAMN10404973, study PRJNA504765) | marine sediment metagenome | isolation source: marine sediment core GS10_PC15, 103 cmbsf | place: Arctic Ocean: Southern Knipovich Ridge | collected 2010 | reverse complement strand
GCTTGATGTATCGGAGATATTTATTTATTCCTCAAATATTGGTTCTGCCAAAATGGCGTTACATGTCGGGAGCGAGGGGCACGTTGGTTTTCTGGCAAAAGCAGGATTGTTGCGTGTACCTAAGTTTGAATTGCCAGAAATGGGGGCTCCCATTGTGCCTAGAAAATGGGATGAAGCGCAGCGAATAACAGCATCTTTGGTTATGGTCTTGCTATTTCTACATTGCACCTTTTGACAGCAGTTAGTTGTGTTGTGCTTCACGATGGGGATAGGGCCCAGCCAACATTACTGATCGAAAATATTGGTGAAAAATCAGATGTTCCTTTAGTTTCTCCTACAACAGCAGAATTAATGCGTGGGTTAATGCGTCAATTGATTGAAAAAGGAACAGGGCGTAAAGCTCAGGTACCTGGTATTGTCATTTATGGTAAAACTGGAACTGCAAACCATAGGTGCCGTCATGGAACTGGTTACCAGAAAAAAGATGTGTCGACGACATTTGTCGGGGCCTTCCCAGAGACGCCACGTTATGGGATTTTTGTGCTGCTTGACCAACCCCAGGGCATTAAATCCACTTATTACTTTAATTCGGCGGGCTGGAATACGGCACCAGTTGCTGGCAGAATAATCAAACGTGTTGTGACAACTTTAGGCATAGAGTCAGATAGTTTTGTTGAGGAAAAAAACGCACCTTTGATTCGTTTGGCGAGTATTAAGGAATGAGTGGGCTCTGATATTGCATGTAAAAAATATTGATATAATTATAAATTTATTATACATATAATATACTATGAACAAAGAACGAATCTCTTCACGACAGAAAGTTCAAGCCATTCTTGCGAGGACGAATGGGCTCGTGAAAATCGATGACGTACAAGAAATTCTCGGGGTTTCTCGTAAAAAAGCAAGTCACATTTTGTGGCGCCTCGCAAAACAGGGATGGATAAGAAAGCTTAAAAATGGTCTTTACCGTATTGTTCCCCTGGAGTCCTCAGATACATCTTTGACAGATGAAAATCCATGGATAGTTGCAAATGAATTGTTTTCCCCTTGTTATATGGGGGGATGGACCGCAGCCAATTTTTGGGGATTGACAGACCAATTGTTTTTAAAGACATGGGTTATGACTACTCTTCCCGTTCATAAAAAAGAAAAATCTATTGCCCAACACGACTATATTTTAAGGCAAGTCAAACCCACCTATTTGTTTGGATTAAAAATTGAGTGGATTGAAAATAATAAGGTTTTGGTGAGTGACCCCCATAAAACCGTTTTGGACTTTCTTAGTTTTCCTAACGATTATACAGCCCAAACCATGGTTGAGATGCTTGCGTCTTATCTTAAGTCAGAGCTTAAAAATATGGATGTCCTTACCCGATACGCTCAGAAAATCCCCAACCGGACAACTTTAAAGCGGTTGGGTTTTTTATTAGAATTATTGGCACCAAACGAAAAAATACTTATTGAGTATTGCCATAACAACATAAGCAAGGGTTATTCGTCCTTATCAACCCAATCTCCCTGTACAAAAACGATAGGACGTTGGAATTTAAGGGTACCTGAACGTTTAAAGGAGCATTAACAATATGATTAAAAAAGACGAACTGCTAAAAATTCAAAAAGCATATGGCCTTCCCTTAAACACTATTGAGAAGGATTATGTCTTGAGTCTTTTGATATGGTCCATTTCTCAAAATCGAAATCTACAGAATGATTGGGTTTTTAAAGGAGGAACCTGTTTGAAGAAATGTTATTTCGGAGATTATCGGTTCAGTGAGGATCTGGATTATACTCTTGTTCCTAGTGCGTCCGTTGAAATCAGGCATATACAAGAACAGTTAGTGGAATGTTTTGACGATATTTTTGAACATTTTGGTGTAAGAATTGAGAAGAGTAATCTTACAATCTCTGCTTTTCCAGATAAAGAAGGACTCTTTATTCAAATTAAGGTTCCTTATCAGGGACCACTTATGATGTCTGGATCTCTTCCAAAGATAAAACTTGATCTTTCCAAGGAAGAAATACTTGTTTTGAACCATATTAAATTACCTTTAATACATAATTACTCAGATAAATTAGTTTGCTCAACAAACGTTTCTTGCTATTCTTTATATGAAATTTTTGCGGAAAAGATGAGAGCACTTGTTCAAAGAACTCGTCCCAGAGATTTGTATGACGTTATTCATCTTAGTGACCTGTTTTATAAGCAGAAATTGGACGCTAACACATTCCAAATCGTATTGGTGAAGAAATTTGAGAACAAAGGTTTGAAGTACCCTGATTCTTTGTATTCTATTTCAGACGAAGCTTTTATGGAAACAGCAGCGGATTGGGATATTATGCTTAGGCACCAAGTGCAAAATTTAGTGGGAATGGATATTTACTTAGAAAGGTTTAACAAGCTTCTTCAAGAGCTTAAAGAGCCACGCTACATAGCGGCCAATGTCTGAATGTCGAGCGCCAAGAACAACGGCCATTCTTACGACAATACAGTCACACTCAAATTAAATCATATGCGGAGTTGTTTCCTGAACATAACACGAATTTGAGGAACTTGAAAAATTACTAGATAGGGTGCACCGCAAGCCGATCTCGCATCAAGTGGCTTGGGACAATTAAACATTGTTGAAATATTTATGACTAGAAATTTCAATTATATGTCCGCGGGACTTGAAGATACCTATTTCACAACCTAAAAATTAGGGTGCCAACAGCATTTGTGGTAAAATTAGGATCTTGAATTAATAAATTATGTATATAAGCTGCCAAATGCAGTATAAATACTAAATGTCTCGTCAGTTACAGTTCACCGTTGTTATTTCTTTTTTGATTGTCACAGTAGAGTTTGTTGCTTGTGTCTATTCCCCTTTGTTGCCTTTGATTCGCAGTATGTATCAGGTAGATGAGACTTGGGTGCAGATGACCGTGAGCTTCTATCTGTTAGGGCTTGGGCTTGCTGCTATGTTATATGGCCCTTTGTCTGACTGCCTCGGGCGTCGTCCCCTATTGTTGTTCTGGCTTGGGGTCTTTTGCTTGGCCAATCTATCGCTAATTTTTGTTGAGCACTTACATGCTTCCCTTGAGTATTATGGGTATTACGTAACTATGGGATTCTTGTGCTGCTTGACCAACCCCAGGGCATTAAATCCACTTATTACTTTAATGCGGCGGGCTGGAATGCGGCACCCATTGCTGGCAGAATAATCAAACGTGTTGTGACAACTTTAGGCATAGAGTCAGATAGTTTCATTGAGGAAAAGAACGCACCTTTGATTCGTTTGGCGAGTATTAAGGAATGAGTGGCTTATCTTCGTCATTCCTAAGGGTAGAACTATAGTACGTTCTTTATCCATTTGTAAGAAATAATTTTTTCAATTATTTTTTCTCTTTGCCTTCGCCTTTGTCATTGTCTTTGTCAACAATTACCCATTCATCAGATTCTTCACCTTCAGATTCATCTCCTTTAGCTTCTTGACCTTTAACTTCTGCAGTAGGGGCTGTTGGTTTAATTTCTACAGCACCCAACTTGGTTTCAATAAATGGATCTTTACCTGCAACGGCTTGGCTAATTTGTCTTTTCGCTGCTTGAATAGGGCCGGTCAAACAATAGGACGCAACCGAGGTAATTCCTCCTAGTATATCATACCTAGATGTATACTCTTGTCCTTCTAGTGCTTTAAAATCCTGATCTTGCATCCCTTTTATACTTTTTGCATAGGCAGGAAAGACATGCACTAGGGGTTTACCATCTTTTTCGGGTGGTTTAGCTGTTACAACATTTTTCCCTACGTGTTGGCTGGCTGCTGCCTGTGGGGGGAGGCTAGGAATAGGTCCTTCTCCTTCATGCACGATGCGAACAGTATGCTCTCCAAGAATACAGTCATATTGTTTTGCCATGATAGTATCAAAAACTCTTGGCGATCCAAAAGTTATGACCTTAATATGGTTGCCTGGATTGAAGTCAAAAGATACATTAGCTAATCTTAGGCCTGCAATTACTGCTGTAGCTCCCCCCATACTATGTCCTATGATAATAAAATTCAAATCTGTTACTTTTTTTCCCTTGGACTTTGCATAATTAAATATGTCAGTATAGATCTCATCCCAAGATTGTTTTAACCCGTGGTAGAATCCGCTGTGAACTTTACCCCAGGCAAATGACGAGGTAACCCCGTTAAAAGACAAAACTGTTGTTGTATCTTGTTCAGAAGCACCGAGGTAGATTATATATACGGTGTCGCCTTTTTTTAGCACAACTGCGTGCATTGGATCTGTCTGAGCTTGGAAAACGGTAAATCCTTTATCCTCCAAACCCACCCTCACACCTGGTTGATTGGGACTTACACGATATGCTTCGCCCAGTAGGTCAATATACGATTTTGCATCACTTAGACTTGTTCCTGCTACAGAAGCTGAGGCATTTTGTGGCGAAATCATTAAGTTTAGAACTGCGATAATAATAAGTGTAATTTTTTTCATCTTTTATCTCTTTCTTTACTATTGACTTTTTGTGCGTTTCTGTATATATTATATTGTATGTATATTAATAAAGTATTAAAGGGATGTTTCTCTATGTCGTTTTTTAATGTTATTTATGTTTGTAGTGCGCTGGTTTTTTTGTCAGCAACAGGGATGGCCTCTAAATCTAATATAGAAACATTGCAAGAGGAACACCTTGGTCAGATATTTGTTATGACCTACCGCTCTGAGATGAATCCATACCATTTAGTAAACACCAGATTAGTTTGTAGTAAATGGCATAAGATGATTGAACAGGAAAAGTTTTGGGAAAACTTATTAATACAATTTTATTTACCGGAATCAGGTGTTGCGGAAGATAAAGAATTGACAATAGCTGTTAGCTTGCGAGATCTAGAAAAACAATTTTTTATTAAAAAACAATTATGTAAGAGATATATTTTTTCTAAATATATTGGCGACAAAATGTCCACTGAGACCGATTTAGGATTGCTCACAAAACATTTGCTTAAACAAGCTGATTTGGGTCTAGAAGATAGCATCTATGAATTAGGTGGTCTATATGAATTGACTCCATTGGAGCAATCGGACGGCCTTGCCATTCTCAGTAAATATGCTTATCAAAAAAGTGAAAAAGCAAGTGAATTGCTTATTAATGCCTATGCTAGAGATGGGAGTAGTTATGGATTAGATGTAAGTGAATCTTCTACGCAAGCAGAAGGGTTGAGAATCACATCTGAGCTAGCAAATCTTGGCGTTACTGTAGCAAAGAAACAATTTATTATGGCATATGCTGCTGGATATTTTGGGATTGCAAAGGATGCTCCGCAATCTATTAATCAAGCAAAAGAGCTCTTAGAGAAAGAACTTGTAGCGAAAAGTGATGCAGGAATCTTAGCCATGTATGAAATATATATTTTAGGATTGCTGGATATTGGAGATGATTTTCAACAGAATATTAAAAACCTATTTGTAAAACTTAAATCTTTTGCAGAGCACAATGAAGTAGCGGTTGAGTGTATGCTTCAGGTATTCAATGAGCATACTTATAATCTTTGTCCTGAAAAGAAAGATTATAATGAATATGTAGATTTTTTAGAGAACCTTGCTAGCAAGGGCAGCCTAAATGCCCGCTTGGAATTAAAAAAGAAGCAGAAAATCCAAATTTAGCGAGGTGAGTATCACACGTGGATTGAGCTATTTTAGGACGGATTTTCTGAATATAGTTGACGTAGTTTGCTATAACTGTATACATGATTAAATGTCTCGTCAGTTACAGTTCACCGTTGTTATTTCTTTTTTGATTGTCACAGTAGAGTTTGCTGCTTGTGTCTATGCCCCCTTGTTGCCTTTGATTCGCAGCATGTATCAAGTAGATGAGACTTGGGTGCAAATGACCGTGAGCTTCTATCTGTTAGGGCTTGGTCTTGCTGCTATGCTTTATGGTCCTTTGTCTGATTGCTTCGGGCGTCGTCCATTATTATTGTTCGGGCTTGGGGTGTTTTGTTTGGCCAGTTTGTTGTGTGCCTATGCTCCCTCTATTTATTGGCTGATTGCCTTTCGAGCGATGCAAGGCGCTGGAGCAGGGTCGGCGTGGGCTGTTGGCAATAGTGTGGTCAAGGATGTGACCTCAGGGTCGGACTATACAAAAATGATGACGGTGATTCATATTGTGGTTGGATTTGTCCCTGCTTTTGCTCCCGTGCTTGGTAGCTATATGGGAGCGTATTGGGGCTGGCAAACCACTTGTCTGAGCTTGTTTGTCATCGCATGTTTATCTTTGTTGATTGTGAGTTTGACTCTCACTGAATCCTTAGAAAAAAAGGCAGCTTTTTCAGTGCAACAGATATTTTCTAGCTACGGTAAGATAATAAGCAATCCGTTGTGCTGTCGTTACATGATCGTAAAAGTGTTGATGGTTATGTTGTTGTTCGTTGATTCGGCTAACCTATCATTAATATTTGTTGAGCACTTACATGTTTCCCTTGAGTATTATGGATACTACATAACTATGGGATTTGCTGCCTACCTTTTAGGTGGTTATCTGTGCCATCAATTGGTTGATCGTTTGGGTAACGACCGTTTGATTGAATGGGGCTTGGCTGGTGTATTGGTCAGTAACTTGCTCTTGGTGATGCTAGATTTGCAAGGGGAGGGGTCTGGTCTTGCGATTCAGCTAATACGTTTGCCTCTTTATCTAGGATGGGGCGCAATTTTTGGTAATGCTACCGCTTGTATTGTCGCTCCCTTTACCGAAAAAGCAGGGGCGGCCTCAGCGTTAATGATTGGCTTGGAAATGATTTTCAGCTTTGTTGGAATTTATATGATGAGCTTGCTCTATGACGGCACAATGCTTCCCTTTGCTGGGTTTATGTGCGTGACTACGGCTATCGTGTTGATATGCTTTTACGCGTTGCGAAACCATCGGATTGGAGATGTTCTGGGGGCTGGAGCTACATAATAATACAGCTTTACCCTTCGGCATTAGCTGCCATTTTTTCCGCGCGTTTGCGTCGATATTCTTCTATTGAAAACAATTGCTCTTCGGGGACGTGATCAATAAACAGTTTGCCGCGTAAATGATCAACTTCGTGTTGAATGACCCGGGCGAGAAAGCCATTGGCTTCACCATTTACTTTAGAACCATCGGGTCGATATGCTTGGTAACGAATGGTTTTGTAGCGTGCAACGGGTCCGCCTACATCATTAACGGAAAAGCAGCCTTCAAAATCGGTATTCATTTCATCACCTACGGGCTCATAACTGGGATTGACCCAAATGGTTTTTTCCATTGTGTCTGTCAAATCTGGACGCCATTTCTGGAGTTTTTCATCAGCAAACACGCCGAAAACGATAATTTGCTTGCTAATACCAATCTGTGGGGCTGCAAGACCAGCACAGTTTTTTTCTTGATCGTACTTTTCTTCCAAAATTCTGGCACTTTCCTGGTCTGCAGCAGACAAAGGAAACGATAGTTTTGCGGCTTGTTGGCGTAAAACATCTCGGTTTAGTGATTGTGGATCATTAATGACGGCATAAGGGGGGAGGTTTGACATGATTGAATTCTCTTGATTTGTAGCTATGGCCAGTGGGTTTAACAACGCCATGGCCAAAAGTGAAATGGCTAAAAAGCTATACTTGTTCATGCGAGGCATTGTAACAGAGAGTCGCAATGGGATGTAGTACTTTTTTATGTATTGGGTTTACCAAGTACATTTTTAAAGATGCCAGGCATAAATAAGTTTCCTACTTGTTCAAAGCTAGCGACTCGGGACAATCAACTGCGGGTGCGGTGGTGATAATCTGCCTCGACCTTACATCGTTAGCTCAAACCTTTCTATTCTTACTAGGAAGTACTAGGAAGGCAAATTATTTCCTAGTAGATTTCCTAGTAGCAAGGTGGCTGGAGTCAAGTGCTTTCCTATATTTATAGTATATTCTTTGGCTGTGTTCTAAGCATAAAAAAAGCTTGGGGGTCTTTAGGGGATGCAGCAATTCTAACGATCATGCCTTGTTCCACCATTTGTTTGAGGCGCAATCTTGCCGTGCGTGGCGTAATTTTCCACAGGGAAGCAATATCTTTTGTGCTCATTTGTGGTTGATGTTGCAGAGCGCTTACTAAATATTTTTCCCAAGGATTAGCAGGAGGAACGGGTACCTGTAGGGAGTATAAAGTGACACGAAAGTGGGTGTTGATTTCTTCAAATTTAGGAGCAATAGAGGTTTGAGCTGCATAAGTTTTGATAATACGTTGCAATCCTGAACCTAATTTCTCAATAAGTTTCAATTTACGAAATATTCGGCCCATCAAGTGATTTCTCATCATTGAAATTCCAGACAGGGCAGAGGCCATAGTTTGACCAAAAGGTAGGGTTCCTGGGTTGGTTATTTCAATTCGATCTTGAAAAATATGCACATGAATGGAACTTCCTTTTAATGAGTAGTCCGTATGGACAATAGTATTAATCACTGCTTCTCGAATAGCTATGGGAGGATACTCTGGGTATTCTTGATGCTTGATTCGACCAATTTTCAATGCAGTGCTGCTATGACGTTCAATAAATTGAATAACTTGCTCAATGGATGAAATAAGGTTTGTAGTAATATCCACCTGATCAATGATTTCACTTTTGTCAGTACCTTGAAAACGGACACATCTAATAATTGCATCCGGGAAATACTGTTCATGGTGCAAGCCAAAAAGTAAGACAGCCCCATTTGTAGGGTAATCTTGCCCTAAATGGGTTGAAACAAGCCGCAAGTTTAAGAGGTTGGGAGGTGTTTGGGTGTCAAATGATTTGGCAATAGCCTGTTGGTTGAGTGAAGCAACATTTGCTTCAATACAAGGCAGTTCGTCGAAAGACATATTCTTTGACAATAATTTGAGAGTATCAAGAGTTTCAGAGTCTGCTAGACGATTTGTGGAACCAAGTCGGACATAGGTTCCTTTTTCCTTGCCAACAGATTTTAAATAGTAGGGACCAACAACGTGTGGAACCTTAATAATAAGGAGATCTCTATCACGAAAGCTCTTAATCAGTATATCCGGAATGATAAGTGGTTCAATAGAATCTGCAATGGCGTTGGCAAGCTTTTCCTCTTCCCCGAGTACATTGTCAATGCCTACTACTTCTTTGGTGGTATCCCTTATGCCAACTACAATCAAGCCTCCAGCGGTATTGGCAAAAGAAATGACTGTTTTTACAATATGCGAAACAGCTTTGGTGTTTTCTTTGAACTCAAGGGTTCTGCCCTCATCTAACTGCAAAATTTCTTTAATCATTTCAATTGTCCTGCCCACTTAAATTTTAGACTTCCTACTAGGAAATCTACTAGGAAATACTAGGAAGTCAAATCATTTCCTAGTAGGTCTTTTAGGTTATAGCTCTGATAAGGCCAGTGGGTTTAACAACAATGTGGCTAAGAGTGAAAAAATTAGAGATTTTTGCTCGTTTATGCGATGCTGCTGTAGCAGAGAGTCGCAATGGGATGTAATGATTTTTCATACATTGGGTTTCTGACAGGTTGCTCGCCTCCTCTTGATTTTACGCTCAAACACCTTATATAATTAAGTAGGTTGATCGCACGATTAACTGCATTAGTTAAAAGATAGATGATGAGACATTTAAGACCTGAATTTGAATTCCGATTTACGGGTCCCCATGAGAGTGGGGAACTACGCGCGGATGTTGCGCATACTGTAAATTCTATTCATTCAAATTTGGAGATTAAATATGTCGGTTCATTATCAAGCTAGTCTTAAACGACTTTATTATACTTTATCCACCCATTCATTAACCTTACTTTGTTGTTGTTTGTTGCTCATTGCTTCTCTTGTTTTGTCAGGATGTGACCAGCATGACGACGGACAACAAGTGGTTGCAATCACTCAGATTATCGAGCACCCAGCTTTGGATGATGTGCGTCGCGGTATTGAAGATGTTTTCAAACAATACAATAAGGCGAATCAGAAGCAGCTGAGGTGGGTGTACAAAAATGCTCAAGGCCAAATCAACATAGCGGTACAGATTGCTCAAGGAGTAGTTGGTGAAGGAGCGGATGTGATTGTGGCAATTGGCACCCCGATGGCCCAGTCAATTCAAACAACCAATCGAGAAGCTAATATTCCTCTGGTTTTTGCCGCCGTTACGGACCCCATTGCGGCAGGATTGGTGAATTCCTTAGATGCTCAAAAGTCAAATGTAACCGGGGTTATGGACTCGCCCCCTGTGAATAAAATTGTAGATCTGATGCTAGAAATGATGCCAAATCTCAAGACAGTTGGATTGATGTATAATCCGGGAGAGGCCAACTCTGTAGTTACCATTAGGAAATTCAAAAAATTGGCTCAGGCACATAATTTGCAAGTGGTTGAGGGACCTGTGCAGAAATCTTCGGATTTGGTTACTGTCGCGCAATATTTAATGCCGAAGGTTGAGGCTATTTTTGTACCGCAAGACAATGTTATTGTGTCTGCCATGTCGACCCTGGCGAAAGTTTGTCTGGATCGCGGTATTCCTGTATTTGCCGCAGACAGTGGCTCTGTGCAAAATGGTGCTCTGGCAACTTTTAGCTTCAGTTATTATCAACTGGGCCAGGAAACGGGGCGAAGAGTTTTGAAAATTCTGGGAGGGACACCGGCACAGTCAATCGCGGTTACGACTCCTCCCGAAGTTAAATTGTACATAAATCAGTCCTCAGCTAAGCAATTAAAGCTGACGATTCCGCAGAGCTTGTTAGATAAGGTTGCCGCGCAAGAATAAGTTCTCTACTTGTTTGAATGTAGTATCTTGGGTATGCTGATGCCTATGATGACATGGCCTCTAGCACGACTCCTTGCTACCCTCCCCAGTAGTAAGCTGGTGGGTAATTCAATTTGTGAGCCAATAACTGGCATTAGTCTGGATTCAAGAATTGTCCAGCCTGGCGATTTGTTTGTTGCCTTGCCTTCGAGAAGTGGGGCATCTCCCGGGATTAGCTATATTGACCAAGCGATACAAAATGGTACTGTGGCGGTGCTTGGTCCTATCGATGTTGGAAATATGGTTGATCATTTAGCCCGACCTTATATCGCTAGTTCTGATGTTCATGGGGATCTCATTCGTATCTTACGTGAGTTTTATCCACAAAAACCTGAAGTGCTGGTAGCAATTACTGGTACCAATGGAAAAACTTCGGTGGCTTGCTTTACCCAGCAGTTGTGGTCGTTGTTGGGCTTGAAGTCATCTACTTTAGGGACGTTGGGGGTTAGTGCTTATCCTGAGATAAAAACCCTGACTTCGCCCGATCCTGTGACTTTCCATCAATTGTTAGGTCGTCTTAGTGAACAGCACTACAACCATGTGGCTTTGGAAGCTTCTAGCATTGGTCTTGAACAAGGACGTCTTGATGGGGCGCGGTTTATGGCCGCTGGCTTTACCAACTTCTCCCATGAGCACCTTGATTATCACGGAACACAAGAAAATTACTTCCAAGCCAAGACCAAACTTTTTCAGGATCTGTTGCCTGAGGGCGCAGTGGCTGTTTTGAATAGAGATGTTCCGGAATTTACCCGGCTGTTTGAAATTTGCCAAAACCGCAAACAGCAGATCATTAGCTATGGCGGGCAGGGGGCTGATATTGCGCTGATTGATTGTCAAAGTCTCCCGAGCGGCCAGAAGATGACAATTGAATTTGCTGGGCAATCTTACACAGTGCTTTTGCCTTTGATTGGTCGTTTACAAGCTATCAATGCCCTTTGTGCCTTGGGATTGGTTATTGGTTGTGGCGCAGATATTAACCAAGCTGTCCAAGCATTATCCCATCTTAAAAGTGTGCCAGGTCGCTTAGAACTTGCGGCTCACTTACCAAATGGTGCAAGGGTTTATGTTGATTATGCCCATAGCCCTCATGCTCTAGAGAGTGTGCTGCAAGCATTGCGCCCCCATTGCGCAGGAAAATTGTGGCTTGTTTTTGGCTGTGGTGGTAACCGTGATGCTGCCAAACGCCCGCAGATGGGACAAATTGCTGCTTCTCTTGCTGATGGTGTTTTTGTGACCGATGATAATCCCCGCCATGAACCTCCCCACACCATTCGCCAGCAGATTCTAGCGGCCTGTCCAGAAGGTATTGAGATTGCCAATCGTGGCCAAGCTATTTCTACTGCTCTTGCCAAAGCTGGTCCTGGCGATGTTGTGTTGATCGCTGGTAAAGGTCATGAGAGAGAACAAATTATAGGTAATGATAGTTTTGCCTTTGATGATCGAGCTGTGGTGCGCAAATCGTTTGGATATGTGGGAGTTTCCAATAAATTAAATGCTTGAATTATTTTGATTTTATGTGGTAGTACTTATTTTACATTATATTTAATTGCAATATTTAATAGGAATTTAATTATGAAACAATTTATACAGATTTTTAGTTTTGTTGGCTTGTGCTTATGTGCTTCGTCTTCCTTCGCAACTGATCGTCACACTGATTATGAGATTGAAAAGGCCCATAATTTGGGAGCCTCTACTAACAAAGTTGAGCAATTTTTCCGTGAGGAGCAAACCACAATGTGGTTTAGCATAGAATCTCAGGATTATACCTATAAGGATGTGTATCGTAATCAAGCTGTTGTAGTGAAAATAGGAAAATTTGGTTTATTTGGCTGCAATTTATCTGGTAACCTTGCTTTGTTTCCTTCATCCCCTCAGGACATATCAAAGATATACAAATCCTCATTATCTGACTTTAATGATTCATTTGGAACACCATTTAATTGTATTATTCAATTTTACGCTAATACTGACAAAAAATTTCTTGTATTAGACTTTATCGAGGTTGGTTATCAGCAGGGTGGAAAAGGATTCGCTCAATTTGCGACAGATGCTTTTATAAATTTTGCTAAAAAACATACCAGTGCTCAATACATCCTTTGTGATCCGAGAAATTACGTTTACAAGACGATAGCTGACAAATTTTCTTTTAAAGAGGACAAGGGGAATGCTATTTGGTCGAATTTCACAAAGGGTGTTAAAGTACACTATATCCTTGAATTAAGTTGATCTGCCCCCAAAAACGGTTGGCTTAGAGCTTGAGCCAACGTTTCTATTTTTACTAGGAAGTACTAGGAAGGCAAATTACTTCCTAGTAGATTTCCTAGGATGCCAATTCATTAATTTTTCCCCTTTAGTTTAAGGAGGCTGGCTATCCCAATGATAAAGTTATAGATTTTCCAAAAGAAACAGTGATATAAAGTAAAATATTGAATCCTCTTAATTTGTGAATATAGATGCTTTCCTATCAACACAGTTACCATG